>Ga0181606_10002562_pt1 | contig 15611 bp, 15 predicted proteins | sample 041ome_10_FD_132994 | JGI IMG/M metagenome (GOLD analysis project Ga0181606, IMG submission 132994) | Coastal salt marsh microbial communities from the Groves Creek Marsh, Skidaway Island, Georgia - 041412US metaG (megahit assembly) | ecosystem: Environmental > Aquatic > Marine > Intertidal... | reverse complement strand
TTGGTCTTCGTTGGTCATCAAACCAATCGACATCATGGTAACCCCATGATTGCGCATTGGCAGAATGGTTTTGCCATCGGGGCTGGCGGGGCGGCCAGAGATGCCCAACATGCGCGGTTGGCTGGGGCCGTAAACATCGGCATCCAGCAGCCCCACACGGCGCCCTTGGGCGGCCAATGCGCAGGCCAAATTTGCCGAAACGGTGGATTTGCCCACGCCACCCTTGCCGCTGGCAATGGCGATAATATGGTTCACACCGGGAATGGTTTCGGGGCCTTTGGGCTGGGCTGGGTGGCCCAGTTTCAAATCGGGCGGCGGTGCCTTTTCGCTGTGCCCGGTCATAACGATGGCCACTTTGGCCACCCCATCGGCGCTGGCAAGCAGTGCCTCGGCTTGGTCTTTGACCGCTTGATAGGCTTGCGCCTGACTGGGCGGAATTTCCATGACAAAGCGCACCGCCCCGTCCTCGTCAACGGCCAGCGCACGCACAACGCCGCTGGCAACAATATCGCTGCCAGCCACCGGGTCGGCGATGGTTTTCAGCAATTCTAATACTTGGTCACGCGTAGCAGCCACGTTATTCCCCCGCCTTGATTTGGCCTGTCACTTCATGGGTCATGCCCAGCTCTTCGATCGTGATTTGAGCTTTTACCTGATAGGTTTTGCCGCCGGCTTGGGCATTGCGCAACGCCTCTTCGATGGCCTGTTGCGATGTGACGCCCACCTGTTTCAGGAATTTGCGCATCGACATGTTGAAATCTTCGGTCATTGGCGGTCCTTTCAGAATGGTTGACGCGCGAGGCCAAACAGATCTAGCTTTTCTGCATGGGACTGTGGCGCATTATTTTTGGTCTTTGGCTGCTGGTGGCTGTGCCCTTTGCCGCCGCCGCAGACGATAAGATGGTGCGTTTGTTCGCGCCGGCCAGTCTGGCCGACACCGGCTTGCTTGGGTATATGCTGCCGCGCTTTAGCTTGAAAACCCAAGTGCGCGTTGCCTTGGCCGATACGCCCGATGGCGCCGACGTTGTTTTGGGCGCCGAAGGGCAGGCGCTGTTTCAGGGGGTGGGCCAGCAATGGCATATGCAGCTGCGCAGCCCCGGCCATGCCCCCAGCCAGCGCTTGGCAGATTGGCTGCGCTCTGACATTGGCCAGCGCACGGTGCTGGCCTATGCGCCGCAGGGCACCGCGCTGTTCCAGCCGCCCACAGCCGCCCAGACCGCGGCGGTAGCGATGGAATTTGCCGGCGATGCAGTTCTGGGCCAACGGCTGTCGCGCGAAAAATGCAGCCGCTGCCATGTGGTGGATAATCAGACCCGAATGAGCGGCATAGGCTCTACACCCAGCTTTGCTGTTTTGCGCAGCTTGCCCGATTGGGACAGCCGGTTCGCGGCGTTTTTCGCGCTGAACCCGCACCCAGCCTTTACGATTATTCCCGATGTTACCCCGGCGTTCACCGCCCAACGGCCGTCGCCCATCGTGCCCATAACCCTGTCGTTGGACGAGCTTGAGGCCATACTGGCCTATGCCGCCAGTATCGAGGCTGCAGATCTGGGCGGGGCGCTGGTGCATCAGTGATCGCGCCGCTTGCTAAAGTAATCTTCGGTGGTGCGGGGGCGCGGCCGCTCTTTGCTGGCAAAGGGGTTATCTTCGGAATGAAATTGCGCATTCACGCGGCAATCGTCGCACATTTGGATCATCCGCAGCTTGCTGCTATCGGCAAACATGGAATGGCCTTGCAGTTTTTCGGTAATACGCTCGATCGTTGATTTCACCCCAAACAGCGCGCCGCATTCAACGCAGGCAAATGGCTCTTCCTCGTTCAAAATCTCTTGCGTCAGCGCCGCGTCGGTCAGGTTTAACCGCGGTTCATAGGTAATGGCATCTTCGGGGCAAATGGTGGCGCACAGGCCGCATTGCAGGCAGGCATCTTCCTGAAACCGCAGTTGCGGCAAATCTGGGTTATCACCCAGCGCGCCCGAGGGGCACAAAGATACACAAGACAGGCACAAGGTGCAGCTGTCGGTATTGACCAGCACCGCGCCATAGGGCGCGCCTTGGGGCAGGGGCAGAACCTCGGTGCCGGGGTGCAGGGCACGGGCTGCTTGGCGGGTGATTTGCCGGCGCTGGCCCATCGGGCGCACCGGGTTTGCCACCGGTGTGGGGATGGTTTCGTGAAACAGCATGTCAGACAGAATATCAGGGTCTGTTACGCTTAACAGAGCCACATTTGCCGCCGCAGAAATGGCCTGCGCCAAGGCCACCTGCGCCTGCAGCGCATCAAGATCGGCGCTGGGCCCGGGCAGGATGCTAACGCTGGCAAAGCCCGCCGCCAAGGCGGCCACAATTTCAGCATGACCAAAGGCACCAATGGCGCCCATTTCCATGGGGATCACATCGGCAGGCAGGCCATTGCCGAACCGCGCGGCAAGCGCGATCATCTCGCCGCCATGCGCATCGTGCACCAGCAGGCGCGGGGCGGTGCAGCCGTCCTGCAAAAAGGCCTTTGCCAGTGTCTGAACACGGCTAAACGTTTGCGCCACGGGCGGCGCATCGTAGCTGATTGCGCCCGATGGGCAGGCAGACGAGCAGGCGCCGCAGCCCGCACAAATCATGGGATCAACGCTAACATATTCGCCCGCAGGCATGATCGCCCCTGTTGGGCACAAATCCAAACAGCGCGTGCAGCCGGTTTGTTCGGCCCGGCTGTGGGCACACAGCAGCGGGTCGGTGCGCACGTAAAGCGGCTTTTCAAAGGTGCCAACCAGATGCGAGGCGGCCAGCACGGCCGCTGCCACAGCGGGGGGGTGGCTGGGATCTGCGCGCAGATAGCCTTCGCGTTTTTCATGGGCTGGAAACAGCGGCTGCGCGCCGCGCAAATCCAGCAAAATATCGCACTGGGTGATGCCGCCATCGCGGGGTGTGGTCAGCGCAAAGGCGCCCCGCCCGCCGGGCTGCACCGTTTGCAGGGCGTCGATCACCACTTCGAACTGGCCCAAGGCCCCTTTGGCGCGGCGAAACTGGCCAATAACCACGTCGAAATCGCGGGTATCGGGCAGGGTTTCGGCACTATCCAGCAATACAGTGACGCCCAAAAAGCCTTTTAGCTGTTCGGCGACGGGCAGGGTGGTTTCGGCTGGGCCAAGGATAAGGCACAGCCCCTGCGAAATGACATCAACCGATTTTTCCGGTGCGGCGGGCAGCAGGGCCTCGGCCACCAATGCGGACATTTTGGGTAGTTTCGAGGCCGGGTCAGCCGACCAGCCAGCCCTGTCGCGCAGGTCCAGCACGTGGGGGGCATCGGCGCCCAATTCCTCGGCCAACTGGGCGAAAAGCCGGGCTTCTTGGGTGCAGCAAAAAATTGCATCAGGGTCCGAAACAGCGGCGACCGCTTGGTCGATTTGGGTGGTGCATAGGGCAGAACAGGGCCGGCGCACCTGCAGGCCGGTGGCCTGCGACAGCGCCTGCGCGTCAATGGGGTTTGACCCCAAACAATCGCATGTAATCAATGTCTTGGTCATCGTTCCCCTCCGGTCCAAGGGCTGTTTTTGCAGCAGAATTTTCCCTTGGTGCTGGCAAAAGCTAGTCATGAAAGCGGGGGCCGACAACCGGTTTGTTGCCTTGGGGTGGGCGCAAAGCGTGGCATTTGGCTGTGCCGAATCACCCTTTGATTCGGTTTTGGCTGGCTGGGGGCCGGGCCTTGGCATTTCTGACAAAAAGAATCGGTTTAGACATTTCGTCCAAACTGGGCCGGTGGGCGGGTGCGCTTTGTCCATTTTGTCCGAGATGCGGCAAACTTGCCGGGCCAAGGGAAAAACCGCTTTTCACAAGCCGGTGTACCACTGCATTCTTTCCCACGGAGGAAGGCCAACAGTGATCCATAACCCAAAGATGTATCGCACCATGCCGGTGGGCATTGTCCTGCGCAAAGCGCCGGGCATTACGCGTTGGGTGAAATGGCACTGGACCGCCAGCGCCATTTTGCCCGGTGCAGGCCCTGCCGATTGGCGCGAGTTGCGGCGCGAGGGCGAGGCGGTGGAATACCACGCCGCCACCAAGGTGCTGGAATTGCACGGCGCCGATACCGAAGCTTATTTACATGGTCTCACAGCCGAAGTGCCCAGCCTGTACGTGGTGATGCGCGAAGGCGAGGGCGATGTGCCGCTGGACATTGTGCTGGTGACCGCCTCGCCCTACGAGGCGCAAGACTACACCGATAGCGGCGAAGAAATCGTGGAAAAGGTGCCCATGCCGCATGGTCTGGTGGCGTGGGTGCGCGAATTTGTAGAAGAGTTTCACCAAGAAGAAGCCTTCATCAAACGCAAGCGCGACAAGAAAAACATTGATTTGCGCGAAGACGGCATCGGTGATCCGCGCATTGGCAAGGCCGAAGATGTTTATGCCTCGCCCGCGTTAAAGCGGAGGCGCCTGCAATGAGCGATTTTTGGCAGCGCCGCAAAGCCGAGGTGCAAAAAGAGCAGCTGGCCGAACAGCAGGCCATAGAGGCACAGCTGGTCCGCGAGCACGAGGCGAAGCTGGCCGAGAAGACCGACGAAGAATTGCTGGCTGATGCGGGCCTGCCCGAACCCGAGGTGCTGGACAGCCCCGAACAGGTGCGCGAATTCTTGCAATCGGCCCTGCCGCAGCGGCTGAAAACCCGTGCTTTACGGCGTTTATGGCGGCTGAACCCGATTTTTGCGCAACTTGATGGGTTGGTGGATTACGGCGAAGATTTCACCGACAGCGCCCGCGTGATCGAAAACATGCAAACCGCCTATGTTGTGGGTAAGGGCATGTTGACCCGCTTTGAAAAAGCCTTGGCCGAGGCAGAAGACACAGCCGATGGTGCCGATGATATGGGCGCCCTTGTGGCCGAAGGTGCCGACGGCCAAGACGACAGTGCAGATGCAGGCAATGATGCTGGCAATGATGCAGGCAATGACCCCCAAAATCATGCCCAAGCGCCGCAGCCAGAGCTGGCCAGCGACATGCCCGACAGCCCGCAGCCTGCCCCCCTTGCCGCCTATTACGACAGCGACGAAGATGCGCCTGTGGCCCTGCCGGCCACCATGCGCCGCATGCGCTTTCATTTTGACACATGACAGGACTGCCGATGACCGCCGCCGAAAAATTCAAAATCGCCGAAGAAGACAGACTGCGCGCTGACCTGTATAACTTTCTTGGCGTTATCTTGTCTGGTCCCCCAGATGAAATGCTTTTGGGTCAAACCGCTGGGTTGCAAGGTGACAGCACCGATTTGGGCCAAGCGGTAAGCACCTTGGCCAAAATGGCCCGTATTACCAAACCCAGAACCGTGGAAAGCGAATATAACCGGCTTTTCATTGGTTTGGGCCGGGGCGAATTGCTGCCCTATGCCAGCTATTACCTGACGGGGTTTTTGAACGAAAAGCCGCTGTCCCTGCTGCGCCAAGACATGACAGCCCAAGGGCTGGCGCGGGCGCAAAACGTGTTTGAACCCGAAGATAATATCGCCAGCCTGATGGAAATGATGGGCGCAATGATTGTGGGCCGCTTTGGCACGCCCGCCGATCTGAACACCCAGAAAACATTTTTCAACAAGCATATTGGCCCATGGGCGGGGCATTTCTTTTCAGATTTGGAAGGCGCCAAAAACTCGGTTTTCTATGCGCCGGTCGGCACTGTCGGGCGGTTGTTTATGGATGTCGAGGTGGAAGCCTTTCGGATGAGCGCGGCCTGAAAGGGCTGCAAAACTGGCGGTCAACCGCCTTAACCAGAGAGGAGGCTCTCAAATGACCAGAAAAACCGAGGAGGCCACAAGCCGCCGCGATTTTCTGAAGCTGGCAGGCACAACTGCGCCCGTTGCGGCGCTGGCCGTGGCCACCAGCGCAGGCACCGAGGCAGAAGCCGCGGCGCCTGACCTGAGCTTGGACAAGATCCAAGACACCGCGCATACGCGCGCATATTACAGCAGCGCCCGGTTCTAACTGGACGATGCATCGTGGTGGAACAACTGGTTGCGTGAGGCCCGACCGTTCCGCCGTTTCGAGGCCAAGCGCGCATGGTGCGCGTGAAGGGAGATGACAACATGTTGAGGAAAAAGACCAACGGGGTTGCGCGACGCCCCCAGCGGACAAGTATCCTTTCCGAGGTGGCAAACGCCTCGGTGGACCGCCGTGCGTTTTTGCGCGGCTCTGGTCTGGCAATCGGGGGCCTGGCGGCTGTTGCTGCCACTGGCGGCACCGTAACCCAGGCCAATGCAGCCTCGGCCGCAACTGGTGCGGTAGAGCTGAAAAAATCGGTCTGCACCCACTGTTCGGTTGGGTGTACCGTTGTGGCCGAAGTGGCCGATGGCGTTTGGGTTGGGCAAGAGCCCGGCTGGGACAGCCCCTTTAACCTAGGTGCGCATTGCGCCAAAGGTGCCTCTGTGCGCGAACATGCCCATGGCGAGCGCCGCTTGAAATACCCGATGAAAAAAGAGGGTGGCGAGTGGAAGCGCATCAGCTGGGAACAGGCGATCAACGAGATCGGCGACAACATGCTGAAAATCCGTGGCGAAAGTGGCCCGGACAGCGTGTATTGGCTGGGATCGGCCAAGCACAATAACGAACAGGCCTATCTGTTCCGCAAATTCGCGGCCTATTGGGGCACGAATAACGTGGACCATCAGGCGCGTATTTGTCACTCGACCACGGTTGCAGGTGTTGCCAACACTTGGGGCTATGGTGCGATGACAAACTCGTACAACGATATCCACAATTCCAAGGCCATCTTCATCATCGGCGGCAACCCTGCCGAGGCGCACCCCGTCTCGCTGTTGCACGTTTTGAAGGCCAAAGAGCAAAACAACGCCCCCCTCATCGTGTGCGACCCGCGCTTTACCCGCACGGCGGCGCATGCCGATGAATATGTGCGTTTCCGTCCCGGCACCGATGTGGCGCTGGTATGGGGCATCTTGTGGCACATTTTTGAAAATGGCTGGGAAGACAAAGAGTTCATCCGCACCCGCGTGTGGGGCATGGACCAAATCCGCGAGGAAGTGGCCCGCTGGACCCCCGAAGAAACCGAGCGCGTCACCGGCGTGCCCGGCAGCCAGCTGCGCCGCGTGGCCCTGACCATGGCCAACAACCGCCCCGGCACCGTGATTTGGTGTATGGGTGGTACGCAGCACACCAACGGCAACAACAACACCCGCGCCTATTGCGTGCTGCAGCTGGCACTGGGCAACATGGGTGTGTCGGGTGGCGGCACCAACATCTTCCGCGGCCACGACAACGTGCAAGGCGCAACCGACCTTGGCGTTCTGTCGCACACCCTGCCCGGCTATTACGGCTTGGCCAAGGGTTCGTGGGGCCATTGGGCGCGTGTTTGGGGCGAAGATTTTGACTGGCTGAACAGCCAGTTCGCCAAGATGAAAGGCGCCGACGGCAAGGACAAAGACCTGATGTATGAAACTGGTATTCCGGTTTCGCGTTGGATCGATGGTATCCTTGAAGACGCCGAAAACATCGACCAGCCCAACAACGTGCGCGCCATGGTTTTGTGGGGGCATGCGCCCAACTCGCAGACGCGCATGGTGGAAATGAAAAAAGCCATGGAAATGCTGGACATGCTGGTCGTGATCGACCCGTATCCAACCGTTTCGGCTGTTTTGCATGACCGCACAGATGGTGTTTACCTGCTGCCCGCAGCCACCCAGTTCGAGACACACGGCTCGGTTACCGCGTCGAACCGCTCGATCCAGTGGCGCGAGCAAGTGGTGGCGCCGCTGTTCGAATCCAAGCCCGATCACGAGATCATCGGCTTGTTTGCGAAAAAGTTTGGCTACCACGACCGGATGTTCCGCAACATCAAGATCGAAGATGACGGCATCACGCCGAATATCGAAGATACGTTGCGCGAAATTAACCGCGGCATGTGGACTGTGGGCTATACCGGGCAATCGCCCGAGCGCCTAAAGCTGCACATGGCCAACCAGCACACCTTCGACCGCACAACGCTGCGCGCCGTTGGTGGCCCAGCCGATGGCGATTACTACGGTCTGCCATGGCCCTGCTGGGGTACGCCGGAAATGCGCCATCCGGGTTCGCCCAACCTGTATAACATCAACATACCAGTCGCCGATGGCGGCCTGCCCTTCCGCGCCCGTTATGGCGTAGAGCGCAATGGTGAAAACCTGCTGGCCGAGGGGGTTTCAAACCCCGGGGCGGAAATTCAGGATGGGTATCCCGAATTTACCATGCAGATGTTGATGGATCTTGGCTGGGATGGTGACCTGACCGCAGAAGAACGCGCAGCGATCGATGCGGTTGCCGGGCCGAAAACCAACTGGAAAACCGACCTGTCGGGCGGCATCCAGCGGGTGGCCATCAAGCACGGCTGTGCGCCCTATGGCAACGCCAAGGCCCGCACCGTGGTGTGGACCTTCCCCGACCCGATCCCGGTGCATCGCGAACCGCTTTACACCAACCGCCGCGATCTGGTGGCCGATTACCCCACCTACGAAGACCGCAAGTTCTATCGCCTGCCCACGATGTATGCATCGATCCAAAAGCAGGACTTCAGCAAAGACTACCCGATCATTCTGACATCGGGCCGTCTGGTTGAATACGAAGGGGGCGGCGACGAAACGCGCTCGAACCCGTGGTTGGCGGAATTGCAGCAAGACATGTTCGTCGAAATCAACCCGCGCGATGCCAATAACCTTGGCGTGCGGGACGGCGCGCAGGTTTGGGTTGAAGGGCCAGAAGGTGGCAAGGTGAAGGTGATGGCCATGGTGACCGAACGGGTGGGTGAAGGCGTGGCCTTTATGCCCTTCCACTTTGGTGGCCATTTCCAAGGCGAGGATCTGCGCGGGAAATACCCCGATGGTGCAGACCCCTATGTTTTGGGCGAATCCACCAACACTGCGCAAACCTATGGCTATGACAGTGTGACCCAGATGCAAGAGACGAAGGCGACTCTTTGCAAAATCATGCCAGCGTAAGGAGATAGAGAATGGCTAGAGCAAAATTTCTCTGTGACGCCGAGCGCTGCATTGAATGCAACGCCTGCGTTACCGCATGTAAAAACGAGCACGAAGTGCCATGGGGGATCAACCGCCGCCGTGTGGTGACCATCCAAGATGGTAAGCCGGGTGAACGCTCGATTTCGGTGGCTTGCATGCACTGTTCAGACGCGCCTTGTATGGCCGTTTGCCCGGTGGATTGCTTCTACCAGAACGAAGAAGGCGTTGTCTTGCACTCGAAAGACCTGTGCATCGGCTGCGGTTATTGCTTCTACGCGTGCCCATTTGGTGCGCCGCAATACCCGCAAGCGGGCAACTTTGGCTCGCGCGGCAAGATGGACAAATGCACATTCTGCGCCGGTGGCCCGGAAGAGAACCATTCGAAAGAAGAGTTCGCAAAATACGGCCGCAACCGGATTGCCGAAGGCAAACTGCCCATCTGCGCCGAGATGTGCTCGACCAAGGCGCTGCTGGCGGGTGATGGCGATGTTGTATCGGCCATCTACCGCGAGCGTGTTGTCGCCCGTGGCTTTGGCTCGGGTGCATGGGGTTGGGGCACCGCCTACGACCAGAAAGGCGGCTAATCCGCCCAGAGCGGGGCGGCTTTGTGCCGCCCTTGCCCTGCATTGAATAACGCATGCAGCCCCCCGGGCTGCATGCTGTTATCTGTTTCTTATCAAGGAGATAAACCATGCTGCGTCACATGGTGGCCTTTCTCGCCGTGGTATTGCTGTCGCTGCCCGCCGCGGTGCAGGCCCAGCAAGCCGAGGCGCCCGCGCCCATCGATCGCTCTGCCACGGGCGGTGCACAGACTTTGGAAGACATTCTTGCCCGTCAGCGTGGCGAGAAAATCGACGATTCATTCCGCCGCGAAGGCAATGAAGGCAGTGCTTTGCCTGCCCCGGGCCTGGGCCCGCACGGTTCGGCATCTGACCCGGAATTGTGGCGCGCGCTGCGCTACAACACCCTAGAGGCCACAGTCAGCACCCGCGACCAAGTGGGCCGCGTGCTGGTGCAAGACGGCGGCATGGGGTGGTATCAGTTCCGCCAAGGGCCATTGGCCAGCTATGGTGGCTGGCTGCTGTTGGGCACAATCGCAGCGTTGGTGGTGTTTTTGGCGCTGCGGGGCCGGGTAAAGCTGGATTATGAAAAAACCGGCCGCACAGTGACCCGCTTTAAGGCGTTCGAGCGGTTTTCGCATTGGTTGCTGGCCAGCTCGTTTATCTTGCTGGGCCTGACCGGGCTGCTGACCATGTTTGGGCGCAGTTTTATTGCCCCCTATTTGGGCAAAGACGTCAATGCATGGCTGTTATTGGTGTCAAAATATATCCACAACAACGTGGCTTGGGCCTTTATGCTGGCGCTGGTCTTTGTGTTTTTCTTGTGGGTCTGGCACAATATTCCCAACCGCACAGACCTGACATGGTTTGCGCAGGCAGGCGGGATTATCGGCAAAAAGCACCCCCCCGCGAAAAAGTTTAACGCCGGTCAAAAGATTATTTTCTGGTCGGTTATCGTGCTGGGTGGCTCGATCTCGGTGTCGGGGCTGTCGCTGCTGTTTCCATTCCAGATGCCGCTGTTTGCCCATACGTTCGAGCTGTTGAACGGCTGGGGTATTCCCGAAATGCTGGGCATGGGCACCCTGCCCACCGAATTGGCCCCGCAAGAGGAAATGCAGCTGGCGCAGGCATGGCATGCGATCGTGGCCTTTGTTCTGATGGCGATCATTATTGCGCATATCTATATCGGCTCGGTCGGTATGGAGGGCGCGTTTGATGCCATGGGTTCGGGAGAGGTAGACGAGGCTTGGGCCCGCCAGCACCATTCGCTGTGGCTGGAAGAGGTGCGGGCCAAACAGGGCGGCACCGGCGTGGAAGGTGCGAAAACCCCGGCGGAGTAGGGCAGCATGCGGCGCTTGCTTGCTGTGCTGGCTAGTGTCTGCGCCACCACGCTGGGGGCGCAGGAATTTACAACGCTAAAGGGGCATGGCGGGCCCATCATGGGGCTTGCCATGTCGCCTGCGGGGCAGATCGCCACGGCCAGCTTTGACAATTCCGTGGGGCTTTGGTCTGCCGATGGGCCCACGTGGCTAGAGGGGCACGAGGCTGCTGTTACCGCCGTGGCCTTTGGCCCTGATGGCCAATTGGTGACGGGGGGCGATGATTTCACGGTGCGCCTTTGGGGGGCTGCGCCCAAAATTTTGGGCCAGCACCAAGGCAAGGTTACATCAGTGCAGGTATCGCCTGATGGCCAGCATGTGCTGTCGGCCAGTTGGGATGGCACGCTGCGCCTGTGGCCGCTGGCCGGTGGGGCGGCGCAGGTGTTGCGGGTGCCGGGCACCGGTATCAACGCCGCCATTTTTGGCCCCGAAGGCCGGCATATTTTCGCCGCCACGGTGAATGGCCAAATCTTGCGCTTTGATCGGCAGGCCGATGCCGCGCCGCTGCCCTTGGTGAAGCACGGGTTTGGCGTTACGCGGCTTGTGGCCCATGGGCCGTGGTTGGCCTATGGCGCGGTCGATGGTGGCACCCGCGTGGTCTGGGCCGAGACAGGCGCGCAACTGGCCGATTTCTCGCTAGACCGCCGCCCCGTGCTGGCCTTGGCCTATCATGCCGACAGCGCGCAATTGGCCGTGGGCGATGGCCATGGGTATATTATGATGGTGGACACCAACACATGGCGCATTGCCCGCGATTTCAAGGCCACGCGCAAGGGGCCGGTATGGGCCTTGGCCTTTTCACCAGATGGCGCCAGCATTTACGCCGGTGGGCTGGATGATGTGGCCTATGGCTGGCCTGTGGCCCTGCTGGATGCGTTTACGCCCGGCATTTCTGGCCAACGCAGCTTCTTGCGCGATGTGGAAACCATGCCCAATGGCGAACGGCAATTCATGCGCAAATGTTCGATCTGCCATGCGCTGGGGCCCGGCCCCTCGCGCAAGGCGGGGCCTACGCTGCATGGGGTGTTTGGCCGCCCGGCTGGCAGTGTTCCGGGCTATTTTTATTCCCCAACCCTGCGCAATGCGCAGATCGTTTGGACCGAGGACACCATCAATGCCCTGTTCGACATGGGCCCCGACCACTATATCCCAGGGTCTAAGATGCCCATGCAAGTGATTGCAGGCGCCGACGACCGTGCCGATTTGATTGCTTATCTGAAACAAGCCACCAAGAAAGAGTGAACACAATGAAGCCAATGATTGCAGGAGTTCTGGCCGCGGCGGTTATTTCCGTTGGGGCGTGGTATGCGCTGGGCCAATTGGGGCTGTCGTCGCAAAATATGTTCTCGGGCAGCAATGTGCGCATCGAGTGACTAGCCCAGCCACACCAATTGCTGCGGTCGAAGAATACCGCAGCCTGTCCGCCGCATCGATACTGGTGATCGATGACGAGCCCGGCATGCGCAATTTTCTGACCAAAATTTTGCAGCCCCGGGCGCGGCGGGTGGAACAGGCCGCTTCGGCGCAAGAGGCGACCCAAAGGCTGGACGAGGCGCATTTCGATCTGGTGATCTTGGACAATCTGATGCCGGGCGGACGGGGCTTGGATTGGGTGGCAAGCCAACGCAAGCGTGGGTTTTACGCCGATACAATCTTGATCACGGCCTATGCAGATTTGGAAACCGCCATCACCGCCTTGCGGGCAGGTGTCAGCGATTTCGTGCTAAAGCCGTTTCGTGCCAACCAGATTTTGGGCGCGGTGGAACGCGCGCTTGATCGTAAAAACCTGCGCCGCGACAATGCGCTGCTGCGGCGCGAGCTGTCGGCCGATATTGGGCGGGGGCAGCTGCTGGGCGCGTCGGGTGCGTTGCAGGCGGTGCGAGACGTGATGAAGCGCGTGGCGCCCTTGCCCACGCCCGTGCTGTTTACCGGGGCCAGTGGCACCGGCAAAGAACTGGCCGCGCGCCACCTGCACGACCTGTCAGATCGCGCCGAAGCCCCCTTTGTGGCGGTGAATTGTGCGGCCATCGCCCCCGACCATATTGCCGCCGAACTGTTTGGTGTGGTGGAACAGGGCGACAGGTTGAAACCTGGCTTGTTGCTATTGGCCGACCGCGGCACGTTGTTTCTGGACGAGGTGGCGCAAATGCCGCTGCAGGTGCAGGCCGCGCTGCTGCGGGTGCTGGAAGACAGGCGCGTGCGCCCGGTGGGCGCGCAACGCGAAATGCCGCTAGATTTGCGGTTCCTGTTCGCCACCAACGCGGATTTGCAGCACGCGGTTTCGGCCGGGGCGTTTCGGGCCGATTTGTATCATCGCATCAATGGGTTCACCATTGATATGCCGCCCCTAAAGGACCGCGCCGATGATATCGTCGAATTGGCATCAATGTTCATGCGCCAGTTTTCCGAAGCGTTGGGCATGCCGGTGTTGGACCTTGACGAAGAAACGCTGCTAAAGCTGCGCCGCTACCACTGGCCCGGCAATGTGCGCGAGCTGAAAAACCTTATCGAACGTTCGGTTATTTTGGGGGAATTCCCCGAAGAATTCGCCGGTAGCGGGGCGGTCACAGGGGTGCAAGCCATCGAAAACCTAGAACTGGTGACACAGCGCCACATCATGCATGTGCTTGATGCCTGCGATGGCAACCGTGCCGAAGCCGCGCGCCGTTTGGGCGTTTCGCGCAAAACGATCGATAGAAAAATGGCGCTGTGGGACGCCTGAAAACCCCAGCGCCATGGCGGGGGGCTTTAGGCTGCCAATTGGCTGTGGCGCAGGCACCAGGCGTGAATGGCCTGGACGTCTGCGGGCAATTGTTCGCCAAACCCGTCGCAAAAGGTTTCAAAGGCCTGCAAATTGCCGGCGTTCACCGCCGTCAGCACCGGCACGCCCATCGCCAGCGCCTCGCCGATCAGGGGGCGAAAGCCGCGGCCGTCGATTTCTTGTTTGCCGAATTTATTCACCACCAACAGCCGTGCGCCTTGCTGCAGCGCTGCCCCCACCAAGCCCACCGCGCGCTCCAGCCCGTTTGGGTCCAGCCGACAGCCGCGCGACAGCAGGCCCAGATCTTGGCTGATACGCACCACGGCGTTGCCCGACAAAATATGCAGGTCCATTTGGCATTTGCGCGCCGGGTCGGTTTCGATATTCACCTGCACGGCACCAGCCATGGCCAGCCCCTGCGCTTGCAGTTTCAGCGCCACATCGCGGATAAGCTCGTCGGCCTTTCCGCGGCCCTCTGCCACGATATATCCCAGCATAAGCAATCCCTTGAAACCAGACGATGAAGCATACAACATGCCCCCAGCGCTGGAAAGCCACCGCAAAAGGACACCGATGTGAGCAGCCCAACCTACCCGATTTTGCCCGATCCTGCCAATGCCCGGCTGACGCGCCTGATTGAGGGTACAGATCACACCGGCGCGCAGGCCCAGATCTCGGTGGTCGAAGAGCGGCCTTTGACGATTTATCTGAACCGCCAAGAAATTGTCACCGCCATGACCATTGGCGATTACCCCGAACTGTTGGCGCTGGGGTTTTTGCGCAATCAGGGCATGCTGCTGGCCGATGATGTGGTAACGGGCATCGACTACGACGACGAGATCGAAACCGTGGTTGTGCGCACGCAGCGCGAAACCTCGTATGAGGAGAAAGTGCAAAAGAAAACCCGCACCAGCGGCTGCGCTGTGGGCACGGTGTTTGGCGATATGATGGAGGGGCTAGAGGGCGTAACCCTGCCCCCCGCCCAGCTGCGCACAAGCTGGCTTTATGCGCTGGCCCGCGAAATTAACACAACGCCATCGCTGTATTTGCAGGCGGGGGCCATTCATGGCACGGTCTTGTGCCACCAAGACCAACCGTTGGTGTATATGGAGGACGTGGGCCGCCATAACGCAGTAGACAAGATCGCTGGCTTTATGTTCCGCCACAACGTGCCCGCCGCAGATAAGATTTTATATACCACCGGGCGGCTTACCTCGGAGATGGTGATCAAAACCGCCATGATGGGCATTCCAGTGCTGGCCTCGCGTTCGGGGTTCACGGCATGGGGCGTGGAAATTGCCCGCCAACTGGGGCTAACGCTGATTGGGCGCATGCGCGGACAGCGGTTTATTTGCCTGTCTGGCGAAGACCGCCTGCTGCGCGATATCGACCCGGCCAGCGTGCCGCCAGAAGACAGCAAACACCGCCGCAAAGGTGCGGGCCAATGAGGCCGCTTGGCGTGGTGTTGGCGGGGGGGTTGGCCACCCGCATGGGCGGTGGCGATAAGGCGCTGTTGCCCTTGGGGGGGCGCAGCCTGTTGGCGCATGTTTTGGCCCGTTTGGCACCCCAAGTGGGCGCAGTGGCGCTGAACGCCAATGGCGATGCCGCCCGCTTTGCCAGCTATGGCCTGCCGGTGCTGGCAGACACCATTACAGGCTATCCTGGCCCCTTGGCCGGGGTTTTGGCGGGGCTGGATTGGGCTGCAAGCCAAGACGCCGATGCCATTGTCACGGTGGCAGCAGACACGCCGTTTTTCCCTGCCGATCTGGTGGCGCAGTTGGTGGCGCAGGCGCAGGGCCAAACCTACCCTTTGGTGCTGGCCGCCACGCCGCGCCGCGCAGATATCGAGACGAAATCAATGACATCGGGTGTGATCCGCCACCCGACATTTGGCCTTTGGCCCGTGGCCTTGCGCGATGATCTGCGCG
>Ga0181606_10002553_pt1 | contig 15633 bp, 9 predicted proteins | sample 041ome_10_FD_132994 | JGI IMG/M metagenome (GOLD analysis project Ga0181606, IMG submission 132994) | Coastal salt marsh microbial communities from the Groves Creek Marsh, Skidaway Island, Georgia - 041412US metaG (megahit assembly) | ecosystem: Environmental > Aquatic > Marine > Intertidal zone... | reverse complement strand
TTTTCCATTTTTCATTTTTTGAGCGTCCTACCTCTTGGGAGGTTGAATCCTGATGAGTATAATTCCCTTCCGCTAGTTTTGCATACTCATCCCACAATGCAAAAGAGCCAGTTTTGGATGTAGTGAAAATAGTGTTTTCGTCCTGCTCGTTCAGAGATGCCTTTAAGATTCCCACCTCTGGGTGCGGGGTAAACCATAGGATTTCTTTTGCTTGGGAATCCTGAGCTAGGAATCTCAGTCTTTTCCAATACCAGCTACGAAAATATGAATTTGTATTTTCGAGAATGGAGAGAGCTTTCTCACCATTTTGTGATTTCAATTCTTTCTCCGCTAGCTGGATTTGTGATAAATATTCCCTGTATGATTTAAGGAGTAGATTGCATCGAAGTCGTTTGACGCTTTCCAGTGGTACGCGGAAATTACCGAGATAGGAATGCTGCCCGATAAGGAGATCATTGTTAATTGATTCTAACTTAAAGGAAAGTTTCCCGAGGGATCTTTTAAGGCTAATTTCCTCATTAAATGTAAACCTACTTGCATTTTGATCATTCTCAGGAAAATGCACAGATCTTATATTTTCGTAAGGAACTTCAAAAGTTCCTCTTTTTGTTTTGATGAGCAAACCATTCTCGGAGGATGAAGAAGATTGGATTGATGTAGAGTCGCCATTTTTGAAGGATATGAACTGATTACCCTCCTGATTATCAACCGCAGAAGGACTGGTTAAAAAATACTCTCCAGACCATCCCGCAATGGTTAATTCTTCGAGCCTTAAGTACGAGTTTCCCCCTTGATTAATAAAAAGTAGCCCGTTGTTCTCGGGGGAATAATCTGAGGAAGGGTCCTTCCATCTTGCCACTTCATTTCCGTTTACGAAAACTATAAATTCTTTTCTTTGTTTATGGGCGTAAATCTTGAAATTAGCTTTTTTCACTCCAACTAATTGGTCGACCATCACGGAACCCAAAGTTTCCCTCATTGTCCTTCCTTTGAGCTTTCGGTTGGATTGAAGGTTGATTCGATTATTAGAAAAGGAGAGATGATAACCTTCACTTCCATAACTTCCACCGTCTGAATCAGAAAAAAATCGTAAGGCTAGATAAAAAGACCTTTGCCACTCAGCTTCAAATCTCACTTCAATTGCATCGACTGCGGGGAGAGTTGTGCCTGTGCTGCCTGAAAAGACCGAAATTAGGCTTCCTTGTTCCTCTGTCCATGCTTTGGTGTTACTTTTTTTCCATTTTTCAAAATCGTAAGAGTAATCATAAAGAACCTGATAGGATTCAGGAAGAAATTCCACTGATTGAATATCTGCAAGTTTGACCTCCAAACTTTGACCAAAACCAGATGAAAAAATGAGCTTCTCACTGTCGAGGGATTTCATGGAGCCTCGAAGAAAATCTTTATTTTTAAAAAGGATCACCATCGAGCCAGCAGGCTTCTCTTGGTTGTTCTCTTCTCTGTTAAATAGTATGGACTCAACCGCTTTATAATCGAAGGTAAGGTGGTTCTTGGATGACTTGTGGTTCCAGATCAAGTTATCCGCGTCTTGAATTGCATGTAGGCTTCCTAGGAGTGACGAACCATCAAAAAATGAAACCGTTTCCGGGCCTTTGAGGTTAGCGACACTTTGATTCTGTTCTCCGAATCCGAATACAAATGATACTGCATTTACTAGGATGCAAAAAAGAGACTTTATGTGGAAAGGAAAACTAATCAGTTTCATCTCTCGTAAATCGGTAAATATCTATAATTTAAGGCCATGGATAATAAGGCTGCAGATGTGGCGAAGGTTGTTCCGTAGTTGCCAGTCCATGAACCGCTTTCTGACTGGGTTGCCTGAAGTTGTCTTACATTTGCTAGGTTCCATGTGTTCCAGTCTTCCGGTGAAGCACGAAACATAGCTTGAGCAGTGTAATAGAGACTATAAAACTTGTGACCTTGATCTCCAAACCGAGCGTTTTCTCGCAAATATTCGAGAGAGGACTTAAAAGGTTTTGAGTCGGTATCTTTATCAAGGGACAAGATAAGTGAGCCAATCGCGGTGCGAGGAAGATTAGCTCCCGAATTACCCGTGTATCCGAATCCACCCTTTTCGTCCTGACAATCGATAAGAAATTGTTTTCCCTTTGCAATCGCTTCGTCGGGTACTTCGATTCCCGCATTTTTGGAAGCAAACAGTGCAACCAATTGAGCTCCCGTTATCGTGGTATCAGCGTCTTTACTTTCAGGGCTGTACCGCCAAGCACCTTTAGGGTTCGTTTTTTGAGCTGAAACAATCAAGTTGGTTGCTTTTTTTAGAGCGGGCCCGATCTCCGTGTTGTTGGTTAAACCGTAATACTCGGCCAGTGCAAGCGTCGCAAAACCGTGATTATACATTGAGTTTCCAATATAGCCTGTCTCCTTATTTTGTAGTCGGAGAATCTGTTCGATTGATCTGGCTAAAGGTTTGGAAAAAGGACCAAACTCAGGATCATCCCCCCTCGAAAGGAAGGCAAGTACTGCCATTCCCAATACGCCTGGTTCAGAACCATAGGAAGAATCTATCCATTTTCCATCTTCAGTTTGTGAATTTTGCAAAAATAGAAGGCCTCTCAGGTATGATTGGTCCAGAGAACGAACAAAGTCGTCGTTTTGTTGCTCGAAAATTTCCTGACATTCCGCACCCAAGATCAGGGTCAGATAAAATAGCATAATTAATAGTCTATGTTTCAATCTTCGATTGCTTTGAAGTATTTTTCCATGACTTCCTGAAACTCAGGAGCGATGGATGGTCCTCCACTCCCACTGCTTTGAGAGGAGGTACCGATATTAGTTGGAGTCGAAGTATTTCCATTGAGAGAATTGATTGTTTTGTCTGTAGTACCACCCTGAGAGGACCCACCCCCAGACTTACCTGCCATAGGGCTCTTGCCTTTAGCCTGTCCGGGTTTTTGATTTCCCATTTGCATCATCAAGAGTTCCATAGCAGTAAGGTTTTCACTGGCATTCGGTTGATTGCCCTGGCCTTGGCCTTCAATCAATAAATTGATGAGATCACTCAAAATCTCTTTTGATTCCTCCTGTGCTGATTGAGTAACTTGATCAAATCTCTGATTTGATAGCTGTTCCGATGATTTCGCCATGGCCATATGGGCATCGTCGAAAAGTGGGTTCATCGCTTCCTCAGCCATCGATATCTGGGTGTCGGTAAGATCGATCATGAGCGTGTCTTGTTGATTTGTAAGTGAAGATGCCCATTTTTCTTTGTTTCCGCGAAAACCCTGGCGGTCTAGGTTTTTTGTTTTAAAGAGAATTTCGCTTTGCATTTTTCTTATCTTGAGCAAAGCAAGGATGTCAGCCGTTTTGTCTTTTCCACCGGCTTTTCCACCGGGTGAATCACCACCGGGGGACTCTGCTTGTAATAACTGTGCCCATAACTCAAAAAGTTCCTCCCATTGATTCAATCCGTTAAGAGCTTGAAAGGAAATGTTGTTTCGTAAACTTTGGGCAACAACACCAAGTTCCTCCTTTGCTTTGGCCTGGGTCATCAGACGGCTGACTTCTCCATATTCCGCTTTGTTGGTTCTTTCGTGGTATCTGCTTATTTCATTCTTAATTTCCTCTGCATCCAAGCTTACAGTAGTTTGTATTTTTTCCATTTCGTAAACAGATACACGATTTTCGTTTTTAAGTTGTGTGGTCATTCTTCCGATGGATGATGGCATCAGAGAGACCAATTTTTGGGAGAGTTTCTGTTCCGTCCGTTTCAGTTTTCTTAGCCTTTCAGCAAGAGTGATTGCTTCAAGGTCGTCCAATTGTTTTGAAAATTTTGCTAAGATATCTCTGAGGTTATCCAACGCTTTTTGCTGAAATTCTGCGGCTTGCATCATCGATTGACTTGCCTGTTGACTGTCGGATGTGCTCGCAGTGTTCAATTTTTTGCCTGCATCTCGCATAGAGTTTTGGGAAGTGTTTTGCATCTCCTTTATAGAGTTGGCAAACTCCTTGAGTAAATCTGCGTCCAAAAGGGGGTTTTTAGTGGCTTCATTAAGAGTTTCTAATCCCGTACTTGCTGTGGTTTTGAGCATGCTGGCTAGTTCTTTTTGATCATCTCGCAGATTGGAAATTTCATTAACCGATTTACGATCTAATTCTTTGTTATCTTGACTATTGATCTTTGTCTCAGCAGCGAGGGTTTCAAACTGGGTTGCTTCCTGCGAGCGGGTAATTTCAGAAACCTCAGCTATTACCATATCCATTTGGGTTCGGATCATTTCTGCGTGTTTTTCAGGTCCAATAATCTTGAGTTTAAGTGGTTTAGAAATGACGGAATCCCTTTCTGGGTAATGATCTTTAGATGTGGCAAAAAAGACAATTTCATCCCCATCTCCAACTTCAAAGATGCTCGGATCAAAGGGAAAAGATAGTTCAAAACTCTTCGTGCCACTCGTAGGAAAAGTTTTTCTGAAAAGTTCCTGTTCGGGAGCTTTGTTCTCTGGTTTAGCGATCTTACAGGTTAGGGAAATTTCTGATAAACCGAAATCATCTGCATGCAGAAAGTCAATTCTACGTGTTTCAAAAATTAGGACAGGGGAGGTATCAGTTTTAATATCTACATTGACGGAAGGAGGGAGGTCTTCTTGTACTTTAATGGAAAGATTACCCGGAGCCCTTTGGGAAAATCCAAATTGGTCGACTATATGAATTTCGAAACTTTGATCATCTTGTAATTCTTGGAGTCGAAGGTCGAAGTTTCTGGAGTTGGGTTGTTTTCCTATGTGTACTTGGTTGTTAGTAATAAGTAGTCTTGAAATTTCTCGATTTACTTTTCCACGTAGTGAGATTTTCGAATTTTTAGGCACATCAATTGTTTGATTCAATGCTTCGTATGTTAGAGGATCCTGAGACAAGTATTCAGGGAATTCAATGGAAGCAGATATAGACTCCAGTTTTGGGCGTTCAATAGGTTTAAAATTATACCCCTTGGAGTAATCACCAGATTCAAGTATAGCAGAAAACTCTTGTTTTTGGGGGGGTAATCTAAACTCATACACATTACCATTATTGGGGGTAATTAAATGAAGATCTGCATAACCCGTGACATTTAGATTCGCATATCTTGGTTTTCGTTTAGAATTTTGTGATAAAGAAAACCTCATCGTGTTGCTTTCATTCCTGACGACATAAAGGTCTCTTTCTTCGACATCTAAAAAATCAGTAAGGGTTTTTCTTTCCAGTGAAGAAAAAGGTAAAGCCCACCGATAAAATGAATTTTTACCCAGGTCAGGAAACGAAAAACAAAAAACGAAAATAATCACTGAGATTGCCCCAGCAAGGATTGCCGGGTACCGGATCATTTTCCATGGGTAAACCTTTTCAATTTCAATGGAATCAATTTCTCCCAACATTTTTTGCTGGGCTGCCTCAAAAATTTGAGTCGAAAAAGAGGGATTTGATGACGGTTTTTTCTCTGCAATTTCAATTATACCAAGCAACCTTTCTCCCTTTGCCCGATAGATTTTTCTTACACTCTTTGCGAGCCAGGAATCATTGCGGGTGAGATGAAAACTATAGATGTATAGTTTCCATGCAGCCCAAGCAGAAAGAATCATTCCGAACATTAAAATAATTGTTCGCCCAAAGGTGGTTGTTTCCCAAATTCGATCTGAAAAGCAAAGACTCATCCATGAGCTTCCGAGAAAGAAGATAATAAGAAGAAGAAATTTTAAAATTAGTTTTGTGCGGGCAGCTCTTTCGAGATTACCAAAAAAATTGACGAGTCCATCCTTGAGTTCAGTCGAGGGGTCAGAAGCACCTTTGAGAGAGTTTAAATCCTTGCTTTGCATTTTCTAGACCATCCCAAAGAATTTTCTAACCGTCCAGTAAATAGCCAGTAGTACAAAAAGAAAAGATCCCCAGTACAGATTTGTTCTCAGGCTGTTAATTTTAAAGATGGGGTCGGGTTTTGGAGGAAAGGACAATGCAGAAATTAATTTCTCTTTTTCCTGATAATTTTTTGAAAGTCCCCCGGTTAAATTAGCGAGTTGTTGTAGGGGGACTGGGTTCGTGGGGTTGCCCAATTTTTCCCGATTCAGTTCTCCAACCAACAGCGATGTTTTAATGGACTTCTCTGCAGATTCACAGATTGCTTCTATGCTTAGGTCGCCAGATGATGTTGCCTGGATAGATGCCAGAAAAACTCCCGAGCAATCGGGGTCTTTTTTAAATGTAATATTTTCAACATCTCCATTTGCATGCCTGGCAAAGCCCTTCACTTCTCCCTCTTCCAGGGGGAACCCATTTTGATCAAGGACGATGCAACGAAGAAAAACTTTTTCTCCAAAACGAGGTTTTTCAGGAGTAGGAATCAGCTTAATTCCGTCTTTCTCAGCTAAATATCTACCGTGAGCCATCCATCTTACGACCTGGCTCCAAAAGCGATAATGATATTTATCTTCAACACCCCTACGCCATCTCCATGCCGAATCTGATCCTAAGTAGAGGGATTTTCCTGCTCCTACTTGCCTAATTGCAAGTAATGGCATTTTCCCCCATTCTGTCACAAAATTGGAATGAACCGCCAATACTTCAGAACCCGGTCGACTTTTTTCCACCATGGCCGACCAGTGGTATCCCGGTAATTTAGACCAGAAATCTCGGTTTTTTTCTCCTGAACCTCTAAGATTTGTTAGCCAATGTTCACGCCCTTTTTGGGTTAGGGAATAGGTTGCGGGGTTACGGGTACCTAAACCGCGAGGTTTTTCTAAATCATAAATAACGGGAATAATCTCTCCAAGAGAAGTTTGGCTTAAACTCTGTTGATTCCCGCGTCTGCCAGGCATGAAAATGATGCCTGATGCTTGATATTGAATTAAATTTACCAGAAGTTCGCATTGTTTTTCACTAAGTTCAGCCTCGTTCAGCCCAACATCTCCAAGAAAGATTACATCGTATGGGGCTAAGGTGGCTTCGTCGTTGGGAAACTCAGGAATGTAAGTTGCACCCTTTGAGGGACTCATACCGGGGTGAAAGAGGATACATGAAACATTAACTCCTGGGTCACGGTTTAACGCATTTCGTAAAAATCGATATTCCCACCTGGGAAAAGAATCCACAACGAGGGCTCGAATCGTTTTACTTTCAACACGGGTACGAACTTTTTTCTGATTATTTGTTTTGTAAGTCTCTCCTTTGACTTGCTGGAGAATGATTTCAAATTCTATTTCACCTTCCTGCTCCGGTAACCATGAAAGATTTCCAGAAATGGTTTCCCCTGCCATGAAACTTACTGGTTTCTCCAAGACTTTCTCCCCGTTAGAAAAAAGAGTAAGTGAAGTCTTTTGAGGAGATTGAAAATTATTGGTTGCTTGCCAGCTAATCATCACTCTTTCCTCCTGGAGCACAAAAGAAGGAGCAAAAATTTCATCAAGCACAAGATCTGGAAGTGAAGAATCGGATCCAGTAATTAAGCTGTAAACTGGAACGGATAGAGCCCGGCTTTTTCCGGCTACAGTCAAAACGGATGAACCGGTATTGGCATCCCCATCTGTTAGAATTAAAATAGCTTTTACAGAATCTCCTTCATCTAAAGCTTCGTGAATAGCCTCAGTAATATCAGTTGCTTTAGTACCGGCAGGGGAAGAAAAGTTTTTTACAAGTATGGTGGCGTTAGTTTCTAAGTTTTTGATCCAATCTTCCTGAAGAAATTGCTCTGACCATGTAGATCTTTCAATTGGTTCTTCATTGCCTATCAGAATATCCTTAGTTTGCATGCTTTCAGAGACATCTCGTAAACAGATGATTTGCGACTTTTTATCACTTACAATTCTTTCAACCCGTTCCGGGTCAAAAAGCGTAAAAAGAAGTGTGGCAATAATCAAAATCCGAAAGATCTCCAAGAGGGCAATCTTACGGTTCTTTTTCATCCGCATCCAAGTACGGAAACCGAGGAATACAGCAACAGCTAAGACGGTAATTGCAAACACCCAAGAGATGGGTGCCCCTTCAATTTTCCAAGAATCTGAACCGAACATTATACCCTCGAGTTTCCTAGTAATTTAGTAAGCTGCGGTATGCTTAAGGCACCCTCAAGAAGAAGAAAAATAATCATTAAAATAAGAAAGAAATTCCAGATTTCAGCTCTTTTAAAACTGGACGTAGCAGTTTGGGCATCATTCCAGGATGCATGTTCAGTGCATACAATATCTTGTAATTTATTTTTTACTATAAGGTTATCCACGGTTTCACCTGCGGGTCGATTGACTGCAAACAATTTGCCTAAGTCTTTATAGATTCCATCTTGGGCTGATGGCTTGTCCTGCTTTTCACCTAAAATAGATAGTGCACTGTTAAGACTCAGAGAATTGTTATCTCCACATTCTATAAATTCAAAGTCTGATTTTTGCCTGCATTCATCTATGATTCTTTGAATGACTGGAACAAAAACAAAACCCTCTCCCAAGCTTGACCAATCTAGATTTGGTAGTGTTGAGAAGGAATAAAGCACTCCTTGTCCATAGATTTTTCTGGTTAAGAAACTTTGTCCATCAGCATAAAAGGCAAGAGGTTGTCCTAGCTGAGGAATTACCCTCTGGTGAATTTTGAGGTACGAAAGTGGTAATTCTTTTCCATTGGTGGTGTTAGCAAATACACCCTCATTTTTATTCCATTCTCTGAGAGTAAAAAAATCATCTTGGGACTTAGTTTCATTTGTACTCCAAGTCTGTAATTTTACATTTTCATTATTTGTTTTTGCAGAGGGGAATAGAACGACCATTCCTCCCTTGAGGAGAAACTGATCAAGAAAACCTAGATCTTCCTTGGTTAAGTCTTTTTGGATTATCAATAGATCGTGCTCACTTGGATCTTGTTGCTTGGAAAATAAATTTTTACTCAGAAGGGTTCTATCAGGATCTAATGAACTTGCCGCAACCACGAATCTTTCAGTTTCTGAATCCTTTATAGCAATCCCTATCTTGAGTATCGATTGATTTCCGTAAGTAAAATAATATTCGTTATCTCCAGGGAACGAATCCTCGGGTAGAGTAATGCTTATCCAACCGACAGGTGGGTGCCCTGTGAGTGGAATGGATGGAGTCCAAGTAGTGGACGGATAAGTAAATTCACAATTCATCAGAAGAAGATCTCCGTTGATCCTGATTCTTACTGCTAATCTTTCCTGGTCTCTTTGGTTTCCTTTGATCAGTAGGGTGGGGTTAGCTGTGCCAGCTTCTTCTAAATAAGACTTACAATGTATGCTGTAGTTTATGGCCTTAGTTGGTTTTAAATCTAAAAAGCCCAGCTGCCACAAACCCTGCTTGTTATTGATGGTTTCATTTATGCTTTTAAGGATCTCGGAATTTTCGTTAATTTGCCAACTTGCCTCTTGCTGATCCGATATGACCAAGATTTCCGCCTGGCCAATCTCCGCTTCATTTAACCAAGTCAAACTACGATTAATAGTTTCTGGAAGATTTGCTCCGCTATCTGTTGGCCCTATAAAACCCTGCATTTCTTTGGAGTAGATAGTTTCGAATTTATCCAAAAAAATTGGTTCTGCGAAAAGTGTCTCCATTACGGCTATTTTACTGTTAGGCCATGACTTCGATAAAAGGCTAAATTTTTCTAGACCTTCCTGTAGAAGTGTTTTGGAAGAATCGGCAGATTTTTTTTGCATACTCGATGATCTATCCAAAATTAACAAAACAAGTTCAGGTTCTTTTGTGGCTAAATCAAGAAATGACTGGTTCCCCACTGAAATGGGACGAGCAAATAGAATGACCAGTGAACAGATGGATAGCATTCTCAAAAGTAAAGTTAGCCATCTGCGAATTTTCGACATTCTGGAAGAGCTCTTTTTTGCTTTTAAAAGAAATCTCATCGCAGCCCACGATTCCCTGCGATGTCGCATAAGGTTTAAGAGGTGAATCAGTATGGGAGTTGCGGCTAGGATTATCCCTGCTAGGGCAATGGGCTGTAAGAAACTCATCGCGATCTAAAATTGAGTTCTTTGAAATGAAAACACACTTAATGCTTCATCAATTTCAGCATCCGTGACTACTTGATGAAAAGAGCTTTGGGTTTCTACACATATTTTTTTAATTTGGTTCATGTGCTCTCGCATCTGTTTCAAATACTCATCACGAATGATACTAGGCTCAGTAAGGATAGAGGAACCGCCTTCCAAATCGATAAATCGAGTGGGGCGATCAAAGACAAACTCTAACTCTTGCCGGTCCATGAGATTGAAAAGCACGACTTCATGCTTACGGTCACGCAAGTGATGAATGGCATCTCCAATAATTTCTGGATCTTCAAAAAAGTCAGAAAAAACAAGGAGTAATGCTCGGCTTTTGACCGTTTCAGCAACTTGGTGAAGTTGAGTAACCAGTTGATCATCTCCACTTGCTTTTGCGTGCCCCAGGGTAGACAAAATGTCATGCAGTTGACTCGGGTTGCGACGGGCAGGAAGAACAGAATGCTCACTTGCTTGTAGCAGTGAAAGCCCGACTGCGTCTCCTTGGTTGAGGTAAGCATATGTTAAGGTTCCCACCATTCTCTTGGCATATTCGAGCTTAGAGATTGGTTTACCGAAATTCATTGAAGCACTGCAATCAAGGACTTGGTGTGCCCTTAAATTGGTTTCCGCTTCAAATTCTTTGAGAAAATATTTGTCGGTTCTTGCAAGGACTTTCCAATCCATTTGCCTTGGATCTTCTCCCTCTGTGTATTCGCGGTATTCTGCAAACTCGACGCTAGAACCTTTATGATTGCTCTTATGGTGCCCGCTAACATTCCCCTCCATTGCAAAATTTGTGAGTAGTGGATTGCCACCAATCCTAGCGATTGCCTTTCTATCGACATACTCCAAAAACTTGCTCTCCTGAAGAGCCATTTGATCTAACTTTCTTCTTGGTTTGCTTCTTTAATCAATCTTTTGACTACATCAGCACTGGAAATCCCTTCAGATCGAGCATGAAAGTTCGTGATAATTCTATGATCTAAGGCAGCTTCCGCTACAGCTTCCAAGTCCTCGGTCGTAGTGATAAAGTTTCCTTTAATTACAGCTCTTGCTTTTGCGCCTCTAACTAAAAATTGTATAGCCCTGGGACCGGCACCCCATTGAACAGATTGATTTACCCAGGCGGGTGCCTCCGGATTTGTCGGACGGGTCATCCGAACTAAATCGACCGCTCTCTCAAAAACATGTTCTGGTACGGGAATTTTCTCCACGAGTTGTTGGAATTCCTTCATTTTTTTACCCGTAAGTATTTTACTGAGAGTGGGAAGCTCCCCCGAAGTCGTGTTTCTTGCGATGGATAATTCTTCATCACGATTTGGGTACTCAAGTCTTATGAGAAACATGAATCGGTCTAGTTGAGCTTCAGGCAGAGGATAAGTACCTTCCTGTTCAATTGGGTTTTGCGTAGCCAGGACAAAAAACGGTTTTTGTAAGATATGATTTTTCCCGGCAACGGTAACTCTTTTTTCCTGCATAGCTTCAAGAAGCGCCGACTGCGTTTTAGGTGGAGTTCGGTTAATCTCATCGGCTAGTAATACATTTGTAAAAATAGGTCCCTTTACAAATTTAAACTCCCTGCCTGCTCCGTCCTCTCTATTTTGAAGAATCTCGGTCCCGGTAACATCCGAAGGCATGAGATCTGGCGTAAACTGAATCCTTGAAAAGGAGAGTGAGATTGCTTGGGCGATCGAATTTACTAAAAGAGTTTTAGCGAGTCCAGGAACTCCCATCAATAAGGCATGCCCCTGTGAAAGCATACATATAAATATTTTTTCAATGGCATCTTCTTGTCCAATTATAATTCGGCCGATTTCATCCTTAATTTGCGTGTAGGATTCTTGTAGCGATTGAATTGCCAGAACATCATCTTCATTTAGTTCCGAAGATTCCTTTTCTAGTTTCTTTGCTTCTTTTGGTTTAATAAGAGGTGACATAATTAGTAGAATTTAGGCTTTCGAAATCTTTACTTTCGGATCCATATGAACATAATAAATTCATGATCAGGGTTCAGCGTAAATACAAGGTAATAAAAGCCAATTCACTGAAAGATTTGGAAAAAGAGGTTAACGAACTTATTCAAAAAGAGTACAAGGATACGGAAGGTTTTTTGTACCGGGCATCTGGAAGATGGCAGTGCCTCGGTAGTACATTTACAGATAAGGACAACTGGTTACAACCAATGGTTTTTATACAGGAAGAGGAATGAAGAATTTTTGATTACATTCTAAGTCATTTGAGTTGCCTGTGTGAAAAATATTAGATAATTAAAAAAAAGTTTGCTATTTGAATTTATTCCATCAAACTTTCGTAAATGTGTTCTATTGAACCATTAGGCCGCCAGTAAGGGCAAGACTGGTGGCCTTTTTTATTACATACTACGATTATATAATATGTTTTTGATTTAACCACTTAATCATCACCGGCTACAAGGCAGGTGGGCATTGGGCAGTCTTAGTTGTTGAAAAATACTACAGTAGCATTTATCGAGTAAATATCATTATGATAAAAATAATAAACATACTTCTCTTTTTTCAACTTGGGTTCTGCTTATCAAGTGGGCAAACAGTTAAGAATGCTAGCCCGTTCTCGAGTCCCCCTCGCCTGCCTTCTAATATCCCTCCTCCTCCGAGTTTTGCTTCGATATCCTCAAAGGCGGGAAAATTTCAAATCGTTAGTGCGGAGTATTATTCGCAAGACCCGAAACCTTTCTTGTACAAACGCCTCATCAAATATGATACGACCACAGGTGAAGCTTGGATTCTTTACTCCAAGCGCGATTCAACTGGAGAGAAGAGAGTTTGGGTCCCTTTGACTGAAGAAACTAAAAAGTAGATTTCGCGATTAAGATGACTCTTTTTTAGCGGAAATTTTATCACCTAGTCTAGAGATTTTCATCTCTAGACCTTCTACTTTTTTAGCAAGTTTCTTATTCTTAAGGGTAAAGTGTCCGATAAGCATAAGAACTCCAAAAGAGACAAGTGCTATTTTTCCAAATGGAACGGGTCCCCAAGATTTGTTCCAGGCCACATACATAGCTGCAGTTCCCATCAACCCGAGTGCAAGCAGCATAAATAAATTCCATATAAGACGGCTTGTTCCTTGAGGTCTTTCTCTTCCCAGAACCTGTATGTTGTTCATCAATAGAAAAAAGCTTAAGTATGCGACGGGTATGAGAGTGAAGCCCAATATTGAGGTCGGCACTGCCAGCCAAAAAGCAGCATCCTGCCAGAAGAACGGACCCAGCACACCAAGACCAGCAAGTAATGCACCTCCCAGGAAGGGGGATCCACTGTGGGGTTTGCCAAGAACTTCGCAAATTGCATGCCCATTGATTGTCATTAATATTATAATGGTTGATAAGGCCATTCCGAGCACACCTATACCGAATACATAGTGAGAAAAAGCTTTGCTTTCAAAGAGCGATTCAAGTGATTCTGCAAGGTTGAATGCGTCCCTTTTAACTAACATGGCGGCTAATTGACGATCCGGTAAAGGTAATGAATCTAGCACTGCCTCTTGTTGTATGGGTGCTAGGGCATTGTATTCATCATCGGTCCATTCTAAGCGAGCTCTGGCTGTAGCAAGCTCGAGGTATCCTTTCTCCAGGTTAGCATGAACCTGACCTTCGCTATTGAACGCTGATTCTGGTTTTCCGTTGAATCGAGTTCCTGCTGCAATCACCACACAACTGGTCGCGATCACATAGGGAATGAGAAGGGCCGTCCATAAATCGAACTTAGCAAGACCTCGGTGTTCCCGGCCCCATTTTCTGCGAAGAAGCACAAAGGGCATGAAGAAAGTCATGTTTATCCCAACCGCAGTGGCTGCTGCTGAAATCATGACATCTTGTTGCAGGCCAACAATTTTAGATTCCCAAAAACTACGAAATTCTCCAGTTCCTTCTAGAAACGGATAATAGGTTTCAGCAGGAGAATTAAAAAGGGAAAAGTCGGGGACAAACCCAGCAAGGATAGAACCCCAGTCAGCCTCTCCGCTTGTGCTAAGTTTGATAACCACTCCAAAAAATGAAATAACTACAATCCCGACCATTATTTTTAAAACCCAGTCAAAAATTTTCACACCGGTGGATCCTTTGTCGTAGGCTCGAACCACGAGAAAAGCAATTGCGAGGATAAAAGCACAAATCAGTACCTTACCTCCGGTGTTGTTAAGGGCTGGTATCAGGTTTTGTGTAACCGCTGCTGTGCCTAGACTGAATTGAGGTAGGCACCACACGATGTTTGCCATGATTGTTGCGATAGCCCAACCCCAGCCTAAGACGGGATTGATTTCATTATTTATTGAAGTGAATGGACTTTGACCGGTGGATAAAGTGACATGGCTTATCGCTGAAAGCATAATGATTCCCAGCACAATTGCCATCGGTTGCAACCATAAGAGACTGTATCCAGCAAGAACGCCTAGAAAGAGGCTGGATGCCAAGGAGCCTCCACCTAAGGTGATTGCACTTTGGAGCCACCCTGGTCCTGATAACTTGGTGTAAGCTCCTAGCTTTGAGAAGAGGCCAGAGGCTTCGGCTTGGGCTAGATATTTCTTTTCGTTTTCAATAGATGCCATACACCTGTAAATCAGGCTTAGACGAGGAAATGTCAAGTAGGCATCTTACTCAGAAAGGATAGAAAAAGATGAGGAAAAGGACTTATTTAACTTTCATTACACCACGCATGAGGGCAAAGTGACCAGGGAAAGTACAAACATACTCGTAATCTCCTGCTTCAGGTGCAGTGAAAGTAATAGTTTCATTTTCGTCAGGTCCTAAAAGCTTGGTTGCTGCGATGGTATCACTTTTGACAGATTCAGGTAGTGCGTTGTTTGCATTGGCTCCAGCACCCATTGCTTTTTGCCCAAAAGCAACAGCAGAAATTCCTTTTTTGAGTACGACGAGATTGTGTCCCATTGCGATCTTAGGGATTTTTCCTACATTTTTAAAAGTCAGTTCCACTTTTTCGCCCGATTTAACCTCAAAACTTTTGAGATCGAACTGCATGGTGTCATTACCTGTTATGGTGATCTTTTTAGATTCGGCGATGACGGACAACGCAGGCATTAATAAGATCGTAAGAAAATTAAGGAACTTCATTGAATCTAAAATAAAACCAATGGCTTGAAACTCAAGCAGAGAAAGGGAAAAATTTATACTTTCGTAGAGGGCATGTAGCGGTAATAAACCTCTAACATGAGAATGGTCATAGTCGTGCGGTAGATGTCTGTATCGCCGTGAAAATGTTTACCATGTGGCCAATGACCATCCGATGCCTGTGCTCCACATACGATTTGCTGGAAATCCTTATTCCAGGCACGCCAGTACTTAGAACCTCCGGATACGCCAGTAGCCTGAAAACAAGCCTGGGCGTGATAATACCATTCGTAGACATCAATTTGTTTCCATTCTTTCTTTTGATTAGCAATGATCCAATCCAACCCCAACTGAGCCTCTTTGGAACTTGCGTTTTTCCAAATCTGTAAACAAAGCACCCCGGTTCCAGTAAGACTAGGTTTTCCACCAGAACCTTCTTTATAAGCAAATTTTCCTGATTTATCCTGACACCTTTTTGTGTAAGCTACTGCCTTATCCATGGACTCATCTAGACCAACTATGGGAATACCTG
>Ga0181606_10002536_pt1 | contig 15676 bp, 12 predicted proteins | sample 041ome_10_FD_132994 | JGI IMG/M metagenome (GOLD analysis project Ga0181606, IMG submission 132994) | Coastal salt marsh microbial communities from the Groves Creek Marsh, Skidaway Island, Georgia - 041412US metaG (megahit assembly) | ecosystem: Environmental > Aquatic > Marine > Intertidal... | reverse complement strand
CACAGCGACGAAGACAATAATCTGAGTAGCAACGCACCAACGCCCAACTTTTCCAGGTCAGCGCTCTATTGTGGCTTCGAATCCGGGTTATTTCTCGGTGCTATTTCTCGGTGCTATTTCTCGGTGCTATGCTTCAGGGCTATCTTTCAGGGCTATTTTTCAGGGCTATGTCTCAGGGCTATATCTTAGGGCTATATCTCAGGGCTATGTCTCAGGGCTATGTCTCAGGGCTATGTCTTAGGGCTATGTCTTAGGGCTATGCGCTGCTGAATTAGAAGGGGGGATCTGCCTGACCAAGGCGCTTAACCGGACCAACTCAGGTGCTGCGCACGCGAGCCACAGCGGCCTGCCAGCCCTGATAGAGAGCAAGGCTGTTAGCCTCAGACATCTGCGGCAAAAAATCACGTTCCTTTTGCCATTGATTCTCTATGTCTTTAACTGACGCAAACACGCCTGTCTGTAGGCCCGCAAGATAGGCAGCACCCAGTGCGGTGGTTTCGGTCACCCGCGGTCGGACCACAGGGATTCGCACCAAATCAGCAAGACACTGGGCAATCCAGTCGTTCGCTACCATGCCTCCATCGACCCGCAGGGCAGTGGGACTGACACCGTCACTCGCCATAGCATCCATCAGGTCTCGGCTTTGATAACATACCGACTGCAGGGTTGCTGTTACGATATCTGCTATACCTGTATCACGGGTCAGGCCGAGCAGCGCTCCTCGCGCATTGGCATCCCAATAGGGTGCGCCCAGTCCCGTGAATGCGGGTACCAGGTAGACACCTCGAGCATCCGAATGCGCGCCTGCAATTGCCTCGGTCTCAGCCGCATGCTTAATCAGGCCAAGTCCGTCACGTAACCATTGAACAGCTGCGCCGGCGACAAAAATACTGCCCTCCAGCCCATAAGTAACCTGACCTTTGAGGCGATAGGCGATAGTTGTGAGTAATTTGCTCGAAGATTTAACCGCCTTGGCGCCCGTGTTCATGATCACGAAACAACCGGTGCCATAGGTACTCTTGGTCATACCATCGGCAAAGCAACACTGACCAATCAGAGCCGCCTGTTGATCACCCGCCATACCTGCAATGGGAATCTCGGCGCCAAACAGGCTGACCTCGGTAACACCAAAATCTGCCGCACTATCTTCCACTTGCGGTAAAACTGCGGCGGGAATGGTTAATTGAGCAAGGAGTTCCTTATCCCAGGCCTGGTCATGAATGTTAAACAGCATGGTTCGAGAAGCGTTGGTCGCATCGGTCTTGTGAGATTGTCCACCGGTCAAACGCCACAGCAAAAACGAGTCTATGGTGCCAAATGCGAGTTCGCCGCGCTCGGCTCGCGCTCGAGCACCCGGAACATTATCCAACAACCATTTTATTTTGGTCGCCGAAAAGTAAGGATCCAACAACAGCCCGGTCTTGGCGGAAATCTGTGTCTCAAATCCAGCAGCTCGTTGCGCGTCACAATAATCCGCGGTCCGCCTATCCTGCCAGACAATCGCATTGTAGATGGGTTCGCCGGTAACACGATCCCAGATTACCGTTGTTTCCCTTTGATTCGTGATGCCGATGGCTGTAACTTCAGTTGCTTCAATACCCGCCTCGACAATCACCTGCCGTGCCACCGAGAGGGTACTTTCCCAGATATCCTTCGGGTCATGCTCAACCCAGCCGTCCTGCGGAAAGTGCTGAGTAAATTCCTGCTGCGCCACTGCCAAAACCTCAGAGGACTCATTGAACATAATGGCTCGAGAGCTGGTTGTACCCTGATCTATAGCAAGTATAAATGCCGGCATAAGCCGCACTCCGTTGAATAAATTGAACTGGCCGAACCTGGCTTAGGTTCTTTGGCACCTGCCTTTACTGTGCGACATCTGCGCATAACTTTCAATCCGCGGATCGAGTCTATTAGCCCCAACAGCCGCTGAAACGGCGTTTGGCAGCCGAATCTTTGCTGTAATTGGCTGAATCTATAGCCCAACATCACTGGCGAAACGGGATCCAGCAACCCTTGTATCTGCGCTTCATATGAGTGCACAATAGCCCCTCCTAATAACACCGCACGCTTGAATGCAAAAACTGGAGGCATAATGCGAGACGTAGTGATAGTAGACAGTGTAAGAACCGGGTTAGCCAAAGCTTTCCGCGGCACCTTCAATATGACCCGCCCTGACGATATGCTGGCCCATTGTATTGATTCCTTGCTGGCCCGTAATGGCAAGCTTGATCCTGCCGAAGTCGAAGATGTCATCGTCGGCGCGGCAAGCCAGACCGGCGAGCAAGGTGGCAATATTGCCCGCCTGGCTGTCATCCTGTCGCAACTGCCTGTAACCACCTCTGGCACGACCATTTCACGGGCCTGCTCATCTGGCTTGAATTCAATTGCCTTTGCCGCTAACCAGATCGCCAGTGGCTGCTCAGACATCATCATCGCTGGCGGAGTCGAATCAATTTCTGCAGGCACGCGTCAAACACCGGGAAAATCTAATCCTCACCCGACGATCAAGGAAATTTCTCCACATATCTTCATGGCTATGGGCAACACAGCTGAAGTCGTAGCCAGACGCTACAACGTCTCCCGCGAAGCCCAGGATCAATTCTCTTTTGAGTCGCAAATGCGCACTGCGGCTGCACAAAAAGCCGGGTTGTTTGATGACGAAATCATGCCAATGAAGACTAAGTGGGCCAAAGTCATCAACAAAGAGACTAAAGAAACTGAACTGGTTGATGGCGTTTGCGTCGGTGATGAGTGTAATCGTCCGGATACTACCCTTGAAGGTCTTCGTTCACTGAAGCCCGCCTTTGAAGAAGATGGTACCGTCACTGCCGGTAACGCGTCACAGCTGTCTGATGGCGCCTCTATGACGCTGGTGATGAGCGCTGAGCGTGCTGCACAACTGGGACTGGAGCCTATGGCCTACTTCCGCGGTTGGACAGTCGCGGGCTGTGAGCCAGATGAAATGGGTATTGGCCCGGTATTCGCGATCCCCAAACTCCTCAAGGCACGCGGCTTAACCATGAACGATATCGACCTGGTCGAGCTCAACGAGGCATTTGCGTCTCAGTGTCTCTACTCGCGTGATGCTTTGGGCATAGACCCTGCAATCTACAATGTCAACGGTGGCTCCATCTCTATCGGTCACCCTTTTGGCATGACGGGCTCACGACTGACGGGCCACCTGGTTCGTGAACTTAAGCGTCGAAACAAAAAATTCGGCTTGGTCAGTATGTGTATAGGTGGCGGCATGGGCGCCGCAGGCCTGTTTGAAGCCTGCTAGCCGACAGCGCTGAGCGATCCGCGCTACACAAGAAAAAAAAGGGCTTCAATAGAAGCCCTTTTTTTTGGCCCGCAACAGGCGAGCTTTATCGCAGAAAGCAGCTTATCGCAGAAGGCAGCTTATCGCAGAAGGCAGCTTATCGCAGAAAGCAGGTTATCGACAGGCGCAGATTTGGCGCATCTCCACCAAACACTATTCCCAGGCTTGAAGTACTGCCTGCAAACGTTCAATAAAAGCCAGGGGCTGATCGAGGAAGAGATGGTGCTGTGCATCGGCCAGACTGTAAACCTCCAGACCAGCATTCAACGACTGCATATAAGCGGCGCTTTTAGCACTAAAGGACTCACTCTGCTCGCCATAAATCAACGCCAGTCTCGTTGTAATACCCCGTAGATCCGCGGCACTGTCGATTCCTGAACGCCTGGCCTCCAGCCTCGAATTTAATTCGTCATCAAACTTCCAGAGCCAGCCATCATCATCGAACTCCACGGAGTGTCTGGCAATATGGTCGACGATGTACTGATTGGCACATTGTTGCGGCGGCTGTAACCGAAATCGGGACATGGCGATCTCACGGGTCGGATACACCTTGGGTCGCCCCAAACGAGTAATATCGCGATCTGGGTCTCGATGCTCCTCAGGATCGCGCACGCCGGCATCGACCAACACCAGACCTTTGAACCGATTTGGCGCGACCGCGAAGGTTCGCAGCGCCATAATGCCGCCGAAACTATGCGCCACCACCAGGGTATCCTTCGGCATAGCAAGCGCATCAGCGACCGCCAAAATCTCGCGCGCATAGGAGTCAGCGGAGTAGCTGTCTCTATGGTCACTGTCGCCCATACCGGACAAATCCAGAGCCGCAACCTGAAAATCGTCCTTGAAAGCCGGCGCAATAAAATCCCACCAATGGGCGTGCGCGTTATGACCATGAATAAACAGCAAGCCTGGCTTCCCCGCCGGGCTCCAGCTCAGATAGTTGATGTCGCAACCGTCAACTTCTACTTTGGCCGCCGTCGAGGGTACCTCTATAGCATCCCAGAACCACTGCGGTGAATCTGTCATCTGTCCTCCTCGGCGACCCCTCACTGCCTCCTGAGCATCGCTACTTATATTGATGAAGCACTGCGGCCTGTCAGGCAACCCGAGCGTATTGCCGCAGGTGAAAGTCGGCGTTACCAAAAAGCGTGTCGATAGTGGTTAAGCGCTTAAAGTAATGACCGATACTCATCTCCTCAGTCATACCCATACCGCCGTGCAGCTGAATGGCGCTTTCACCGACAAATCGGCCACTCTTACCAACCTGCACCTTGAGTGCTGATACCGCTTTACGAGCGGCTTGATCATAGCCTTCATCAAGCCGCATCGCTGCCATATATAACAGGGATTTGGCCTGTTCATGCTCCATGAACATATCGACCATGCGATGCTGCAGAACCTGAAATTTGCCGATCGGCTGACCAAATTGCTCTCGGGTTTTACAGTAATCCACCGTCGACTTGTAAGCCACTTCCATGGCACCTACTGCCTCCGCTCCCACCGCCAGAATGGCATAATCTATGACCGCCTGGAGTAATTCCAGCCCGGCATCGACGCTTCCCAACACATCTGCCGCCTCCAGATTCACATCATTAAAGCTGAATTCTGAGGCACGGCCGCCATCGACCGTGGCATAGTCGCGACGTTGTAGACCTGCCTTGGCGACATCGACAAGAAACAGAGTAATGCCGTGCGCATCTCGCTGCGCACCGCTGGTGCGAGCGGGTACTACCAGGAACTGCGCCGATGGACCACCCAGTACAACGCCCTTGAAGCCATTCAGCAGGTAACCAGAGTCACTCTTCACAGCTGTTGTTTGCACATCACTCAAATTAAATCGCGCCTGAGGCTCGACAAAAGCCAGCGCTCCGAAACGCTCGCCAGCAATGATCTCAGCCAGCAGAGATTCTTTGTGGAGACGGCTACCGCCCATCTCAAGACACTTACCGGCCAGAATAACGGTTGCCAGATAAGGTTCTACGACCAGTCCACGGCCAAAGGCCTCTAATAAGATCATAGTGTCGATCGGACCACCACCGATGCCGCCACACTCTTCCGCAAACGGCAACGCCAGCCAACCTAGATCAGCAAACTGCTGCCAGTTCTTCTGACTGAAACCCGCCTCACTCTTGATGAGCTTTTGTCGTAGCGCAAAAGAATAGTCGTTCTGTATAAATCGTTGAACGCTGTCCTGCAGAAGCACCTGCTCATCCGACAATGAAAAATCCATAGTTTACCGCCTTCACTCAGTCAGCTTTTGAAAATTAAGGTCCTAACATTAGGGTTTTGCAATGAAAATTCTAAAATCGAACTTCTGAAACCATGCTAGCTATCCAGTAGGCATGCGCAGCTTTCGCCCAGCTACGAAATACGTGAATGATCATAGGGTTTGTGTCATAGGTTTTCAAGGAATCCGCTGCCATCTCTTGACCCGCTGTGACACCTCCCCTATGCTCAGGCCCACATCAAGGGATACTACACCGGGGCTAAACGTCAAGCCTGCCTAGCCTTGAAGGACCGCCCCGAGTGGCGTCAGAATCGCGACGGCTCTATGGAATTGCTTTTAGACTTGCTCCGGACTGTTTATCAAATCAGTCACTCCGGTGCCGGACAGTGACTCAAGTGCTGCAGGAGCAAGCGGTGCATGAACAGGCTGTGAATGAGCAAGCTGTGCACATACAAGCTGTGTATATACAAGCTGTGTATAAACAAGCTGTGTATAAACAAGCTGTGTATAAACAACCGGAATAACCGAAGAAGACTGGGATAGGAAAGCGGGTACGAGAAAGCCTGTTGAAGTAAAGAGAGAAACCAGGCTAGTTGACGAATTCTCACAGCAACTAATTTTTTAGCTCACCTATTTTTGATTGATCACTGAAGAGAAACACGAAGCCATGACTGATCCCATCATAGTTCAAAAAGCGCCTTATCCCGTAGAAGTGGTTGCTGGTAAGTCTTACTACTGGTGTGCCTGTGGTAAAAGTGCCAAGCAACCATTTTGCGATGGATCCCATGCTGACACGGAATTTTTGCCCATTAAATTTGATGCCACAGAAACTCGCAGGTTGTTCTTTTGTGGTTGTAAGCATAGCCAAAAGCCACCCCTGTGTGATGGTTCGCATAACGCGCTGAGCTAGGCCTTAATCGCCTTACAGCCGCTGAGATGCCAGCGTTATACTTGAGGCACTGGGTTGTTTGACCTTGTTTGCTTGCTTGCTTATTGCTTCTTGCTTGAGGCAGAGGTAGAGGTAGATGCTCTATGATTCAACGCGGCATGCTGGTTATAAAATGACTCACAGCAAACACTTATCTGATCGTCAGCCAGCAAGCTGACTGTTGCTATTATCACCCCGGTGCACCCGCTGAGTGAAATTCCTATGAAAATCCAACGACCGCAAAAGTGGCAACACGCAGACTCAAAAGTTCGGCTTAAAGCCTTGGCTGACCCACTACTCGAGCAGTCGTCGATAGCAACTATGGCCAACTTTGACACCGCCACTGAGGTCCGCATTGCCGCGATCAAACGCTTGGAAAGTGAGAGCGAACTTCTCTCGCTGGTTCTGACCGGAACACCGCCGGAAATAATCGAGGAGGCAACCGCTCGATTGATCGAGTGCTACTCAGCCAACAATCACCTGCCCGAGACAATACTACCTGCCAGCCTGCTACTGGCGATCGCCCAAACAGGCGCTACACCTGAACTGAGACTCGAAGGCGTAAGTCGTATTCAGTCAGAAGCTGATTTGATGACATTGCTCAGCCATGAAAATCATTCAAAGGTATGGCAGCAATGTGCACGCCAGCTTGAACAAACGTCGATATTGGAGCAGGTTTACAAAGACTTTCAGTCTCGGGACAAGAGCGTGTTACATATCGTCAAGGACAAGCTGCAACAGCGCCAAGATCAAAACCAGGCGAATGAGCGGCATTCGCAAGCCTGCAGGACAACCGCCCTGGCCCTGATAAAATTGTCCGAAAATCCCCGCTCTACTGAAGACCAGCGGCGATTCAACTTGCTCCAGAGCCAATGGCTGAGTCTCGTGAGTAGCGGGCTAGCCAGCGACCTGGATCCCACGCTGAAGGCCGACGCTGATACCGCCGTCAGCCGGAATCAAGCAGAAGCACTGGCTCGTCAGCAGGATCACGCTCAACAGGTTGATCTTGCTGACTCCTTAATCAAACAACTCGAGCAGTTAAACGTCAGGCTGTTGACCTCGAGTGAGGGACTAGACAGCCTGGCCGGCGAGCTTGATGATGCTCGATCTCGCTGGCCCGTTGGCCTGCAAGATGATGCCAGTAGCCTGCGTTACCATGCGCTGCTGGCAGCTCTCGAAAATCTGAGCTTAGCTTTTAGCCAGTACCAGTCACTTATGCAGTTGCCCATGTCAACAGCACTGGCACAACTGACTCAGGCCACGCAAAAGCTGCATTGGCCTGAGAACTTCCCTCGACCAACTGCACTCGACAGCAAGTTACAGGATATCCAAGACCGGTCCGCGCTTGAGCAGCAGCAACAGGCAGCACTCGCAGAGAATTTGTCGAGCCTGGACAAACAACTTGAGGAACTTGGCATCCTGATTGTCGGCGGTCAGCTTAAACCAGCAACTCGTCTGCACTCGGCGATTGGCAAAAAACTCGACAGTTTGCCCGTTGAAGTGAAAACTAACGCGGCATTCAGCAGCCGCGTTGAACAGCAGCAGGCACATGCAGAAAAACTTCTGGAACTCAAAGACTGGCTAGGTTTCGCCACCAATCCAAAACGCATCGAACTCTGTGAGCAGATGGAGGTATTGCACGACACCGACAGCATTGCGCCCGAGGAGAAAGCAAAAGCCATAAAGGAATTACAGGACCAGTGGAAGCTCCTTGGTTCTTCTGATTCTCGAGAGGGGCAAAAGCTTTGGTCACGATTCAAACGTGCAAGCGACAAGGCTTATGCGCCCTGCGCCGAATTCTTCAAGCAACAAAGGGCGACTCGGGAGGAGAACCTAAAAAGCAGACAGACCATTTGCGCATCACTGGAAATGTTTGAAATGGACCACCACTGGGAGACGGCGGACTGGAAGGGTGTCAGCGATATTATTCAGCAAGCACAAAACCAGTGGCGTGAATACAATGACGTTCCGCGACACAAACTTAAAAAACTACAAGAGCGTTTCACTAATATCATCTCGACTTTGCGCAATCGATTACGCGCAGAGCAGGAGCGCAATCACGAATCAAAACGCGCCTTGATTCAGCAGATTGAAACCCTTCTGGCCAACGACGCACCAGCTGCGGAGCTGGTCGAAATCACCAAGCGAAACCAAAGGGCGTGGCAAAATATCGGTATTTCTGACAGAAGAGTTGATCAGAAACTCTGGCAGCAATTTCGTATCCAGTGTGACCTGGTCTTTGAACGCCGAGATGCCGCCATAACCATAACCAAGCAGGCCGTGAATGCCACCAAACAGGAGGCGCTGCAAGTCTACGAACGCCTCGACCGACTGGTGAAGGAAGACACCGTCGATCGCGGCCAAATACAACAGCTGCAGCAACAATTTCGACAGATCGATCTGGATCGAAATGAAACCAAACTACGCAAGGATTTCGATAGCTTGGCGAAACGTGCCAACCAGGTTATCAAATCACGAGCAGCAAACCAGGTTAAAGCTTCTCTGGGGGAATTGCGTCGTCTGGCACAGCTATGTCAGGCACTGGAATTACCTGGCAGTGACCGTAACCAATTGCTGCAAGCCTGGGACGGTGAAGTAGATTTACCTGATGACTGGCGCCAACGCATCGAGCACCGCCGCGATAGGTCTGCAGCGACTGACGACCAGCAGCTCAGCATCAACATTGACAAGGCAGAAAGCCTTTGTGTGCGCATCGAAATACTAGCCGGTTTAGACTCGCCACCTGAGGCACAACAACGGCGAATGCAGTATCAGGTCGAACGCCTGAAGCGAGAGCTCTCCCAGGGCTTGAAAGAAACCCGATCGCCAGACGAGCAACTGCGCGAGATTCAGATTGACTGGTACTGCCTGGGTGGATTGCCTGCCAGTCACCACAGGCTTTACAGCCGCTTTAATCACGCCGAAGCTAAGCTTGGCTTCGCCTGAGGGCTAGCCGCTGAACGCTCGCCGGCGCACTGATCAGGGCAGCGAAACCTCGACACGCGCCCCTCCCAGACTGGAGGCCTTGATCACAATATCGCCACCATAGCGGCTCGCGATCTCACCCACTACGGCCAGCCCTATGCCCTGGCCGGGCTGCTGCGAGTCGACTCGAGCCCCCCGGTCCAACACTCGCAAACGATCTGCATCTTCGATGCCTGACCCATCGTCCTCAACGATAATGCGTAAACCGGTCTCCGCTCGAAGGTTGGCGACGCTTATTCTGATCGCAGAACGCCCATATTTGCAGGCGTTATCAATGAGATTGCCCAGCAACTCGAGCAAATCTCGCTCATCTGCGGAAAAGTTACCTGCGGTAACATTCACCTTCATATCGAGGGTTTTGTCGCGATAGACCTTGGTCATCGCACTCATCAAGCGCTTGACCAGCGGTTCGACAGCAATTGGCTTGCTTAGGAGCCCGGCTTTTGACGATACCGCACGCTCGAGTTGATAACCGACGATTTCATCCATTCGCGCAACTTGCTCTTCGACCGTATCTTGCATGGTCTGGATCCGTTTTTCATCGTCATCAAACGCTAAAGAAGTTGATGCCCCGCGAAGTATTGCCAGCGGCGTCTTCAAACTATGGGCTAAGTCACCCATGGTTGTTCGATACCGTTCCCGTTGTTGGCGCTCGCTTGCGAGCAACAAATTGAGATTCCTTGTCACGCCCTGAATTTCCTGCGGATAATTACCGTCCAAGCATTGCCGCTCACCATCCTCGATGGCCTTCAAGTCCAACGCCAACGTCTTTAATGGTGCCAAACCCCAGCTCATTACGATCCACTGCAGTATTACCAGAACTATTACTACACCCAACAACCAACCCCAAAGATTGTTCCTGAAACCACGAATTTCGCTGTCGAAAGGCACCATCGACTGCAGCACCACAAAGGTAAGAGGAATTTTCGCGGCGTCAGCTTTCTGCCAAAGCACCTTGTAGGCCTTGTAGAAAATCGCGCTATTGGCTTCTGGCAGCTGACCGAATCGCTGCACGCCAGGATCTAGATCCAGGACAAGACTCTCGTAGCTTGACTCGGCAAAACGGCGATCAAGCGCCGAGACACTGCGCCAGATTTCCACCCCCCTTTCGTCGAGCACCAACCCATAAAGACCAGAACCCAGCGTGTTGAAACCAGGTTCCTGCATCAGATCCGGCATCAACAGGCGTGTATCTTCAACCTCGGTGACGGCCAGCAAACCGTAAACGTGGATCATCAAACGCTCAGATACACCCTGCTCCGCACTGCGGTGAAATGCCTGGTCAATGACCAGCCCCATGAGTCCAAGGAAAACTATCAGTACCAGTGTCGCTGTGACTAATAGTCGACCACGCAGTGAGTGCGGTTTGGCGAGCATCGAATTCACTCGAGTTCACTCGAATTCAAGGTTGAGGCGGTAACCCTGACCACGGACGGTTTCAATAGGTTTGATCGTGTTATCCGGGTCAAGCTTTTTTCGCAGACGGCCAACAAAAACCTCAATCACATTGCTATCACGATCAAAGTCCTGGTCATACAAATGTTCAGTAATTTCTGACTTGGAAATCACTTCATTCGGCCTCTGCATAAAGTATTCGAGTAAATTATATTCGAACGAAGTCAGATCTACTCGACAGCCTTTGACATTAACACGCTTGCCGCGAAGGTCGAGATGGATCGGGCCCCACTCGAGGCTTGGCTTGAACTGTCCCGAAGCCCGCCGCAGCATGGCATCAAGCCGAGCTAACAGCTCCTGAACGTGGAATGGCTTGACCAAATAGTCATCAGCACCGGCGGCCAGACCTTCCACCTTATCCTTCCAGTCACTTCGTGCTGTGAGAATTAAAATCGGATAGTCACGGCCATCTTCACGAATTCTTCGAATGATTTCCAATCCGGAAACTCTTGGCAGCCCCAAGTCAATGATCGCCACGTCATAGTGAAATTTTTGCGCGACATACATTCCCTCCAACCCGTCTGCACAGGCATCAATGGTGTAGCCCTGACGCTCCAGCAATTCAATCAATTGCTCACGCAACTTGTCCTGGTCTTCAATCAGCAATACTCGATAGGCCATGATCGGCACTCCTGTCTGACAGCCAACAGGCAGCCTGACCTCGACAAGCTACTCAAAGACATCACCACTCCTGCCTTCAACGAAGACTGATGTCACCACACCTTCCGGCGACAGCATCTTGACCCGATAGCCCGAAGATCCCCGCGCCTCGACCAATTGAATCGCCAGAATTTTGTGACCCTGGTAGCGTTGCTTTACCCGAGCTGCGGCTGCGCGACTATCAAGACGCGGGCTCGCCGCCGAGGTTGTCTCTGGCTTAATACTCTGAGCGTGCAGAGTGCCGGGGCCAGCACGCAGGTCGAAGGGCCTCGCAGCGAGGCCCTGACTGCTCAACACGCACAGCAAGGTTGGTATCAGGAGGATCAGAATACGCATGTCTTTCTCCGCTACAACCGGCCTAACTCACCGGCGTTATGGCCAATCGTACTCGAATAGTATCACCCGGATCCTTATCCATCACCGTCGTGTAGGTTTGGTCCTGGTACTGGTAGCGAACTTCATAGCCAACCACCCGCTGCTCGCTGTGAGAGTCCTGATACACTCGACAGCGCTCTTCACTAGCATAGCGCCGACCTGCCGCAGGCTGGTCGTCCGAGCTTGCGATCGCATTGCCAAGTGTTGCGCCCAACACCGCGCCAACCACGGCGCCAACCCGCTTGTTGGATTTCTTGTGACCAACAGCATTACCGATGGCGCCCCCCAGCACGCCACCCATAACTGTACCCACCGCATTATTCCTTCGCTTATCTTGTACCTCATAGACAACCTGCTCCTGCCAGCACTCTTCTCTCGGAGTCGAAACTGTGATCGTCTTCAATATTGGTTCAACGGCAAGCACTGGCGCATAGTCATAACTGACATTGGGAGCCGCCGCTTCCGCCGCATTAACCGGACCCGTCAGCACGAAGGTTGCAAGGACGGCAATAGCAGTATGCGTAAATATTGTTTTCATTGTATGCGCCTTTTAGGTAGCTGAATGTGAAGTTCAGCGTAACTGTATTTGCCTGAATGCCAGCTGAACAATTCAGATCAACCGATTCAGTTGGCATTCAGGCGGGATCTCCTACTGACTTCAGCTGATCTCGCGCCGAAACGGCGGCAAGGCATTGAGCAGAAGCTGACCATAACGCTGAGTCACAAGACGGCGATCCAGAATCGATATGATGCCAGTATCAGACTCGGTACGCAGTAATCGCCCACAGGCCTGAACCATGCGTAGCGCGGCATCAGGGACCATGATCTCCTGAAATGCATTACCCCCTCGAGCCTCAATCCATTCGCTCAGGGTTGCGCCCACAGGGTCATCAGGTACAGCAAAGGGGATCTTGACGATGACCACATGTTCACAGTAGGCACCTGGCAAGTCTATGCCTTCGGCAAAACTCGCCAGCCCGAAAATGATACTCGACTGGCCCGCATCAATTCGTCGTTTTTGGGTCGCAACGATTTCACTCTTTGACAGGTCGCCTTGCACCAGTAGTCTTTCCTGAAGCTCAGTGGAGAGCGCATCCCTGACTCGAAACATCTGGCGCCAAGAGGCAAACAACACCAGTCCGCCTCGAACATCGGCTAACAGCTTCGGCAAAAGGCCGGTAACCTCCTCGTTATGCTCGTCGGCCTGCCGCGGGTCACTGACCATTCTAGGAACTTGTAGCAGAGCCTGCTGGGCATAGCGAAATGGACTTGCCAAGGCTCGAAATCGGTTTTCGGAATGGATGCCGGCTCGTCGCTGAAAGCGCTCGAAGTCGCCAGCGACAGCCAGGGTTGCGGAAGTCAGCACAGCACCAAAACAGCGAGACCAGAGCAGATCATTCAGCGTTTCATGCACCGAAACCGGGCTGGCACTGATTTGAATTTCATCGTTGTCACGAAAACTGATCCAACGCGCTGTCGGGGGCTGACCCAAAGTGTCGACTACCATGAAGTTTTGCCAGAGCCCAGTGCCACCCGAAAGACGCGCATTCGCAGCGGCAATCATTGGCAGCCAGTTTTCTAACTGCTCCTGTAAAGGGTCACCGTCGGTCATTCGATCTTCAATTGCGGACTGAATGAGCTGAGTCTGGCTGTTCAGACGTTGCATCGCTTGATACACAGTTTCACTGATCGCCACCAGTGCAGGGTCTGCGTGCCCACCCGTAAACCGATAGCGGCGCTCTCGTTCATCGCCCTCAGCGAACTCTCGAAGAGGTTCCAGCAGATTGATAACAGCTTGCAATTGTTCCACCAGGTACGAGACAGATTGCTCCAACTGGCTGAGATTGCGCGGCAGGCCAGCGATTTCGCCGAGCTCCGACGTCATCTTTTGCAGCGCATCCGGTTGCTGTTCGAGCCAGGCCTGGGTGGAACGTAGCAGCTGAAAATTGGAAAAGTGGTTGATGGCCTTATCGGGCAAGTGATGGCCTTCATCAAAAATATAGATGGTATCCTCGGGCGACGGCAATACCGCTCCACCGCCCATCATCAGGTCAGCCAAGACCAAATCGTGATTTGTCACGATACAGTCGACTCGGTGAATCTGCTCTCGAGCCCGATAGAAGAAACAATTCTCGTAATGGGAGCACTTGCGTCCGGTACAGGTCACATGATCTGTACTCACTGGAAACCAGGCGCTATTTTCAAGCTCCGTAGTCCAGCTGTCACGCTCACCGTCCCAGTCGCCACGGCCCAACCGCGCCAGCATTTCCTCGTACAGGGCCTGATGAGAAGTATCCAGCGCTAGCACCTCATCTTCATAGAAGGCCAGGCTATGATTATTGGATCCCACTGCCAGCAATGCCTGGTCAAGACGAGCCAGGCACAGATAACGACGCCGACCCTTGGCCAACGCGAAGCTGAAGTCGAGACCGGAATGCTGGCGTATATCGGGCAAATCCAACAGAACAATCTGTTCCTGCAGCGCGACGGTCGCCGTCGCTATCACCAGACGTTTTCCCAGCGCCTTGGCGATTGGCAAGGCAGCGATCGCGTAGGCTACCGTCTTACCCGTACCGGTTCCGGCCTCGACCACACAGATCGGATTTGACGAAATTCGGTCACCCTCGTCGTCTGTTTCTATGTTACCGAGTGTGTTGGCGATATCAGCGATCATTTGCCGCTGGCAGTGGCGGGAGGTATAGCCTTTCTCCTCGAGTAGCCTCGAGTAAGCCATCTGGATCTGGGATTTTAATTCAGCACTGATCATTGACGGCGGCTACCTGCATTGCGCATCATCCAAAGCTCACACATTCTAGCGATGACAGGCAGTGTTTATGAAAACCAAGATCATAACATTCAAGCTTAGGAGTAAATACCATCCGTTGTTGCTACTGGCTGGCCTCATGAGTACTCTCGCGCAAGGCGCTGAGCCTCTACCATTGGCTAAATTAAATATGCCTGAGGGCTTCAGCATCTCGATCTACGCTGAAGTACCAAATCCTCGACAGATGGCAATGGGTGATGATGGTGTCATCTACGTCGGTAGTTTGCGGGCCGGCAAGGTTCATGCCGTGCGGGATCTTGATGGCGACGCCAAAGCCGATCAGATCACATTGATCGCCGAGGGTCTCAGCTTACCTTCAGGAGTAGCCTATCGAGACGGCGATCTTTATGTTGGTGCCATCAACGAAATTCTGGTTTATCGCGATATCCAAAAGCTGCTCAACAAAAATCTTACCGAAGCGCCGGCGGTCAAAGAGGTACTGACTGCTGCGCTGCCAACGGATCGTCATCATGGCTGGAAATATTTGGAATTTGGTCCAGACGGTTACCTCTACATCCCTGTCGGCGCACCTTGCAATATTTGTGAACCGAAAGCGCCCTATGCATCCATCCAGCGCATGAAGGTTGACGCCGGCCCGGCCTTGCTAGAACCGTTTGTTGAGGGCGTTCGTAATTCAGTCGGGTTCGACTGGCATCCGGATACCGGCGAACTCTGGTTTACAGACAATGGCCGAGACCTGCTTGGCGATGACTCACCACCTTGCGAGCTGAACCGGGTCAGCCAGTCAGGTCAGCACTTTGGCTATCCCTTTTTTCATGGACACAGCCTGCCAGACCCAGAATTCAGCGTTGGCCGGTCAGCCGCCGATTACGTCGAGCCGGCACTGGCCCTTGACCCGCATGTCGCACCTCTGGGTATGATGTTTTATACCGGCACCCTGCT
>Ga0181606_10002533_pt1 | contig 15691 bp, 15 predicted proteins | sample 041ome_10_FD_132994 | JGI IMG/M metagenome (GOLD analysis project Ga0181606, IMG submission 132994) | Coastal salt marsh microbial communities from the Groves Creek Marsh, Skidaway Island, Georgia - 041412US metaG (megahit assembly) | ecosystem: Environmental > Aquatic > Marine > Intertidal... | reverse complement strand
TCTAGCAAATGTGGCGCTGCTCGGCAGATTTTTTTTCGTGCTGGAGTTATTCTTCGAAGATGCAGGGGGGTTGTGGCTGCTACCGGCGCCCGATAAGTTAGCAAAATGTCTTCAACCCCATTTTCCTTGTCCTTATTTTTTAAACCGCGGGTAACCCTCGGGCGGCCATTGCATATGATTTTGATGGGTTTAGTTGTCTTGGGTGCAACCGTGAATGGGGGCCGTGGCGAGCCCAATGAGCCCGACCTGCCGCGCTTTGCAAGCCTTGCCTATGATCAAGTAAATATGCGCGTTGGTCCGATGCGCATCTTTCCCGTTAAATGGCAATATCGGCGACAAGGTCTACCTGTTGAAGTGGTCAATGAGCGGGAAGATTGGCGCGAGATCCGCGACCATCAAGGTGTGCAAGGCTGGGTGCACAGATCGCAATTATCGTCACGTCGATCGGTCATCATCGTCGGAAAACAACCGACGCCCTTGCGCACGGTCGCAGCGGAAGATGGCTACATCGTGGCCTTTTTAGCCCCCAATGTGGTCGCACAGTTCCGGCAATGCGATGGGTTATATTGCGAGGTGAATTTGACCAGCACCGCCAAAGATAGCTATGACGGCTGGGTGAAACGCGATCAAATTTGGGGGGTTAAGGAGGGCGACTAATCGCCCCCCTCACGTGATCAATTCCTAGCGATCAAAGTCGGCGCCTAAAGAAGCGCGCGTCGCGTCTGACAAGATCGTCATATGCGCGTAGTTTTCATGACCAATACCGAGAATGGCTTGCCCCTCGCCTGTGCAAAAAGCGTTGATCAAATGATCTGGAAATGGGAAATGCAAGAAATGCACAGATGACGTCTTACCATCGGGGGCCGTGCGTTCGACTTCTTGTTCAGGTTTGGCAAAAACTTTTTCGCCATTAACCTCAACATAAGCGGTCAGCTCGACATCCGTGAGGCGACGCAAAATTGTGCCGCGGCGTGCCGGGTCGTCAATTTCGAACATCAAAGTTGCCGTTAATTCTTTCCCTTGAGGGATCATCGGATTATAGGCGTTCAACTCGTCTTCGATTTGTTCATCACCGCCGCGCTCAATGTGCAACATCTCCTGGATTTGCTGAAGCATGGTGTCATAGTTTTCGAAATAGAATGTCGCATAAGGGCCGACGTCAATTCGACGGGGTTTTTTCAGCTCGACAATGCGTTTGCGTAACTGCGCCCGCTGGTCGGCATAGGCCTCGGGCGACAGGAGGTCTGCAGGTGTAATGGACTTTGGGGAGGTCATGGTCCTGTCCTTTCAGGTTAGATGAGTTGGTAAGCACGCGCGAAAACTTCAATCGGATGCGCTGCTTCTTTGAGGGGGGCGTCGGGAGCAAGTGAACCGCTGACCTGGACAAGATGTTTTGCCGCGAGCGGACAATCAGAGCAGACGGTTTCGGCTTCACTTTTGTTTACCTGCCGTGCGGTGGGTGTGCCAACCTTAACGGCGAGATGATGGGTTTCTTTGAGCACGCCAAAGGTGCCGCCATGGCCCGAGCACCGTTCGATGACGGTAACCGCCGCATCGGGGATCAAGCGCAATAATTCCGCTGATTTGGGGCCCACATTTTGAGCGCGCGCGTGACAGGCAAGGTGCATTGCAATGCCACCCGGTACGGGCGTCAGCCCTTCTGTTAACCCATATTCGGTTGCCAGATCGACGACATATTCTGATATGTCTTTGGTGGCGGCGCTCAGTGCCTTGACGTCATCATTGTCCGGTAAGATGAGAGGCCACTCAAATTTAAACATGAGGCCACAGCTTGCGGTGAGCGTGATGATGTCTTTTCCAGCGTCGACCAATGGGCGCAACATTTTCGCGACTTTCTCGGCATTTTCGGCCACTTTGGCGATATTGCCTTGTTCGAGAAATGGCATGCCGCAACAGCCCGGATAGTCGGTTTGAACATCGACGCCAAGATGCGCCAGGACTTTGGCCGCAGCTTCGCCGACGGTTGGATTATTGTAATTCACGGCGCAGGTCGCGTAGAGCACAGCTTGGCGCCCCTTTGCCGGCCCGTTTGGATTCGCCTGATATTCGCCGCGCGCCATGGCTTCTTGAGCGCGTTTCATAAATGTCTTGCCGGCGAATTTAGGCAGCTCTGCATCGGAATCAATGCCAATAACACCATCCATAATCGGGCGGGTGAGCGCATTGCCTTTTTTGCTGGCCCAGTTGACGATCGGTGCGACCGGAGCAGCCATCGAGCCATTGCGGTCCATTTGAGCCAATTGATTTTGGACGAAAGGTGGGCTGCCTTTCTCTTTCAACTCAACAGCGCGGGCGCGCAACATGAGATGCGGAAAATCGAGATTAAATTCATGCGGCGGCACATATGGGCATTTGGTCATGAAGCACAGGTCGCACAAGGTACATGCATCGACCACAGGCTTGAAATCGACGCTATCAACCGTATCCAATTCGCCACTTTCGCTCTCGTCGATCAGGTCGAAGAGACGGGGAAAGCTGTCGCATAAATTAAAACACCGACGACAGCCATGACAAATATCTGCCTGACGACGAAACTCCTCGTCGAGCGCTTTGGCATCGTAAAAGGCGTCGGATTGCCACTCCAATGGATGGCGGATAGGAGCTTCGGTGCAGCCTTCTTTCATGGAATTCTCCGGTGTAAATATTCTAGAAATGGTAATTAGCAGCCCCGGCGAGGGGGGAAGAGGCCGAGGCTGCTAAAGGGGGTATTAGTCCATCGTGTCCAAAGCTTTTTGGAAACGTCCGGCATGGGACTTTTCAGCTTTGGCAAGTGTTTCGAACCAATCTGCGATTTCGTCGAAACCTTCCTCGCGGGCCGTGCGGGCCATGCCAGGATACATGTCGGTATATTCATGGGTTTCACCGGCAATCGCTGAGCGCAGATTGTCAGCTGTGGCACCAATTTTTTCGCCCGTTGCTGGGTCGCCGACTTCTTCCATGAACTCTAAGTGTCCATGTGCGTGACCGGTTTCGCCTTCCGCAGTTGAACGGAATACGGTTGCGACATCATTGTAACCCTCAACATCCGCTTTTTGCGCGAAGTAGAGATAGCGACGGTTTGCTTGGCTTTCGCCGGAAAACGCGTCTTTCAAGTTTTGCAAGGTTTTGGATTCTGCAAGAGACATGCTTCACTCCTCTTTTTGGTTAAGCTCGGGTTTCCGAGACCAGTTCCAGACTGTTCTGGAACCTGACACCTATATAGGGTGAAGAGAGAAGGTCGTCAAGTATTTTAGAATTATTCTAAATAAAATTTTTAAAATTATTTAGCAACGGACAAGCGCAAAACAACATCCACACCAGCCACATCAAAACCCGAGGGAGCAGAAGGAATTTGGGCTAATTGGATCGCATCATGGGGCACATCGATGAGCTGACCGGTTTCTTCAACATAGAAATGGTGATGGTCACCCAGATTTGTATCGAAATAGCTCCGATGGCTATCGACAATCACTTCACGCAGTAAGCCCGCTTCCAGAAATTGGTTGAGTGTATTGTAAATTGTAGCCTGCGAGATCGACAGACCGACCATGCGCGCTTCTTCGTAGAGGCCATCTGCGGTGACGTGGCGGTTACCATCGCGAAATAAAAGATGGGCCAAAAGCACGCGCTGGCGGGTCAACCGCAATTGAGCCGACCGCAAACGCTGAGAAAGCCGCTCTTCTTGCTCGGCTGATAACACAATCTTTTTGCTATGCGACTGCTGTGCCGCCATGATGACCACCTTATCTGGGCTCATTAGTTGCGAGCCGTTCTTAAAACAATTCCAATATATGAAGCTGATTAAATTTGGTCAAGTTTTTCTTTCAGCCCCAGCCCCCGCATTCCGATTTAACTGCGCAGGGATATCGGCAATATTTCTTCTCACTTGCTTTGACCTCAGCCAACCGCATGATAAGCTGTTGCAAACATGCACATCGTGCCAGCACAGAATTGAGGGGTTTCAACGTGACCGATCGCGCGTCTTCTTACAATTATGACGAACTCATCGCGTGTGGAAATGGCGACCTATTTGGTGAGGGAAATGCGCGCCTGCCGCTTCCACCCATGCTGATGTTCGACCGGATCACACATGTTTCCAGCGATGGGGGCGCCAATAATAAGGGCCAAATTATTGCAGAGCTCGATGTGAAACCGGATCTGTGGTTTTTCGACTGCCATTTTAAAACCGACCCCGTAATGCCTGGCTGTCTCGGGTTAGACGCGATGTGGCAGTTAATTGGCTTTTTTCTGGGGTGGTTAGGACAACCTGGGCGTGGACGCGCCTTAGGGGCGGGCGAGGTCAAATTCACGGGGCAAGTTCTGCCCACCGCAAAACGCGTCCGCTATGAAATTGATATGCGTCGGGTTTTGACTGGAAAATTAGTGATGGGTATCGGAAATGCTCAGCTCTTCGCCGATGACAAATTAATTTACACAGCCAAGGATTTACGTGTTGGACTGTTCCAAACTGAGCAATTTTAGAGATAACCATCTGCACGATGCGGTGATCATTCCACCCATTTAAGCAGTTAAGGAGAAACCTATGCGGCGCGTCGTTGTAACCGGTATTGGTATTGTATCTTGTCTTGGCAATAGTGCCGAAGCTGTTTCTAAAAGCCTCTATGAAGGCGTTTCAGGCATCACGGCCTGTCCAGAATTTGCTGAAATGGGCTTCCGGTCACAGGTCGCGGGGCGACCCGATATTGATCTCGACGCGGCGATCGACAAACGCATTAAGCGCTTTATGGGCGATGGGGCGGCCTTTAATTACATTGCCATGGAACAAGCCATTGCCGATAGCGGCCTCACTCCAGACGATGTGATCAATCCGCGAACAGGTTTGATTATGGGATCGGGCGGCCCATCGACGAAAGCCCTTGTCAGCGCCGCGGACACCGCGCGCAATGCCAGCCCGAAGCGCGTTGGGCCTTTCGCCGTTCCTAAATGTATGAGCTCGACCAATTCAGCAACCCTGGCGACCCCGTTCGAAATTAAAGGTGTGAATTATTCAATTAGTAGCGCCTGCGCCACCTCTACCCATTGCATCGGTAACGCGGCAGAACTCATCCAGTGGGGCAAGCAAGATGTCATGTTTGCCGGCGGCGGCGAGGAACTTGACTGGGCCTTGTCGGTTTTATTCGATGCCATGGGGGCAATGTCGAGCGCCTATAATGAGACACCCGCCAGCGCCTCCCGCGCCTTTGACGCACAGCGCGACGGCTTTGTGATTTCGGGGGGCGGCGGCGTTTTGGTTCTTGAGGAATATGAACGCGCCAAAGCCCGTGGTGCTCAAATTTATGCCGAGATCGTTGGCTATGGTGCAACCTCGGATGGATATGACATGGTCCAGCCCTCAGGCGAAGGCGCGCAAAGATGTATGCGGATGGCGTTGGAAACCGCTGGCGCCCCCATCGACTATATTAATCCGCACGCCACCTCGACTCCGGTCGGCGATGCGCGTGAAATGGAAGCCCTCTATGCTTTGTTTGGTGATGAGTGTCCGCCTTTGAGCGCCACTAAATCATTGAGCGGGCACAGTCTCGGTGCAGCGGGCGTGCAAGAAGCCATTTATGCCTTGCTGATGATGAAAGGCAATTTCATCGCCGCCTCGGCCCATATTCAAGAACTCGACCCCGCCTTTGCGCACCTGCCGATCATTCGTGAACGTGTCGATAATGCGAAACTCGATTGCGTGATGTCGAATAGTTTCGGCTTTGGGGGCACCAATGGCACATTGGTGTTCCGACGCGTATAAAAAAATACACCGCCCGAATGGGGCGGTGTACTGATCTCATTTGGGTGCGCGCCTAAACCCGCACCTTTCGAAGCGGCTTGGTTTTAGGCTTCTTCAGCCATTTCCTCGCCGGTTTCTTGATTGATCATTTTCATCGACAAGCGAACTTTGCCGCGATCATCAAAGCCCAGCAATTTCACTTTGACCACATCGCCCTCGTTGACAATGTCACTGACCTTATCAACCCGCTCGGATGAGAGTTGTGAAATGTGAACTAGGCCATCCCGTTTGCCGAAGAAATTCACAAAGGCCCCAAAGTCCATCACTTTCACGACCTTGCCTTCGTAGATCTCGCCCACTTCAGGTTCGGCGGCGATCGATTTAATCCAATCAATGGCGGCTTTGATTTTCTCACCATCGCTCGAGGCGACCTTGATCAAACCATCATCATTAATGTCGACTTTAGCACCTGTCGTTTCGACGATTTCACGGATGACCTTACCGCCCGATCCGATCACTTCGCGAATTTTGTCGACGGGAATAGTCAGCGTCTCGATCTTCGGCGCGTAAGCACCAGTTTCATCGCGAGCTACATCAAGCGCTTTCGCCATCTCACCCAAAATATGGACCCGACCGCCACGCGCTTGGTCGAGCGCCACACGCATGATTTCTTCGGTAATCCCAGTGATCTTAATGTCCATTTGCAGCGAAGTGACCCCATCAGCCGTTCCTGCGACTTTAAAGTCCATATCACCCAGATGGTCCTCATCGCCGAGGATATCCGACAATACCGCAAACGCATCGCCTTCTTTAATCAAACCCATGGCAATACCAGCGACCGCCTTTTTAAGCGGCACACCCGCATCCATCATCGCCAAAGAAGAGCCACACACAGTGGCCATTGAGGATGATCCATTGGACTCGGTTATTTCAGATACCAAGCGCAGCGTGTAAGGAAATTCTTCCTTGCTCGGAAGCATGGCGTGCAGGGCCCGCCAGGCGAGTTTACCCTGTCCGATTTCCCGGCGCCCGGTAAAGCCAACCCGCCCCGTTTCCCCAACGGAGAAAGGCGGGAAGTTGTAATGCAGCATGAAGTTGCTTTTATAGGTCCCTTCAAGGGCATCGATCATTTGTTCGTCGTCACCCGTGCCGAGTGTCGCAACCACAAGGGCTTGTGTCTCGCCGCGGGTGAACAGGGCCGAACCATGTGCACGCGGCAAAATGCCCACTTCAGACACAATCGGGCGAACATCTTCAAGACCACGACCGTCGATCCGTTTTTTAGTGGTCAAGATCGAGCCCCGAACAATGTCGCTCTCCAAGCCTTTAAAGGCGCCCGAAACGCGAATAGCTTCATCGGGTGAGCTGGTGTCGCTCAGCAGGGCTTCAGTAACAGCTTTTTTGGCTTCTGCAATTTTGCTCTGACGCTCTTGCTTGTCGGCAATTTGATAGGCCGCTTCGAGATCTTTGCGGGCGATTTTTTCGACCTGCGCCTCAATCGCTGAGTTATCCACGGCTGGAACATCACGCGGATCTTTCGCGCATTTTTCGGCCATCCGGATAATCGCTTCGATCACAGGCTGGAAGTGCGTATGACCGTACATCACAGCACCGAGCATCACATCTTCCGAGAGCTCGGCCGCTTCCGACTCGACCATCAAAACCGCATCGCCAGTTCCGGCAACAACTAACTCCAGCGCGCTATCTTGATAGCGATCCATCTCTGGATTCAAAACATACTCGCCATCAATATAGCCAACACGGGCCGCGCCAATGGGCCCCATGAACGGCACGCCCGAAATGGTGAGCGCCGCAGAGACTGCAACCATGGCGACAATGTCGGGATCATTCTCTAAGTCATGCGACAGAACTGTCGCGATCACTTGGGTTTCATTTTTAAAATCTTTAACAAAAAGCGGCCGGATCGGGCGATCGATCAAGCGAGAAACGAGTGTTTCGCGTTCGCTAGGGCGCCCTTCGCGCTTAAAATATCCGCCGGGAATTTTCCCTGCGGCATATGTTTTTTCTTGGTAATTCACAGTCAGCGGGAAGAAATCAATCCCTGCTTTTGGTTGACGGTCCGCAACCACTGTTGCCATAACCGTGGTGTCACCGTAGGTAGCAATAACGGCCCCATCGGCTTGACGGGCAATTTTTCCAGTCTCCAGCACGAGCGTGCGCCCGCCCCATTCAATTTCTTCTCGGGTAATATCAAACATTCGTTCCATTCTTTCCTATAGGACCACACTGCCGGGCAGGGTGATCTGGGTCGCCCATGCGACCCCATGATATGACCACACAATGTGGCCATGGTTCGAGACCATACGAGCCGATCTCACAATTTTTCGCAAAAATGGGGGGCGAGCTTACACTGCCCCCCTGTATCGGGCTCATCGATACCAGCGGCTGGAGGATCGGAATAGCGAACCTCCGTCCACAAGACTAACGACGCAATCCAAGGCGCTCAATCAAAGACTTGTAACGGTCTTCGTTCCGCGCCTTTACATAATCGAGCAAGCGGCGGCGTTGGCTGACCATTTTCAGCAAACCGCGGCGCGAATGATTATCTTTTTTATGCGTCTTAAAATGTTCGGTGAGGTTAAGGATGCGTTCGGTCAATATGGCCACCTGAACTTCCGGTGAGCCTGTATCGCTATTATTGGTCGCATACTCTTTTATTAGCGCGTCTTTGCGCTCTGCAGTAATCGACATCGTCACTCCATATCGTTTGCCCCTGGGGGCGGGTGAATAATACGCTGGGGCTCGAAAACCCCTTCGCGGGTGATGCCAAGCGCAACCGCTTGGCCTTGATATGCCGCCCAAATCGGAAACTCCCCCTTGGGCGCTGGAATAGCCTGGCCATGCCGCAGTTTGCGGGCCATCTCTTCGGTTAGCGGCAAGGCCGGGATGTCGTCCAGCAATGTCTCTAAAGGAAGCAGGTGGCGGTCAAGCTCTACCAAATCGGGCGCACTATGGCCTATCTCTTCGAGTTTTTCCAGCTTAATTGCATGCGATTGCGAAAAAAGTCCTACCGCTTCGCGGCGCAAATAGGAAATATGCCCCACCGTCCCGCATTCAATTGCTAAGTCGCGTGCCAGCGATCGGATATAGGTGCCTTTGCCGCAAAAAACCCGCAATGACACGGAATCCGGGCAGAAATCTATCAGCTCTATGTGGTGGATGGTGACAGGCCGCGGCGCCAAATCGGGCGCCTGACCGGCCCGCGCCAAATTATAGGCCCGCTTCCCCTCTTTCTTGATCGCTGAATAGGCGGGCGGCGTTTGCAAAATATCCCCGGTAAACCGCGTGAGCGCAGCCTCAACGGCCTCGCGCGCCGGGCGATGCGCATGCTCGGCAATCACCGTCCCGTCTGCGTCATCTGTATCCGTGGCCTGACCAAACTGGACGCGACAGGCATAGGTTTTAGGCGCATCCATCATTAAATGGATCAACTTTGTGGCTTCTCCAAAAGCGATCGGCAAAATGCCGCTGGCTAACGGGTCTAGCGTCCCCGCATGCCCCAATTTTTGAACGTTAAACAGGCGCCTAACGCGGGTTAGCGCAGGCGTTGACCCAATCCCTGAGGGTTTATCCAACACCAACCAACCCGATAAGGGGCGCCCCTTCCGTCCCCGTCGGCTCATTCAGGGTCTGTCTCCAAGTCGCGCCGCACAGCCGGATCGCGCAAGGCCCGATCAATGGTCGCGGCCGCGTCGAAGCTATGATCCGCAATGAAATCAACATGCGGCGTGTGCTTCAAATCCAGATCGCGCGCCAGGAGATGCCGAAAGGCCTTGGCGTTTTGATTGAGCAACGTAACAATTTTATCCATATCGTGCCCGCCCAAAGGCATCACAAAGGCGGTCGCGCGTTTCATGTCAGGGCTGACGCGGACCTCTGTCACCGAAATCAATCCACGCGAGAGAAGGGGTTCATCAAAATCACCGCGCAATAGGCCGGCGCTCAGACAATGTCGAATGGCCTCCCCCACGCGCAATTGGCGTTGAGACGGGCCTGCCCCCGAAGCATTATGAGATGAACGTCGTTTGGCCATTCTTCAACCCCTCGCTTCAACCCCTCGCCTCAACCCATCGCCGTTTCTCGTTCCCGAGCAGGGATGACACGCATGAGACAGAAGCCGCTTGGATGATGCGCCTGCACTTATGCATCCAGCGTGCGGGCCACTCGCTCAACCTCATAGCACTCAATCACATCCCCAGCCTTAAGGTCGGAATATTTCTCGAAGGCCATGCCACATTCTTGCCCAGCAGGCACTTCCTTAACTTCGTCTTTAAAACGTCGTAGCGACGATAGCTCGCCCTCGTGAATGACGACATTGTCTCGGATCAAACGCACTTGGGCGCCCCGACGCACCAAGCCATCGGTGATCCGGCAGCCCGCCGCTTTGCCGGTTTTGCCAACACTAAACACTTCCAAGACTTCAGCATTGCCCAACATATTCTCGCGCAAATCGGGCGAGAGCATTCCGGCCATGGCATCGCGTAAGTCGTCGACCAAATCGTAAATAATATTGTAATAGCGGATCTCAATGCCGTCCGTCTCCGCCGCCCGTCGGGCTTGCGCATTGGCACGGACATTAAAGCCGATCACAATCGAATTGGCCGTCGTCGCTAATGTGACATCGCTCTCGGTGATGCCACCCACTCCCGCATGCACGACGCGGGCACGGATTTCATCATTCCCCAATTTTTCGGCTGCCTGCGCAATCGCTTCAACCGATCCTTGGACATCGCCCTTCACAATCAGTGAAATTTCTTTCACTTCCGAGTCCTTCAGCTGGCTCATCATTTGATCAAGCGACGTTTTAACGCCGCGGGCATTGGCTTCCTCGCGGGCTTTACGCGTCCGATAGGCCGCCACTTCGCGCGCTTGCGCTTCGCTTTCGACCACATTGAACACATCGCCAGCATGCGGAACACCACTGGCCCCCAAAATCTCAACCGGCATAGATGGCCCAGCAGAGCTGACTTGTTCGCCACGATCATTAATCAAAGCCCGGACGCGGCCAGATTCCTGCCCGACAACGAATATATCGCCCACTTTAACCGTACCGCGCTGCACCAAAACAGTTGCCACGGGACCACGGCCCGTATCAAGCTGCGCTTCAATCACAATGCCCGAGCCCTCGCGGTCGGCATTGGCTTTGAGATCCATAATTTCGGCTTGCAGCAAAACAGCTTCGAGCAAAGTGTCGAGACCCTCGCGCGAATGGGCCGAGACCGGCACCATTTGAACGTCACCGCCCATATCTTCGGAAATCAATTCATACTGCAATAATTCATTTTTAACCCGCAAAGGATCGGCTTCGGGCTTATCCATTTTGTTAATCGCAACAATGATAGGGGCCTGAGCCGCTTTAGCGTGATTGATCGCTTCAACGGTTTGCGGCATCACTCCATCGTCAGCCGCCACCACCAAAATCACAATATCGGTAACCCGTGCACCGCGCGCCCGCATTGCGGTAAAGGCCGCGTGGCCCGGCGTGTCGATAAAACTAATCACGCCGCCATCGAGCGCCACCTGATACGCACCAATATGTTGCGTAATGCCCCCAGCCTCACCGCGGGCAACCCCAGCTTCTCGAATGGCATCGAGCAAGGATGTTTTACCATGGTCGACGTGGCCCATGACAGTGACCACGGGTGGGCGATGCGATTTTTCGATATCATCATCTTCAATGCCCTCGACGCCTTCTTCAATGTCCGCCTCCGACACACGTTTAACCGTATGCCCCAATTCTTCGGCAATCAGCTGCGCTGTGTCCGCATCGATCGTGTCATTAATTTTGGCCATCATGCCTTGTTGCATCAGGCGTTTGATCACTTCGACCGCCCGTTCCGCCATTCGATTGGCCAGTTCTTGGATGGTGATGGTGTCGGGAATAATGACGGTTCGTGCCACTTTTTCCATTGGCTCATTCGACGATGCCTGACGTTTTTCACGCTCACGGCGGCGACGGATCGATGCCAATGACCGCATGCGTTCTTCTTCATTGAGCGCATTATTAATGGTCAACCGACCCTCGCGTCGGCGGCGATCGGCTTTCGCAGGGGACGGACGGCGCGCCTCCACCGCATCGGCATTTGGCTCACGCCCTTTTGGAACAGCCCCTCTTGGCTTTTCCGGCTCAGCAACAACGGCATCGCTCTTTTTCGCCTCGCGCTCTTTTTCGCGGGCGCGGGCTTCCTGGCGTTTTTTGCGCTCGGCTTCTTCACGCGCTTTTTCTTCGGCGAGCAACGCCTCTTCTTCAGCGCGGCGCTGTGCCTCGATCTCAGCTTGTTTTCTCTCCTCAACTGCCCGCACTTTGGCGCCAGCGACCGCGGCGATCCGTGCCTCTTGTTGAGAGCGGCTTAACCGCTGCTCGACCGTTGCCTCAGCTTGCGGCTCCTCGACAGGAATGGGAGCGGGCTTCTCGGGCGCCACAGTTTCTTCGGCGCGGCCCGGAATAATGGTGCGTTTGCGTTTTTTCTCGACGACCACTGATTTGCTGCGGCCATGCGAGAAGCTTTGGCGCACTTGGCCAGATTCCACGGTTCGTTTGAGGCTCAGCGTTTTGGCCTGTCTTGGCTCACCTGTATTCGATGTCTCTTTATCGTCGCTCATATCCGCCTTACCTCCAACGGGAAACCATATCCCAAAATGCGGTCAGCCATCTGAGCTAACCGATCCGCCCATTGACGATCTGTGATCGCCATATGAACGATATTATCTTGCCCCAGCGCCGCGCTTTGCTGGTCAATCGTTAAAACGCGCCGCATCTCAATCGCTAAATGCTGTGCCAAACGGTCCAGCTTGGCACATTCATCGGCAGAGCCATCGATCGCATGCATCAGCAAATAGGCATTCTGCCGCTCCAAAGCGGCATGCACTTTGGCATATCCTAGCACAATTTTGCCGGCCTTGCGTACAAGACCTAGTCCATTTGACACTTGTTTGATGAATAAATCATGCACCCGATCCGCAAGATCGCTTGGCACCGATACATTTTGCCGAGCGGCGCGCGCAAATAGTTTTCCACCGGCCGCTTGGGTGATCGCTGAATGGGTGGCGCGCACCCATAAGCCACGACCGGGCAGAGACATTTTTAGATCGGGCGTCAGCTGATCGTCCGGCGCCACCACAAAACGCACCAGCTGGTCACAGTCATAGCTTTCCCCGGTGACCAAACAACGACGCTGGGGGCGGGCAGTTACATTTGTCGCAAGGTCCGGCGACTGCGGAGGAGGGGCATGCTCACGCGTGGTCATCTGTTGCCAGATCTCCCTCTTGAGCTTGCCCAGCATCTTCTGCTGCGGACCCATCTTGTGGCTGAAGAGCTGCAAACGGATCATCTTCTGCCGCATCTTCTTCCAGATCAGGCGCCCCGTTTAACAGCGCATCTAATTCGCTTTGCTCGACCCAGCCCATGGCCACGCGAGCGCTCATGATCAAATATTGTGCCTCTTCGGAGGTGAGGTCGAAGCTTTCCAACATGCCGGCTTCACGCACACGTTTGCGATCGACGGTCTCATACCATCCGGTCAGATCATCCGGCACGCACCCCGCAAAATCTTCAAGAGTTTTCACATCGTGCTGACCCAGCGCCACCAACATGGCTGGGCTCAGGCCCTGTAATTCCGCAAGATCATCAGCGACGCCCAGTGCCTTACGCTCTTCGTCCAAAATAGTCGCCTGCTTATCAAGATACTCAAGCGCCCGATTTTGAATTTCCTCAGCCGTTTCCTCATCAAAGCCTTCAATCACGGTAATTTCTGATAAGGGCACATAGGCAATTTCATCAACCGTCGAGAAGCCTTCTGACGACAGCAGTTGCGCGATCATCTCATCGACATCGAGCGCCCCCATAAAGATTTGAGTGCGTTCGGCAAATTCTGCTTGCCGGCGCTCGCTCTCCTCGGCCTCGGTGACAATATCAATATCCCAGCCCGTGAGTTGCGACGCCAGGCGGACATTTTGACCGCGCCGACCAATCGCCAAGCTCAACTGCTCATCAGGCACGACAACTTCAATACGTTGCGCATCTTCATCGAGAACAACTTTGGTCACTTCGGCAGGGGCCAAAGCATTAACGATAAAAGCGGCGGCGTCAGGCGACCACGGGATAATATCCACTTTTTCGCCTTGCAATTCGCCAACGACCGCCTGAACACGGCTCCCGCGCATCCCCACACAGGCGCCGACGGGATCTATGCTGGGGTCGTTTGAGATGACACCAATTTTTGCACGGCTTCCCGGATCGCGCGCCACAGCCCGCACCTCAATCACGCCGTCATAAATTTCTGGTACTTCTTGCATGAACAGCTTGGCCATAAAGGCGGGGTCGGTCCGCGACAGAATAACCTGCGGTCCGCGTTGTTCGCTGCGCACATCTTGAATATAGGCGCGAATGCGATCGCCAGGACGGAACACCTCGCGGGGGATCAGATTATCGCGCCGGATCACCGCTTCACCGCGGCCCAAATCCATAACGACATTGCCATATTCAACCCGCTTCACAACACCACTGACAATTTCGCCAACACGGTCTTTAAATTCTTCATATTGGCGCTCGCGCTCGGCTTCACGAACACGCTGGACGATCACTTGTTTGGCGGCCTGAGTGGCAATCCGCCCGAATTCAACGGGGGGCAATTCATCGATAATCTCGTCGCCAATTTGGGCGTCGGGCTTGATGCGCTGGGCCAAGGGCAGGGAGATTTCCGTATTGTCATTCTCGACAACATCGACCACCTGAACAACCCGCAACAATTTAGTGTCACCGGTTTTAGGATCGATTTCGGCGCGAATATCGTTCTCGGCGCCGTAGCGGGCTTTGGCCGCTTTTTGAATGGCATCGGCCATCGCTGCCAACACCAAAGGCACTTCAATGCCTTTCTCGCGGGCAACTGCATCCGCAATCTGTAAGAGCTCAAGTTTATTTGCGCTAATTCCAGTGGCCATTGTTCACTCCTTGCTCACAGCCCAAAAATTTACTTTCGGGCTCGCCCTGCGGGCTTAACCCCTTTGAGGGAAGATTTCAACATCTCTTCCGTTACAACCAAATGAGCCTCGCCAATTGACGACAACTCAAAACCCAATATTTGCGGCTCATCAAAGCCCGCGAGAACTGTTTCCAACAGCACTTCGCCCTCTTCAAAGCCAACCAATAGGCCGCGAAACCGGCGCTGGCCATCGACCATGGCTTGCAATTCAATTTTAACGTCATAGCCTGCATAGCGGCTAAAATCTGCGGCCCGCGTGAGGGGACGTGCAAGACCAGGCGACGAGACCTCTAACGAATAGGCGCCGGAAATTGGGTCTTCGACATCGAGCAATGCCGATAAGCCGTGGGAAATGACCTCACAATCATCAACGCTCAATGTGCCATCGTCGCGCTCGGCCATCACCTGCAAGATGGACTGACCATCTTCTCCGGTAATTTTAATGCGCACTAACCCATATCCTAGGTCAACAACCACCGGCATCAACAAATCGAGCAGGCGCGCCGCCGGGCCGGGCGCCATTAAATGGGGCGCCATCATGTCGGGCGCCGCCGGTGCGGTTTCAGAAATGGGGGAGAGAGCCATGGGCGCTGATCCAGATCCTATTTTGCTTGAGCCTCAAATCGTGGTCGGCTCATTATCCTGTGCAACGGGGCGTTACCCCCTATTATTCTGTCATGTCACGCTTCGGTCGCGCTCTTGCCCGCATCTATTTGGAAAGCCATCAATTGAACCAATGATTGAGCCAATGATTTCCCAATAAAATTTGGCAATAAAAAAAGCGGGGCCTCGAGAGGCAACCCACTTCCAACGAAGCCGAATTGTGCTTGCTTTATAGCATAGGCAAGACCAAATGCAAGTCTCCATTCTCTTTTAAGGGGCTGTTAAGGGGCTGGCAGGGGGCCGTTAAGGTCTGGCAAGGGTGAAGGTCACACCCGCGCGACGGCAAGGTCGG
>Ga0181606_10002528_pt1 | contig 15696 bp, 12 predicted proteins | sample 041ome_10_FD_132994 | JGI IMG/M metagenome (GOLD analysis project Ga0181606, IMG submission 132994) | Coastal salt marsh microbial communities from the Groves Creek Marsh, Skidaway Island, Georgia - 041412US metaG (megahit assembly) | ecosystem: Environmental > Aquatic > Marine > Intertidal... | reverse complement strand
TTTATAAATGTCTTTTTCAGACTCTATACCAAAAATCTCTTTCCAAGTGGCACTATTTGCAGCATTCCACATCATAGAAATCATATTTTTTGGAACTCCAGCATCTGGACGATAAATTATAAAAGCATCATCCGAGATTTTATTGATTGAATTAACAAAGTAATCTTTAGACAGTGGAAGAGAGTCTATATCTGAGACAATACAGTTTTTATTCTTCAATAAGGCGGGAAATAAAATTCTTATATTTTGGGCTACAAAAGCAGAATCTAATTGGCGACTTTCAAATTTTATGATATTTCCTTCCAGACGTAATTTTTCATTACCTGTATAAACCAATATGGGTTCAACACCCATTTGAAGCCATGCTGATGAAACCACTGGCCAAAAGTCTATATAGTTTGAATTTTCATTACTAGCTAAGATCACAGTATCTAATTTCATATTTTTATGATAAATAGACTTACCTTGTACTTATAACATTAAATATTAATTTATTTATTTATGTAAAGTGGTTCATCAAAACGATATACAATAAATCAATGAAAAAAATTTATAATCTTTTAGATACTAAAAAAATTGAGAGAATTTCCTTTAGGAGTGACATCAATGGCCTCAGGGCTGTAGCTGTTCTCTCGGTAATACTTCATCATGCTGAATTTAAATTTATTTCAGGAGGCTGGCTAGGTGTAGATATATTTTTTGTTATATCAGGTTTTTTAATTTCAAACATAATTATCTCAGAGTTAAATACTGGAAACTTTAAGTTTAAAGAGTTCTATATAAGAAGAATAAGAAGAATAATACCTGGATTATTTTCAACACTTTTAATAACAATTCCTTTTGCTTATTGGTTACTAATTCCCAAAACATTAAAAGAATATGTCGATTCATTAGTTTCGTCTATTTTCTTTTATGCAAATTTATATTTTCGAGATCTAGATTTTTATAATGCTTCTGGCACAAAAGTCATGCCTCTTCTTCACACATGGAGCTTAGCAATTGAAGAACAATTCTATATAATTTTCCCTTTACTATGTTGGGTTATATTTAGATATTTTAGAAATTTTATTTTTTATATATTATCTTTTATTTTCTTATTATCTATCTATTTGAACTCAACAACAAATTATTTAGTAAAGTTCTATGAAATACAATTTAGAGCATGGGAATTACTATTTGGTGCGTTAATTATGATTCTTTATGGAAAAGTACATATTAAGCACGTTGAGAAAATTGGTTTAATGACTTTACTATTTAGTATATTTTACTTTGATGACACAATGCTTACATTAAATTCAATTGAGCCAAAATTAGTTGCAACAATAGGTACTGGTTTAACCCTTCTCGGTAATAAATCAGAAATACCTTTTAAGATACTTGACAATAAATTTTTTATGTTAATGGGTAACATTTCATTTTCTGCCTATTTGCTGCACCAGCCTATTTTTGCATTTACAAGAGTAGCAATCAAAAGAAACATATTGACCAATAGTGAATATTTGTATGAAGTTTTAATTATAGTTATAGTTTTTCTTGCATATTTAAATTGGAAATATATTGAGAAAACTTTTCAAAATACGAGTGTAAGAAATCTTACTATATTTGTCTTTTTATCAATGTTTATATTAATAAGTTTTATTTTTGTCTCATCGCAGAGCAATTATTTTTCTGATAGGTTTGATTATGTTCCTGAAGAGGTTCTTTATTACTCTACTTCTTCAAACATTTATCCTTTAACATACGATAACTCCGATTATAAATTCCAAGAATCAAATTGTGATAACAAAATAATGAGCTATAGGTATTGCACTTTCTACAACACCAATTCAAGCAATAGAATTATCTTAGTAGGAGATTCACACGCTAATGCACTATCAGTATCATTTCTAGTTGAATTGGAATCTTTAAAATCTGACTTTAACTTATTGTTCTTTCCAGCAACAGCAGGAAGATGCATACTTTCACAACAAAGTGATACTTTGGGATATGTTGAAGAATGCTCAGAACAATTTTACAATAACTTCATAAACCTTCTAAATAAAGAAAATGATATAGTTGTTACATTTGGTCGATATAATACATGGATTTCTGATAAAGGAAAAAGAGAATCGAAATGTGAAGATTGTGATCATATCGATGTTATTACAGATAGATTTTCTACAATATCAGAAAATTCAAAACACTTAATTATTATTGAGCCGATACCAACTTACAAAATACCTGTTGCAGAAAGCTACTTGAATAAAGTAAATGTTTGGGGAACTCCTGTTACTAAAGACTTAAAAAATTGGGAAATTGCAATTCAAGATACTGACATGTTGTTTAAAAAGTTAAACGGTGAAAATATTAAATTTGTCTCAACAATTGAAGTGTTCTGTAACTTAAAAGGGGAAAATAAGTGTTATGCTTCAGATGAAAACAATTTATATTATTCAGATACAAACCACCTCACCCTTACAGGTGCAAACTTGATAACCAACAAAGTAGAAAAACTCGTTAATGATCTAAAATAAATTTTTTACTTATTCTTAGTATTTTCTAAAAAGAATGTAATTACAATTGATACAAATATTTGTACTGAAATAAAGAAAGACATTAAAAATAATAAAAATAAAGGATTTTGGAAAATAAACCGATCTAAGGAATATTTTTGATAAAGAGAGATTACTAAGAAAATTGTTGAGAGTATCAAAAATATAAAAGAAATTTTACCAAGGACATATCTAGAGCTTTTTTGAAATCCGTTTGTTAGATAAATTAAGACAGCATCAACAATGACTGGAAGAATTCTTCTGTAAGAATAATTTGTTTCTCCAAATTTTCGAGGTAAATGTTCTACGCCTATTTCTTTTACATCAAGACCATTTTTATAGAGAAGTATGTTGAATATTCGATGAATATCTCCAGAAAGTTGAAAGGAGTTAGAATCTACCTTTTTAAAAATTTTAAGGCTACACCCTAAATCCTTAAATTTTGTTCGTGTTATTTTACCGACTATAAAGTTACCTAATTTTGATAGTATTTTTCTTGAAAGTTTGTCTTGTCTGTTCTCCCTATAGCCAACAACAGCATCCGTATTATCGAAGTTGTCGTTAAAGTAATTTAATACTTTTATTATTTCTTTTGGAGGGTTTTGACCATCTCCATCTAGAGTACAAATAAATTGGTATATTGAATTTTCTATTCCTATTTGTATTGATTTTGTCTGACCTAAATTAGCATCATTTCTTATAATTTTTATATTTTTCGATTCTTCAATAAATTCCTCAAGTTTATTTTCACTAAAATCGTCAATAATTATGACTTCGTAATTAAGTTTTGTTAAAGATAATGATGATTGAATCTCAGATAATAAATGAGGAATATTCTCTTCCTCATTTAGTGAAGGTACAATAATAGAAAGTTCATTTATCAATATATTAGATTATAAAGTAAAGACTTATTATTTGTAAAGATTTATTTCTCATCAATATAAAAAAATAAGTTTAAGAATGCGTGATAATTGTTAAGTGTAAAATTAACTATGCTAAAAAATATATTAGTTCTATCGTCAACGTTTCCCCTATCAGATACTGATAAAACGCCTACTTTTGTTAAAGATCAAATAGTTAGCTTAAAAAAATTTTATCCAGAGCTCAATTTTTACGTTATTAGCGCATCAAATCAAAATAACGACTTTGAATTAAATAATTACTTTACACAATTTCGATATAGATATTTTTACAAGAGGTTTGAGAAATTTGGCACTCAAGGAATAATGCCAACCTTAAAAAGCAATTTTATGTATTATCTTATCCTTCCATTTTATGTGCTGGCACAAATCTTTTATAGCTTATTTTTTATAAAAAAGAATAATATTGATTTAGTTTATGCTCACTGGGTTATGCCACAAGCAATAACTGCATTAATCATTAAAAAAGTATTCAAAGTACCTTTTGTTTTTACTTCTCATAGAGGAGATGCAGAAATTTTTCTTAAGATACCCTTTTTTGGAAAGAAGTTATTAGATGCAATTATCTTAAACGCCACCAAGTTTACTACAGTATCAGAGGATACTTTTTCAAAACTTTATGTTTCGACAAATCAATTTGAAGAAGCAAAAAAAAAGAACTTAACACTTCCAATGGGAATAAGAGATGAATTGTTCGATAAAACAATTCCTAAAAAACCTTCTGTCTTTCAACAAAATCAAAAACTAAAACTATCTATTATAGGAAGGTTTGTCGAGGAAAAGGGTGTTGAAAATTTCATAAGTGAATTAGCAAATAGACCTAAGAATTTAGAAAATTTGGAAGTACTTCTTTGTGGTTCAGGTGTCTTAAGGAAAAGATATGAAACTTTAATAAAAAAATATAATTTTGAGAATAAAATCTATTTATCAGATAATTTTTTAAAAATTGATGAACTCAAGTATATTTATCTAAATTCAGATTTTATTGTTATCCCATCTCTTTCAGAAGGCCTCCCTGTGGTTTTACTTGAGTCATTATATTTTTCTAAGGTAGTAATTTCTTCAAATAAGAGCAACGCTGGTGAGATAATTACACACGGTAAAGATGGATTTATTTATGATCCTTCAATTGAAAACGAATTTAATAAACTTTTTTCAAAAATTCTTAGTAATAAATTTGATTTAGATTCCATTGCAAAAAATGCTTATAAAATCGGTAAGGGTTACAAATCTATAAATACTTCAAAAAAGTTATACAAGCATTTTTTTAATATATAAATTAAAAAGTAAACAAATCATTTAATAAAAAAGCTTTTAACTAATAGTAGAAGTTGATAAACCTAAGTTCTGATGAAAAAGACAGTTTTAGGTTATAAAATTATTAAAAATTACAGTCTTATTTTTGAAAATTTTTATTTATGAATATAGATGAATAATTAAAGTCTTTATAAAAAAAATAGTCATCACCTTTACAATAAGATTCATAAAAGTCTTTAAAATTAAAACCACATATCAATACATCGGGTTTTGAATTAATAATAAGATCTATAGAGTCAGCTTTTAGTGCATAATGCTGTAAATCATTAATAAGATCTGGTTTATCAAAATATAATGGTGTAAAGGCAACATAGTTAATAGCTTGTAAATTTGAAAAGTTGCTCAAAATAATATTTTTATTTGCAAAAATCGTTTCTAACTCGGGGTAACTATTAACAAGTTCATCCGCAATTAATTCATATTCATATTCCTTGAAAATATTTATTTCTTTTGAGTCAGCATTTACTGATGGGTAGATAGTAAAAATTATAAATGAAAATGAGATAATTCTATAAAAATTAAGTTTCAAAATACTAAAATTAGAATCTGACTTCACATAGAAAAATGAAAAATTATACAAAAAAAATATTAGAAAATATAAGAAATGATGACCATAATATTTACCGCTAATAATAGGAATAAAAATTGAAGATGTAATTAAATAAAAAGTGGTTATTAAATTTAAATCCAAGTCAAATTTTTTTTTATTAGTAACAAAAAAATATATAAATAGCGCGCATAATATTACGAAATAAAAAAATGAAAAATAACTTAAATTATCTTTGAGGAGATAAAATATAGAAAGTAACCCAACACTTGCGTTTTCAGAGACGTATGTAAAAGGATAAATAACATTTGTATAAATAAAGATTTCAAATAAATCATTTAAATAGAAAATCAACATTGTTATTAAATTAACAAATGTAAATGAGGCAATAAAATTTAGAGTTTTGTTATTTCTATATGCACGGTATAAAAATATTGGTAAAAATATATATATTATATTTGTTATTAAAGTGGCTGAAGCAATAAGAATGCCAGAAATAGTGTAGTTATCAAATTGCTTTTCAGTGAAAATACAAAAAATAAGTAGCAAAATTATAATTTCTTCATAGTAAATAGAGTTTCCAAATATATTATTTGTTGCGATTAAAATATAAAAAAATGTAGGCAAAAGAGCAATTGAAGTTAGCCCTGATTGCTTAAAGTTATTGGTAAAAATAAGATAAGAAATTACTGTTTTTAATAGAATTACCAACAGGTTTATCAATGACATGGTATTAAATGTGATTAAATCAAAGAACTTATACATATAAAAAAAGAGGGGACCCTTACCGTCCCAAACAGTAGAGTAAGGAAGGTTTTGAAAAGACACTTTTCGTCCTTTTACAAAAGAAGCCTCTAAATCATGTGAAGAGATAATCTCATATAAATTTAGCCTTACATACAAAAAATAGTTAAAGAAAAATAAGATTAAAAATATTATATATTTATTTGAGAGTATACTGTTTAGCTTCACAAACTCATATTAATTCAATAATCTTATTTAATATTCAGTAAATTTTTTAAACATAGACTGTGTAATTACTTTAAGCCCTAAAATGAAAATATTAATGAAATTTTTCAAAACAAAACTCCTTGTTGCAGTTAAAAACATAATTTTGTTTGCAAGTTTTGGGTATTTTCTATATTTTATTAATGGAAATGCATCAGAATTTTCTAGGTTAAAAAATTTTAATATTTTGATTATACTTCTGATTATATTTCTAAAATATACAGGTTTCCACTTTCTTTCATTAATGAACTTATATGTACTCAAAAATATCGATGTTAATCTTAACAAATTAACCTCTTTAAGCCTGACCTCTAAAAATGCACTAGGAAATCTTTCCCTACCCTTAAAGCTTGGTGCTGGATACAAGTTCTATTATTTAAACAAAAATTATAGTTTTAAATCTGCTCAATATTTTTTCTTATGGACTTTCATCTCTTTTATAAATTTATTTCCAATTATTGTTATTGCATTTATTATTTATGCGTATTCTGAACAGCTTAATTTTTTGTTAGCTTTACTTGCAATATTTGCACTATTGGTTCCTTTATTTTTGTCAGTGAAACTCACCACTAGCTGGAGTTTTTTAGAAAAATTTGGAGCGCTCAAATCTTTTAAATATTTTTCAAGTTCAAATATAAAACTTCAAATTTATCATGTGTTATTTTATTTCACAGAGTCAATAACAATTTTTATAATATTTAATAATCTTGATACCAGTATTAGTTATTTTTCTGCTTTTGCTTACATAGTATTATCTATAGCTATAAATTTAGTGAATATAACACCTGGAAATATTGGAGTTAAAGAAGGGTTGATTATTCTACTAAGCAGCATTCATGGAATAAGTTATGAAATAGTTATTATCGCTTCCATCATTGAGAGGTTGTTTTCGTTCATTGTTCTTTTTGGGATAGAATTTGTGCTTAACAAAAAATTTAAGATAAGTACTTGAAATGAAGTAAAACTTATTGGTGTAATTTAATTATCTTTCATGATACTTAAATAATCAGCCCACTCTCTATCAATGTAGCTATCTATTGAATATTCTTTTTGAACAAATTTGAATGCATTTTCAGAAGCCTTTTTAAATTCTATTTCAGTTACGCTATCTACAACTTCAAATAAATTATTTAACTTTTTGGAATATATAAATCCATTTTCCCCGTTGCTAATTATTTCAATGATATTTTTGATATCAGGTGCAAAGACGACACAACCTGCTGACATTGCTTCAATAAGAGATTTTGGGTTTCCTTCAAAATTAGATGCAGTTATAAAATATTTATATTCTTTATATTTTTTCAAGAGATCATCAAATTCAAACTTTCCAAGGAAGTTAATATTATTATCTGATTTTTCAATTAATTCACTTTTTAGGCTTCCATCGCCGATAATATCTAAAGTATATGGTGAAGGATTAAATAAATTTATAAGGTAATCATAATCTTTTTGTTTCTCAAGACGACCAACAGCTAAAAACTTATTTTCAGATCTTTTATTTAATCCATCATATTCTTTAATAGATATCCAGTTTCTTCTTAGTTTTAATTTATCTTTTTTGAATAAATATTTTTTGTTGATAAACTCAAAATCGCTTTCAGAAGAAACGGTATACAAATTAGATATATTTAAAGTTAATAAAGTTAGTAGGTAATAAAATGCGAGCTTTAATATACTCTTTTTGTTTTCTTTACTAAATATGAATAAATCAAAACCCGTTCTGGATAATAAAGGCTTACCAGTTATAAGTTTAATTGCAATTGCAAGCCAAGACCCCTTCAATTGGTTTGTTTTAATTAAATTAAAATTAATGGAATTATTTTTTAGTAAAGGATTAATACAAATTAAAGAATATATAAAATTATAAAACTTATTTTTTTTCTTTTTTAGGTATTTGTAAATGGGAAGAACTTCAATAAAATCATACCTGTCAACCAAATCAAAATCTGACTCATCTCCATAAGTTACAAAAGTGAAACTTACCTTATATTTTTCATGCAGCATAATATATGGCTTAAGTTCTCTTGATAATATTCCCGAATTCTTCCAATCTAAAAGAGAAGTTTCATGTGTAAATAGTAAGAGTACATTCACAAATATAATGATAATAAAAAAATATTTCTAATTAATATAAGTTTTATATATATGAAAAAAATACTAGTGCTTCACAGTGAATACAGAAATCTTGGAGGAGAAGACATAGCTGTCTCGAATGAAATTAAATTTTTAAAAAAGCACTATGAAGTCGATACACTTATATTTTCAAATAAAACTATAAATGGAGCATTTTTTTTACTTGGTATTATTTTCAATAGTAACTTTAATTCAAATAAATTATTAAAAAAAAAGCTTGATAGCTTTAACCCTGATTTTGTATATATACACAATTTATGGTTTGCTGCTTCATTAGGAATATTCAAAATATTAAAAAAAGAAAAGAGAAAAGTACTGTTAAAGCTTCATAATTTCAGATATTTCTGTTGCCAATCGTACTTTATTAAAAAACATTTAAATGGTAATAATTTATGCAAAGCATGTGGATTGAATAAACAATCCAATCTTTTTATAAACAAATACTTCAATGAATCTTATTTAAAGTCATTATATTCAATCCGCTTCAGTAGAAAATATTTTAAAATTATCAAATCATCAAACTTTAAAATACTTGTTTTAACTAATTTTCATAAAAACTTTCTAAGAGAACTTCAAATCCAACCAAACCAAATATTTGTATTTAATAATTTTTTAAAAATGAATAATCTTGAGCATAAGAAGATAAATGAAAGATTTATGCTTTATGCAGGAAGAGTTTCCAAAGAAAAAGGTTTAGAAGAATTAATAATTTCTCATGCTGAGTCAAGATTAAAACATATTACGTTAAAAATTATTGGAGACGGACCTGTTCTTGCAGAATTAAGGAGAAAATATAAAAATTACAATGTAGAGTTTTTGGGCTTTTTAGATAATGAAAATGTTAAACATTATATAAAAAATGCTTCCGTTGTAATTACAGCTACAAAACTATATGAAGGTCAACCAACTTTTTTATGCGAAGCATCATCAATGGGTGTTCCAGCTATATTTCCTGATAGTGGTGGAATAAGTGAATTTTTTCCAAAAAACTATCCTTTGATTTATAAACAATACGATTATTCAGATTTAACCGAAAAGATTAATCTTTCCGAAAATATTGAATTACTAAAGAAATTAGGAAATTCAAATCAAATTTATATAAGCGAACTTCTGGAAGAAAATTCAATTCTGGAAAAACTGGAACTGATATTGAATGACTAAAAAAGTATCAGTATTGATGAGTGTTTACAACGAAGAAAAAAAAGTCGGTGATTCTATAGAAAGCATTCTTAATCAAACTTATAAAAATTTCGAATTTTTAATTTTAGATGATTGTTCTACTGACTTAACGTACCAAATATTAAAAGATTATGAAAGCAAAGATAAACGCATAAAAATCTACCAAAATACAGAAAATTTAGGTTTAACTAGATCATTAAATTTTCTCGCTAGAAAATCGAAGGGAGACATATTGGCCAGACAAGATGCGGATGATTTAAGTTTAGAACATAGATTCAGTGAACAGCTTAAATTTATAGATAAATTTGACGCGGTGGTTTCTCGTGCAAGGATTCAAGGAAAAAATAATAAAATTCCTGGTTTTTCTTTTTATATTCCGTTTAAGATTATTCGCAAATTTAAAAACCCATACATACATGGAACTTTGATTATAAACAAAAAGATTTTTGATTCTATAGGAGGATACGATGAGAATTTTAAATATTCTCAAGACTTTAAATTATTTATAGATATTATAAGACATGGTTATAAGATTAAAAATTTAAATAAGATTCTCTACTTATTAAATATTAAAGACAATCTATCATCAAAATTTAAAAAAGAACAAGAAATCTACTTTCATTTAGCAAATAGGCAAAAGCTATAATAAGGTCAAAATATACACATGGAAAACAAAAATTTTAAGATTTATATTAACAATTTAAATGAAAACTGGATAGTTGATAGATTAAAGCAAGAATTTGTCTCTAGAAATAAAAATCTTATAACCAATAAGTTACGAAAAGCAGATTTAATCTGGTTAATTGCACCATGGACTTGGAAAACTGTTAACAAAAAACAATTAATGTCCAAAAAAGTAATTTGCACTATACACCATATTGATGAAGAAAAATTTGAGAATGAAAAAGCAGATTTTCTCGAAAGGGAAAATTATGTAGATTTTTACCATGTTCCTTCGCTAGTAACAAAACATCAATTAGAAAAAATTACAAAGAAAAAAGTAAAGTATATCCCATTTTGGATAGATAAAAGAAAGTGGTATTTTAAGGAAAATAAAATAGAACTTAGAGAAAAATACAATATTGAGTTAGACAGCTTTGTAATAGGCTCTTTCCAAAGAGATTCTGAAGGCAGTAATTTATCACTTCCCAAACTTTCAAAAGGACCAGATAGATTGATAGAAATGATAGATTACTTCAACAGTGATAAAAAAAATGTAACAGTTTTACTGACAGGAAAGAGGAGAAATTATGTAATAACAGAATTAGAAAAATTAGGAATTAATTATTTATATTACGAAATGGCCAGCCATTTACAAATGAATGACTTCTATAACTTACTTAACTTGTATATTGTTTCGTCAAGATACGAAGGAGGGCCTTTTGCTATATATGAATCTGCAATAACTAAAACACCGATAATTTCTACGAATGTAGGTATTGCAGGTGAAATATTGTCAAAAGAATCAATTTATGAATTTGACAATTATCCTAAAGCGATTCCAAATGTTGAAGTAGCGTTTAAAAATGTCCAAAAATTTACTATAGAATCTTTACTGCCTAAATATATTGAGGAATTTACTAATTTATGAAAGTTAGTATTGGAACCCGAATTCAAGATGGACCCTGGGGTGGAGGTAATTTATTTGCCATAAATCTCAGCAAATATTTAATCAAAAATGGAAATATTGTTGTTTATGATTTAATTGATGAGGATATTGATATCATACTGCTTACAGAACCAAGAAAAACTTCTCCATCTTCAGCTTTTACAAATTATGATGTACAAAATTATATAAAATATAAAAATCCTTCAGCAATTGTTGTTCACAGAGTAAATGAGTGCGATGAACACAAAGACACTAAGTATATAAATAAATATATTGAACATGCAAACTTATCAGCAGATGCAACAATATTTGTTAGTAGTTGGATAAAAGATTTGTACTTAAATAAAGGTGAATTTCATAATAAACCCAATCAAGTAATTCTTGCGGGTGCTGATAAAGATATATTTAATTCAAAAAATTTTAATAGATGGACAAAAAGTGAAAAAATAAAAATAGTTACACATCACTGGAGCGATAATTGGAATAAGGGATTTGATATATATAATGCACTCGACGTATTACTTAATAAAAAAGAATATAGCAATATATTTGAATTTAATTTTATCGGCCGAATCCCTAAAAAACTCCAACTAAACAACACTAATTTAATCGAACCTCTTAGTGGGGCTCACTTAGCAAACGAACTAAAGCAAAATCATATATACATTACTGGTTCACTAAATGAACCTTCGGGGAACCATCATATCGAAGCTGCCCAATGTGGCCTACCTATTATGTATATCGACAGTGGGGGAATTAAAGAATATTGTGAAGGATTTGGAGTTGAATATAACAAAGATAACTTAGAAGAAAAATTGCTTTACACTATCGATAATTATGATGATTTGGTAAAAAAATTAAAGTTTTACCCTAGAAATTCTGATCAAATGTCTAGAGAATTTCTTAAATTTTTTAAAATTCTTCTTGATGATAAATTACAAATAATTAACAACAGACCAAAAAATTTAAAAACCCCGATTAAAGATTTTATTCACAAAAAATTTCTAAGTTAATTTACTTATTTGTTCAAAAAAAATATCTAAATTAAATTTTCCCCTGACTAACCTCTTTCCATTATTAGCAATTTTTTTGTACAGAATTTTATTACTTATTAATTCATTAATAGTTGTCTTCCATAAATTTATATCATTATTTTCTAATAAAAGAATATTTTCATAATTAATAAATGATTCAGTATCCCAAAATCCCTCAGTTTTAGTTATTAATACCGGAACACCCATGCTCATAGACTGTAAAGCTACACTTTGTCCACTGGGTTGATAAGAGTTAAGTAATGGAAGAATAGTAATATAGTTTTCTTTATAAAGTTGTCTTACATCTGTATCGTTCAATTCGCTCTCGCTCCATCTCCCCTTGAGTAGATTTATATTTGGACATTTTGTTGATGAAATATTGGTTGTTAGGAAAGTAAAGTCAATTTCTGGCATAGCTGAAGCTAGTTTCTCTAAAAATAAATAGTCTCTAAATTTATCATTGCCTATAAATAAAACTTTATTTGACTTAGTCGTGTTTGATTTAGTCGTCCAGAAATTAGTATCTATACAAAATGGAATGTATATAAATTTTTCTAGATACTTTGGGAAAAGTTTTCTAGCCTTGGTTATTTCATTTTTGCTTATAACAATTATTTTTTTTGATAATTGAAGTGTTTTGTTGATTATAACTTTATTTAGCCATTTGTTATTTATATTCTCTACCATCCCCATCGATAAAATTATAAAATTATATTTTTTAATAAACCGCATAACTAGTAAGAGTGGAAAGACAGAGTATCCAATATTTTGGTTAGTTGCAACAATTGTATTTGCGTAAAGAATCTTTTTTATACCATTAATACTCGCTAATTTTTCAGTGTAAATTGGAATTCTTGATATTTTTCTTATTATTTTAAAGATTGGTGATAATATATAGTTTGGTTTTTCTGAAAGCTCCAACAAATCAGTAGTATTATCCTTTTTTTTAAATTCACTGTATCCATAAAAAAAATCTTCTGGCCTTTCGGTATCTTCAGAAAGCCTTGCTTTTCTTCCAATATTAAATATATATAAAATATTTTTCATTCTACTAAAATATAATAAGTGTTTATTAATCAAAACTTCAAAGATATTTCAAAATTTAAAATCTTAGTTTCATCCTTATTTATTATAAATTTAATTTCTGTAGCTTTATTTATGAGATCTTTTGTTGGAATCTATATTTTTGGATTTCGATTGGGCGAGCTATATACAGGCTTTTGTGTACTAATAGGCTTGTTTTTACTTTCAAAAAAATTCTCTTCAAAACTTTCTTTGCAAGAATCTACTAAGATTTTGCCAGTTTTTCAATTAATAATTCTTAGTTGTTTTGTGGTACTTTTAGTAAACTTACCCACAGAATTTAACCTTAGTTTAATCAAGCAGAGCTCTTTTGTTTGGAGTGTAAGCTTTATCTTTATCGGGATTTATTTTCTTACTGTATTTAGTCATAATTTAATAGTTTTATTTATGGGAGCAGTTCTGCTGGGTTCTTATTTTATTACGTTCATTAATTATCCAAATTTTATTATGGATTTCTTTATTAGTTATTCTGATAAATTTCAATTTATTAAGGCGGCAGATCAATTATTATTACTAGTAGTTTTCAATACCTTGTTCAAAAAAATAGAAGTTTCAAGTACCATTAAGTTTTATGTTTTTGCTTTTTCAAGTAGTATTTTTCTTCCTTATTTTATCTCACAAAGCAGAGGTTCATTACTGGCTGCAGCAATTTTTATAGTTTTAAATAGTATGAGTTATTATAAATTTTTAATAGGAAATAAGTTTAAATCTCTTTTCATTATTCTTTTTTCAGTTATATTATTTTATGTTTCGTCGTATCTACTTTCGGGAATTAATTTTCAAGATATTGAATCTGAAGAGAATGTATTTTTAGAAGTAACTACACAAATAGAAGATGGTATTTTGAAACAAAAAGATATATCAAAGGGTTTCTTATCATTCTACTTTGAAGAGGGAAGAATTAAATCTTCTGACAATACAACAGATTGGAGACTTGATATTTGGCAGGACTTAATTGATGATCTTATTTCAAAAAATAAAATATACTTTGGATTTGGGTATGAGGGAATTTTTGAGATAATGTTAGATCCCTCCGCTCCAGGAAGACTTGGTCGAGATGGGTTAAATGAAAATGTTCATAATTATTTTTTTAATATTCTCGGCAGAGGAGGATTATTTCAACTCATAATATTTCTTTATTTATACATAAAAATATATAAAACTTGGGTATTTAAGAATAAGAAGATAGATTATTTTGTTTTAGTTACCCCTTTATTGATTGTCTCCTCTTTAGACGTAACAATGGAAGGCGTCCAGTTTCCTTTTATATTTTACACTTTCATGGGTTATTTTTTATCAGATGGGTATCATAACTAGTATGAAAAAGGCATTTATTACTGGAATTACAGGTCAAGATGGATATTATTTAAGCAAATATTTATTAGAGAATAATTATGAAGTTCATGGAACTATAAGAAGGTCTTCAACATTTAATACCACGCGTATAGACACTCTGATATCTAAATATTCACCAAAAAAATTATTAAATCTTTATTACTCAGATTTAATTGACTCTTCATCAATTAGTAATTTAATTAACAAAATCGAACCCGATGAAATATATAATTTAGCAGCCCAATCTCACGTTGCAGTTTCTTTTAAAAATCCGATTTATACTACGCAAGTAGGAAACTTGGGGACAATTTCGATTCTAGAAGCAATAAAAAATAGTAAAAAAAATATAAAGTTTTACCAAGCTTCATCATCCGAAATGTTTGGAGGTGAGGGAACTCTCAAACTAGATGAAAACTCTACCTTATTACCAAAAAGCCCTTATGCTGCCTCAAAAGTATTCTCGTATCACATGACTAAAATTTACAGAGATTCTTATGACTTATTTTGTACTAATGGAATTTTGTTTAATCATGAATCGCCATTAAGGGGAGAGACTTTTGTCACTAGAAAAATAACAAGAGCTATTGGACGTATTGTTGTTGGTATTCAAGAAAAACTAACCTTGGGAAATCTAGATGCCTCTAGAGATTGGGGTTTTGCTGGGGATTATGTAATAGCAATGCACAAAATGTTGAACCATTCAAAACCTGATGATTTTGTTATTGCCACAGGTGAGACTCATACTATTAAGGAATTTCTTAAGACTGCCTTTGAGTATGTCAATCTAAATTTTGAAGATTATGTATTACAATCTGAAAAGTATTTCAGGCCAAATGAGGTAGAACATTTACTGGGTGATCCTTCAAAAGCAAAAAAAGAACTTAATTGGGAGTCGCAAACCAGTTTTGAAGATCTTATTAAAATGATGATAGATGCAGATTTAGATTTAGCTAAAAGTGAAAAAGTTCTAATGGAAAAGAACTTACTTAAACCCACTTGG
>Ga0181606_10002520_pt1 | contig 15720 bp, 16 predicted proteins | sample 041ome_10_FD_132994 | JGI IMG/M metagenome (GOLD analysis project Ga0181606, IMG submission 132994) | Coastal salt marsh microbial communities from the Groves Creek Marsh, Skidaway Island, Georgia - 041412US metaG (megahit assembly) | ecosystem: Environmental > Aquatic > Marine > Intertidal... | reverse complement strand
GATGATCACGATGATGGCGCCGATGTGCATTTGGCTGAGTTAAGCCTGTCGCCATATAATATTCAGGATATTGAGGATTGCGGCGAGGATCTGGTCGAAAAACTGCCGTTGCAAGGGCCAATTGCCGCATTTGTTGAGGCTTTTGTGAAAAATCATTTTAAGCCGGAGCCGTTCAAAAAGCGCCAGCGCGACCGCGCTCGAGGTGACGAGGATGATGGTAGGCGCGGCGATCCGCGGTTGCAGCGCGCTGGCGATGTGTTTCGCTCGCCAACTGGCAAGCCTGATTACCATTAACCTGTCATCATGTGGATGGTTATGGATATAATCGTAGGGGCACAAATCGCAGTGGTGCAAGTCGGAGTGGTGCAAGTCGCAGTGGAACAAATTGATGACTAATAGTGATGATTCAAAATCGCGCGTTGCAAAAGGCACTGAAGGTACCTTTCTGTCGCGCTGGTCGGCGCGCAAAGCACAAGTTGCTCAGGGATTGCACGTTACTGAGGGGTTAGATGTCCCGGACGCGCGTGCCGAGGATGCAGCGCTCACGGTTGGCGACGCACATGATGTGGGCGCCGATAGTGATGAAGAGGCCGCGCTGACCGACACTGAATTGCTCGAAAAATATGAATTGCCTGATCCTGCCGAGGTAAATGACGAAGACGGGTTGGCCAGCTTTTTTGACGGCAAAACCCCGGAACGGTTGCGGCAGTTAGCGTTGCGACGTTTATGGCGTATCAATCCGTTCTTTGGGGTTGTCGATGAAATGGTCGAATATGGCGAAGATTATACTGATGCTGCCACCGTGATTGAGGGAATGCAAACTGCCTATCAAGCTGGAAAAGGCTATTTGCAAAAGGCCATGACCCCGGCCGAAGAGGCTGAACTCGAAAACGGTGCTAGTGCTGACGGGGCATCAGATGATGGGGTGCCAGAAAGCGAGGCTGCTGATGGTGAGGTCATTGAGGGTGATACGCCAGATGGCGAAACGCCCAACGAAACGCCCGACGACCTCCCCAAAGACAACCTGCCTGAAGAAAATGCGCATGACGCGGTGCCAGTCGCCGACCCGCAAAAACACGATGCGCAAGCTGTTGGCCTGGCTGACCCATCAGTGCATGATGAAAAAAAACATGAAGATAACGGCAAAAATGATGGTGGGGTATCAGCCGAAGCGATGCCATCACCGGTCCTGCCGCGGCCACAAAGAATGACATTTCGCATTAAAACAGAAAGTTAACACATCTGCTGTGATGTGGCATGGATGCGCCGGTCTGCTTTGCAAAATAGCAAAATAATGTTTTGAAAAATATTTGCGTTAATGTCTGGCGGCATTGCGTCCGTCGGGTAGCTGTGATAGCGTCTTGTATACATGGGAGTGTAATTTGAACCAAAGCGCGGCACATAGTGGGCAGATCGCAATCAGCGAAGAAGACGTGTTGCGCGCCGACATGTATGATTTTTTGGCGTCCCTGCTGCGTACCGAGCCAAGCGATGATTTGATCGAAAAAGTATCAGAATTGCGCGGTGATGACTCCGTTATCGGCAGCGCCTGTCGGACCTTGGCGCATCTTGCAAAAACCATTGATAACGGCCTGATTCGCAATGAATATGTGGCCATGTTTATCGGTGTTGGGCGCGGCGAAATTCTGCCCTTTGCATCCTATTATTTGACCGGGTTTTTAAATGACAGGCCGCTGGCCAATTTGCGCGCTGAGATGGCGACGATTGGTATTGAGCGTGTGGCTGGCGTGAAAGAGCCTGAAGATCATATCGCCAGCTTGTTTGACATCATGTCTGGGTTGATACGGGGGCGGTTTGGCGCGCCGGCTTCAACCGCTGAGCAGGCGCGCTTTTTTCGCAAACACATTGAGCCGTGGGGAAGTTTACTGATGCGCGATATAGAGGCAGCCAAGTCGGTTGTGTTTTTTGCGCCGGTAGGCACCATTGGTAAAGCGTTTTTAGAGATTGAAAGCACAGCTTTCAGCATGGATGGAACTGGGTAGCGGGAAGCCCCGGTTTTGTAATGTCGCACGAATGTGTGTGACGCATTTTGGAGGGAAAGATGGACCATAAAAAAGCAGAAGATGCTGTTGCAGACCGCCGCGACTTTCTGAAGCGGTCGGTGGTGTCTGTTGCGGCTGCCGGTGCGGTGGCTGTGGTGGGTAAAGCGGCATCAGCAAGCGAGTTAGAGGTGCCGTCAGGTACCGGCTACCGTGAAACTGAACATGTGAAGGCGTTTTACGACACTGCACGGTTTTAACCAGAAGTACTTGCATTTTTAGGAGGATAACATGCTTAGAAAGAAGACGTCCGGGGTAGCGAGAGGCCCCCAGTCATCGTCTTTCATTGGCAAAGCAGCCGAAACGGTTGTTGATCGCCGCGCCTTTTTGCGTGGGTCGGGTCTTGCTATTGGAGGGTTGGCTACTGCCGCCGCAGTTGTTGGGTCAAATGTGACGCCAGCACAAGCCGCTGGTGCCGGCATGGCATCAGAGATCAAAAAATCAGTTTGTACGCATTGTTCGGTCGGTTGTACCGTCATTGCCGAAGTGCAAAATGGTGTGTGGACCGGGCAAGAGCCTGGTTGGGACAGCCCGATTAACCTTGGTGCGCATTGCGCTAAGGGCGCATCTGTTCGTGAAACCGCAAGCGGTGAGCGGCGCCTGAAATATCCAATGAAGCTGGTGGGCGGCAAATGGGCTCGTATGAGCTGGGATGATGCGATTAACGAAATTGGCGATAAAATGCTCGAGCTTCGTGAAAAGTCAGGTCCAGATTCAGTGTACTGGCTGGGATCTGCCAAGCACAACAACGAACAGGCCTATCTGTTCCGCAAACTTTATGCGTATTGGGGATCAAATAACGGTGACCATCAGGCCCGTATTTGTCACTCAACCACAGTGGCTGGTGTGGCAAACACCTGGGGCTATGGCGCGATGACCAACTCTTATAATGATATCCACAATTCGCGTGCGATTTTCATTATTGGTGGCAACCCTGCCGAAGCCCATCCAGTGTCTTTGATGCATGTTCTTAAAGCCAAAGAACAAAACAATGCACCGGTGATCGTTTGTGATCCGCGCTTTACCCGTACCGCGGCGCATGCTGATGAATATGTGCGGTTCCGGCCGGGTTCAGATGTGGCGCTGATCTGGGGTATCATGTGGCATATTTTCGAAAATGGCTGGGAAGATAAGGAATTTATCCGTCAGCGCGTTTACGGTATGGAAGACGTTTTGGAGGAAGTCAAAAAATGGACTCCTGAAGAGACTGAGCGTGTTACCGGTGTTCCTGGTACACAACTTAAGCGCGTAGCCAAGATTATGGCGAATAACCGTCCAGGCACATTTATCTGGTGCATGGGGGGTACGCAACATACCAACGGTAACAACAACACCCGTGCATATTGTGCGCTTCAGCTGGCGCTGGGCAACATGGGCACATCAGGTGGCGGTGCCAATATTTTCCGTGGTCACGATAACGTTCAGGGCGCGACTGATTTCTGCGTTCTGTCACACTCATTGCCTGGCTATTACGGCCTGTCAGCAGGGGCGTGGAAGCATTGGTCACGTGTCTGGGGTGAAGATGTTGAATGGTTGAAAGCGCGCTTTGACTCAATCAAAGGCAAAGATGGCAAGACCAAGAGCTTGATGAACATGAGCGGTATTCCGGTATCGCGCTGGATTGACGGTGTCTTGGAAGACAAAGACAACATCGACCAGCCTGACAATGTTCGTGCGATGGTGTTTTGGGGCCATGCGCCAAACTCACAGACTCGTATGAAAGAAATGAAAACCGCTATGGAAAAGCTCGACCTGATGGTTGTGATCGATCCATATCCAACGGTGTCTGCGGTATTGTCTGATCGTACCGATGGCGTCTATTTGCTGCCGGCAACAACACAGTTTGAAACCTACGGTTCAGTGACCGCATCAAACAGATCGTTGCAGTGGCGTGAAAAAGTCATCGAGCCTTCATTCGATTCATTGCCTGACCACACGATCATTTACAAATTTGCCAAAAAGCTCGGGTTTGCCGATCGTATGTTCCGCAACATCAAGGTTAATGGTGAAGAGCCATTGATTGAAGACGTCACCCGTGAATATAACGGTGGCATGTGGACAATTGGGTACACTGGCCAGTCGCCAGAGCGGTTGAAAGCGCATATGGCCAACCAGCATGTGTTCGACAGAACCACATTGCAGGCTGTAGGTGGTGAACTTGATGGTGAATATTATGGCTTGCCTTGGCCTTGTTGGGGCACCGCCGATATGAAGCATCCAGGTACACCTAACCTATATGATACCTCAAAGCCAGTGGCTGAGGGGGGCTTGTGTTTCCGGGCGCGCTTCGGGGTAGAGCATGAAGGCAACAATCTGTTGGCTGAAGGGTCTTATCCGGTTGGGTCGGAAATCAAGGATGGGTATCCAGAATTCACCATGGGCATGCTGAAAAAGCTTGGCTGGGACGGTGATCTGACAGCTGATGAGCGTCAAGCGATTGACGGCGTTGCTGGTGATAAGACCAACTGGAAAGTCGACCTCTCGGGCGGCATTCAGCGGGTCGCCATCAAGCATGGCTGTGCCCCATTTGGTAACGCGAAAGCACGGGTGAAGGTTTGGACATTCCCAGATCCAATTCCATTGCATCGTGAACCTTTGTACACATCACGTCGTGATCTGGTGGCCGATTATCCAACATATTCAGACAGAAAGCTGTATCGCCTGCCGACTTTGTACAAGTCGATTCAGGACAAGGATTACAGTAAAGACTATCCGATAATTCTCACATCGGGACGTCTTGTTGAATATGAAGGTGGCGGTGACGAAACCCGGTCTAACCCGTGGTTGGCGGAACTTCAGCAAGATATGTTTGTTGAAGTGAACCCGTTCGACGCCAATGGTAACGGCATCCGTGATGGTGACATGGTCTGGGTGAACACACCGGAAGGTGCGCGCATTAAGGTCATGGCAATGGTTACCGAACGTGTCGCTAGAGGGGTTGCGTTCCTCCCATTCCACTTTGGTGGTCATATGGAAGGCAAAGACCTTCGTGCCAAGTATCCAGAGGGATCTGATCCTTATGTGCTTGGTGAAGCGGCAAACACAGCCATGACATATGGCTATGACTCAGTGACATTGATGCAGGAAACAAAATGTTCTCTGTGTTCAATTGAGCGCGTATAAGGGAGGTACACATGGCTAGAATGAAGTTTCTATGTGATGCAGAACGCTGTATCGAATGTAATGCCTGTGTGACTGCATGTAAGAACGAGCATGAGGTTCCGTGGGGTGTGAACCGTCGCCGGGTGGTTACCATCCAAGACGGCAAGCCTGGGGAACGGTCAATCTCTGTTGCATGTATGCACTGTTCAGATGCACCGTGTATGGCGGTCTGTCCCGTTGATTGTTTCTACCAAACCGACGAGGGTGTGGTGTTGCATTCAAAGGATCTGTGCATCGGCTGTGGTTATTGTTTCTATGCGTGCCCGTTTGGTGCGCCGCAATACCCACAGGCAGGCAATTATGGATCACGTGGTAAAATGGACAAATGTACATTTTGCGCTGGCGGTCCAGAGGACGATATGTCTGAAAGTGAGTTCCAGAAATACGGCCGTAACCGTCTTGCTGAAGGCAAACTGCCAATCTGTGCAGAAATGTGTTCAACCAAGGCACTGCTGGCGGGTGATGGTGACCAAGTGTCAAACATCTTCCGTGAGCGGGTTGTGGCCCGTGGCTTTGGTTCAGGCGCTTGGGGATGGGGTACAGCCTATTCCATCAAGAGCTAGCTAGGTCAGTCTAAATTGGCGAACCCCTAACGTTTTGGGGGTTCGTCCCTTTGTATTTATGCCCGGTAGGCCGCTGGTAAAATCGCGGTATGTCTTGGCTTTTAAGAGGGTATGACTGGTGATTACAGGTAAAATTTTTGGGCTTATTACGTTGACAACCGTTGCGTTAGCACTGGTGTCATGTGCAGAAGACGAACAAAACCGGGTTCTCAGCTATGAAAAGGGAACTTATCTTGGTAACGCTGATCAATCATTGACGCCTGAACAACTGCGTCAATTGGTGATCCGTTCACAAATGCAGCGCGTTTACTAAGGCTTGTGTGATTAACCGGGCTAGGGAGACCAGAGCAGATGTTAAGCAAATATTTTAGTGTATTGGCGATTTTCGCGGCATTGTTGTGTGGCAGCGTTGGTATGGTTGTCCCTGCCGCGGCGCAGCAACAAGGCGAGGTGCCGGGACAAACACTTGGGGTAAATTCTGACGCTGATTTGTGGCGTTTTGTGCGTACCGGTAACGCTGGGTCAACCCAGATGAAAAATGAACTTTCCGCAGTTATGATCCAATCTGAAGGTGATAACTGGCGTGCATTCCGCAATGGGCCATTGTCTAATGTCGGTGCTTATGCGTTGCTTGGTATTGTTGGCTTGCTGGTTGTGTTTTATCTGGTGCGCGGCAAAATCCGTATTGATGCAGGGCCGTCAGGTGAGACGATTTTGCGGTTTGGGACGATTGATCGTTTTGCGCATTGGCTGATGGCAGGTTCGTTTGTGGTGCTGGGTATAACTGGTCTTAACCTCTTGTATGGACGCTATATTTTAATGCCGCTTATCGGCAAGGACGCGTTTGCCATCTTTACCGCCTTTGGTAAATATGCGCATAATTATTTGGCCTTTGCCTTTATGGCTGGGTTGGCATTGTCGTTTGTTTTGTGGGTCCGGCATAATATTCCAAGCAAGGTTGATCTTGCTTGGCTAATGGCTGGCGGCGGCATTTTCAAAAAAGGCATTCATCCACCTGCCAAGAAATTTAATGCGGGTCAGAAAATTATTTTTTGGGCGGTTATGATTGGCGGCCTGTCGGTAAGTATGTCAGGCATTGCGCTGTTATTCCCGTTCCAGACCAGCATGTTTAATGATACGTTTGTGATGCTTAATGTAATTGGCTTTAACTTGCCCACAGACCTGACGGCGATGCAAGAACAGCAGATGAACCAGCTGTGGCATGGCATTGTGTCATTAGCATTGGTGACAATGATTATTGCCCATATCTATATCGGTTCAGTCGGTATGGAAGGTGCAATTGACGCGATGAACACAGGTCACGTTGACCGTAACTGGGCAAAAGAACATCATAATTTGTGGGTTCAAGAAGAAGACCAAAAGGCCAGCCCCAGACCAGCGGAATAGGCACTTTTAGGGCGGCTTAACCTGATGGGTGCATTAGATCTGAAAATCAGTGACGTCGGGCCGCTATGGGCCCGGCGTTTTTTCATTTTGTTATGCGGCCTATGCGGCATGCTGTTGTCTCCGGCTTTTGGGTTTGACCGCCACACCGCACATGGCGGCCCGGTTCGTGGTTTGGCGTTGTCGCCGGATGGTGCGCTTTTGGTCACGGCAAGTTTTGACTATTCGGCGGTGGTATGGAACGCACCGGATTTGGTCGAAACGGCCACGCTTTATGGACATGAAGCCGCGGTGAATACAGCGGCGTTTTCGGCTGATGGCAAAATGCTGGCAACGGCCGGGGATGATGGCACGGTGTTATTGTGGCAAGTGGAAGAGCTTGCCGCGGCTGACCCACAGCCGGTTAAGCTGGAAGGTCACAAAGGCAAAGTGGTGCATGTTGCCTTTGCCGCTGATAGCAAGACGTTGGCATCGGCGAGTTGGGATGGGTCAATTGGCATATGGCCTCTAGGTGATGGGGCGGTTGGTGCCAATCGGCCTGTACGGTTTATTACCGGGCATGATGGTCCGGTAAATGCGGTGCAATTTTCTGACGATGGCCAGTTTCTCTACAGCGCCGGTTATGACGGGCAGATTCGCTATTGGCGGCTGGCCAATGACGAATATTTGCGAAGCCCGGTGCGTAACGGCTGGGGTGTTTCGGTATTTATGGTCGATGAACAAGCCGATTTGATTGCATTTGGCGGGTCTGACGGGCAAATGGTGGTGCAGCGGCTTTCGGATGAAACACCATTGCTCCGCCTTGGTGATGAACGGGTGCCAGTTTTATCACTTTTTTATCGTTCTAGCGATAACGTGATCAGTTTTGGCAATGCGAAGGGACGGGTAGTCCTTGTTGATACAAATGACTGGTCGGTTGTACGTGATTTTAACGCTGCAAATGGCCCTATTTGGAGTTTGGTAATCTTGCCGGGGGCGGAGTCACTAGTTGTTGCGGGGCTTGATGATTTTATCACGCGCTGGCCTATTTATGATTTTCCGCCAGAATTTTTGGAAAAGCCGGGGCCGGCGCGCCGGTTTCATCCAACCAAAGAGGTTGCGAATGGTGAAAGGCAATTTGCCCGTAAATGCAGCGTTTGTCATACCCTGCAGGTAGATGGTAAACGCCGCGCCGGGCCAACATTATTTGGCGTTTTTGGGCGTCAAGCCGGCACCCTAGAGGGCTATCCTTATTCTGAGGCGCTATTGCAGTCTGACATTGTGTGGGATGCTGCCAGCATTGACCGTTTGTTTAAAGATGGTCCTGACGTGGTAACGCCCGGGACTAAAATGCCTATTCAGCGCATGAAAAGCGCGCAAGATCGACAAGACCTTGTGCGGTTCTTGCAATCTGCCACCAAAACAAGATAATAGTCATCCAAATGCCGTTAGCCTATAGGAGGCGGCCGTTGAAAGGAGAGATCGACATGAAGATGGTTCTGGTAAGTGGGGTCGTTGCGGTTGCTATCGCTGTGGTGGCATACGTCGTTCTGGTGAATTCGGGAATGGATTCTGCATCGGTGTTTTCTGGTCCTGATGTCAGGCTGTAAAAACGTTCTGATGCGTTAACAAATGCAAGCGGTTTATTGTGTGGCGCATTGGCGATCAATCACAGACGTTGGCAAAAATAAATCATATCCAACCGGCTTTTGTGCAGAGGGGGTAAGCGCTGCTTTTATGGCGTTCGCCCAGGTGGCGCCGTGGCTGGTGTTTTTGCCGGTAATATGCGGCGTTGCGGCGGCAAGACACAGCGCGTAGGCCGCCAGCCTTGGCACAGCAAAGCTGCTTCCTGATACCTGCCGCTGATATGAGTCACTGCCGGCCGCTAACAGCTTTTCAGCGGGCGTGCCAATCGCAACAGCGGCGCCATAATTTGCATCCTCTGGCAGGGTGCCGTCGGCAAATGTGCTGGTTACCGTGATGGCATTGGTAAGGCTGTTCACAGCCGGATAAATGGGGTTTTGCGACAGATCAAAGCCGTTATTGCCCGCCGAGATAATAAATAGCAATTCTGGGTGCTTTTTGGCAGCGGCAAAAAAGCTGGTCCAGTCAGTTTCTGACCGGCTGCCAAGCGGCACCATAATCAATGTTGCGCCATGTTCTGCTAGCCACTCAACCGCGGCACCCATCAAGCGCATATCAGGGCGTGGATAGCGCACCGGAAGCACCCGAAAGTGGGCCCCGGATTGGTGCAGAATATCTAAAACATAGCTGCCATGCGATTGTGGAAAAAAGGCGCTGCGGGCGCTGTCATTATCGTATGGGCGCTGGTCATCATCCCAAAAATCACGTCCCAAAAAGGTTGATTTATCTCGGTAAATCAGATGTTCGGCAAAATCTGGGCGGTGGTAGTCAATGCCGGAATCTACATGACCGACAATAACGCTGTCGGTGGCGGCGGCATGTGGTTCGGGTCGCACTAGCGGGGCTGGGTTTAGAGGGCGTGTAAGGGGCGGCTGCCCAATGCGGTTGATTAGCAGTTCGCTGGCGCGCAGCTGCCTGTCATAGGTGATATGCCGCGTTTCAATGACCGCGCATGCACCAGATAGGGCGGTAAAAAATAGCGGGCGCTGGCTGTCCATTATGATGCCGTGCAGCAACTTAAACGCGCCGCCGCCAACGACAAGGTTGATGTCAATGCTAAGATTAGTTGTTGGATCGTTTTTGAGGTCGTTTTCGATGTCAAATTGAAGCCCAATGCGCACCATCGATTGCCGCTGTATGATATCGTTATGGCGCAATTGCCAGCCCATAGTGGAATGTATTTTTTGGGCAAAATCTTCAATGTTAGATGTGCTAAGCGCGCTATCGGCTAAATTAAGATCAGTTTGCACGGCTTGGCAAAACCTGCCAAAATTGGCACTATAATCAGGCAGTGCTGGCGCAGCGATAGATGCGGGTGCCAATAATACCCAGCACCAACCAATGCATAGCCAACGAAATGCACACGAAAGCAAACGACTAGATATGGCGCCGCGGTGATGCCGCGATGCGAGGTATTTCAAAAATGTTGTTACAAAGGCAAATATGATGGGTCACCATTGGGTCAAATCGTCGGTTTGGCGCGGTGCGTTGGTTCTTTGCGCCAGTTTCGCATTTTGCAGTCTAGGCCTGTATGGCTGGTCTGCCAAGGCTGACCACGGCCCAGCCACATGGAGCGCGGCGCATCAGTCAGTGGTTGTGATAAACCCCACATGGCTGGGTTACACCACGCCCAGCCATGGCGCGCCGGCCGGAACGGCGCCTGCGGGAACTGGTGTGTATTATGCTGACATGCAGCCGCAAAGCAATTTTATCCTTACTGCAGCGCATGTTGTTAGCCAGGCCACAGCGTTAGAAATTGTTAATTCTGCTGGCGTGCGAGCCATGGCAGAGATTTATGCCATAGACGTGCGGCGTGATATTGCGGTGCTAAAAACCGCGCTTTCCGGTCCAGCCATTCGTCATGGTGTTGATGACCTGCCGATAGGTAGCCATGTGTGCGCTATTGGCAACAGTTTTGGTTTGGGAACAAGTTTTAGTTGTGGGGTTGTCTCGGCGACACATCGCCGCAATATCGGCTTTAATGAGATCGAAGATTTTATTCAGACTGACGCTGCGGTAAATCCCGGGGTGTCTGGCGGTGCGCTTGTTGATGGTCAAGGGCGTTTGATAGGCTTGGTTGATGGTATCTTTACCAAAGATGCCGATATCGACGCTGGCGTCAATTTTGCCATCAGCCTGTCATTGATTAAGGTCAGTCTGGCCGAAATGCGCGCCAAAGGGCTAGGTTTTGATCAGGCAAATTAACGGCTGATCTTGACTAGCCTTAGGATAAGACCATCTATAGTATGTATAGCCTAAACACGTGTTATGTTTTTATGACTTTGACTGATTAGAAGCGGTATTTTAATGGCCACGCAAACCTCGCCAACACAGCTCATAGACCCTTTTGGCCGCACTGTTGATTATATCCGCGTTTCGGTTACCGATCGCTGTGATTTCCGCTGTGTTTATTGCATGGCTGAAGAAATGACGTTCCTGCCAAAATCTGAATTGCTATCGCTTGAAGAGCTTGAACAGGTATGTCGCAGTTTTATGGCGATGGGTACCCGTAAAATACGCCTTACTGGCGGCGAGCCGTTAGTACGCCGCAATATAATGCAGTTGATCCGTAACCTCGGCGCAGAGGTCAAAGCTGGCAATCTTGATGAGCTGACAATCACCACAAATGGCAGCCAGTTACATAAAATGGCAGATGAACTGGTTGATGCTGGCGTAAAGCGATTGAATATTTCAATTGATACGCTTGACCCTGACCGGTTTCGAGAGATTACCCGCTGGGGTGACCTTGATAATGTTATGGCTGGCTTAGAGGCCGCCAAAAAAGCCGGGTTGGCGATAAAGCTGAATGCTGTAGCGCTCAAAGGTGTGAATGAACATGACCTTGGTGACATGGTGGCGTGGGCCGGTGATAATGGCTTTGACATGACGATAATCGAAGTCATGCCGATGGGTGATATTGGTAATGAAAACCGGGTTGACCAATATTTGCCATTGTCACAGGTGCGCGCGCAATTAGCCCGCCGGTTTACGCTTGTTGACAGCGATTACCAAACGCCCGGGCCAGCCCGTTATGTGTCGGTTAGCGAAACCGGCCAACGATTGGGCTTTATAACGCCGCTTACCCATAATTTTTGTGAATCTTGTAACCGAGTGCGGGTCACCTGTACCGGGCAACTCTATATGTGCCTTGGACAGGACGACAATGCTGATTTGGCAAAGGCGCTGCGCACTGGTGGTGCGGCCGGTCTGCAAGACGCCATTATTGAGGCTATTGGGCGCAAGCCGAAAGGCCATGATTTTGTCATTAGCCGGCGCGCGCCAACCGCATCGGTTGGCCGTCATATGAATGTGACCGGCGGGTAACATGACTGTATCGCATAGATTTCAAACAGACCGGCATGGGGCGGTTTTTGGTCTTGCTGGCTGGTCTGGCTCTGGCAAAACAACGCTTGTTGAAAAAATCATTACGCATCTTGTTGGGCTTGGCTATGCTGTTGCCAGCATAAAGCATGCACATCATCATTTTGATGCTGATACCCCCGGTAAAGACAGTTTTAGGCACCGTCAAGCCGGCGCGCGTCAAGTGCTGGTATCATCGGCCCAACGCTCGGCGCTGTTTACGGAACATACCCAGCATGATGAACCTAATCTGCCGGATTTGTTGCGCCAATTGGCGCCGGCAGACCTTGTGCTTGTTGAAGGGTTCAAGAAATACCCAATTGAAAAAATTGAAATTTATCGCCCATCAGTTGGCAAGCCCCGTCTCTATGTCGAAGATGATTTGGTTTTGGCCGTCGCTAGTGATACCAAGCTTGATGATTGTCCTTTACCGGTTTTCGACCTTGAAGATATTGCCGCCATTGCAAATTTCATTATTGTTCAGACCAAAGTGAAGCAGGCTTGTTAGCCGGATGTCTGTAGCGTCGCCATTGCCAGCAGGTGCGATCCCAATTGACGAGGCGCGTGCCCGGCTCTGCGCGCGCATCACGCCGCTTTGCCGCACGACTATAGTGCCGCTTGCTATGGCGCACGGACGATTATCTGCGGTTGATATTGTCAGTGATATTGAATTGCCAAGAACATCTAATGCGGCGGTTGATGGCTATGGCGTGCATGCCAAAACAGTTCAGGATGACCCGCAAAGGGCCTTTAAGATTATTGGGGTGGCGCGTGCTGGCCACCCGTTTTCGGGGCGTGTAGAGGCTGGCGAGGCGATTGAAATCTATACTGGTGCGGTTATGCCAGACGGACCTGATTGCGTCGCCATGCATGAAGATTGCCACCGTAACGGTGACTATGTTGTCATCAACAAACAGCTAAAACCGGGCAATAATATGCGCCCACCCGGTGAAAACCTTGCACAAGGTGAAACCGTCATTAAAAAGGGCCAAAAGGTGACCGCGCCGTTGATCGGGCAACTTGCCGCGGCTGGATGTGATGCCTTGTCGGTGCAACAACCGGTGCGTGTGTCGTTGTTATCGACCGGTGATGAACTTATTGAGGCAGGCACCACGTTGGGTGCGGGCCAAATTTATGATTCGAACCGGCCCATGCTGCGGGCGATGCTTGATGATGCCATGTTGGCGGTGACCGATTGTGGAATTGTGCCCGATAGTCTGGCCGCGCTTACCACAGCTTATCGTGGCGCTCTTGCTGATCATGATATTGTGATTTCGTCTGGGGGCGCTTCTGATGGTATTGAAGATCACACGCAGGCGGCGATGCGCAGCATTGGCGCTGAGTGCGCGTTTTGGCGGCTGGCGATGAAGCCGGGGCGGCCGATGGCGGTTGGTCAAATAGGTCAAAAATTGATATTTTGTCTTCCCGGCAATCCCGTTGCCGCTTATGTTTGCACAAAATTACTGATTTTGCCGTTATTGACACATCTTGCTGGCGGGGTGATGACGCCGATATTGACAGTGTCTGTTCCTGCTGGCTTTACGCATAGCAAAGCCCCGGGGCGTGCCGAATATTTACGGGCAGTGATCGCCCATGATGACAATGGCCAGCATATAAAGTTGCATGGCCGCAAAGGTGCCGGGGTCATTTCATCGCTAACCGGGGCTGATGGGCTGGTTGAAATTCCGCTTGATAATGCTGGGGTAGAGCCCGGTATGGTGCTGAATTTTATACCCTTTGCTGATCGTAGTCTTTAGGAGGATGAGATGAGTGTTTTGATCACCACAGATGATTTTGATATTGCGGCGCAGCATGAAAAGCTGAAATCTTCTGCGGTTGGTGCGATTGTCACATTTACCGGTACGGTTCGTGATCTTGGTGATGATGAAAAAATTTCAGCGATGACGCTGGAACATTACCCCGGCATGACCGAAACTGAAATCGAGGCCATTGTTGAAACAGCCAAAAGCCGTTGGCCGTTGTCTGGGGTAACGGTAATTCATCGTGTTGGGCGGTTGCTACCGTGCGATAATATTGTCTTTGTTGGGTGTGCCTCCCGGCATCGTCAGGCGGCCTTTGAGGCGGCTCATTTCATTATGGATTTTTTGAAAACCAATGCGCCATTTTGGAAAAAAGAAGATCGTGCGTCGGGCGCAAAATGGGTTGACGCGCGCGAAACCGACTATGCGGCGGTTAACCGTTGGGATAAGCCGCAGTAAAACCGTCGACGGTATCAATAATGGCTAAGATAGGTTTGTGCTGCTGTGGTTTGGGGTGATGTGAAAAATTTCTGGGCAGGCGCTGTTTCACTTATTTTGCCATTTTCCATAAATAATACATGATCTGCCAACCGTTCGGCCTGAGCGCGGTTATGGCTTGTCATAACAATCGTTGTGCCGGTGCCATGTGCGGCTTTGATTTGGGCCTCAATAAAGCTGGTCGATTCAAAATCTAGATGTGCCGTGGGCTCATCTAAAAACAGCAAGTCTGGATCGCTCGCCAAGGCACCAATTAGCGCCAGTTTTTGAGACTCTCCACCTGATAATTGGCGGGCAGGGACGGTCAGCCTTGTGTCTAGCTGGGCTTTTTTGAACCATGCCAAAACTTCGTCCTCATCAAGCCCCGGGCATAAAAATTCAAAATAGTCACGCGCAGAGCGCCGCAACATAACCGGTTTTTGAAAAACCATTTTTTGTTTGCTTCGCAACGGGCCGATGATGCGGCCGCTTTGCGGTAGGCGCAACCCATGAAGCGCTGATAGTAACAATGTTTTGCCAGCGCCATTATGCCCCAAAACCATGGTAATGGCGCCGGTTGCGATACGCAGCGATATATTATCAAGAAGCGGTCGACCCTCGTGTGAGACGACGACATTGTCGGCGCTGATAATAGTCTTGGTCATGGCATCGTGATCAGACATCGAGACCTGCCTTTTTGAAATGCGCGCTTATAAGCTGGCTTGCCATATTGATCAGCAAGGCAATGCTTAACAACACAATGCCTAGCGCCATCGCCACCCCAAGTTCCCCCTTGGACGTTTCTAGCGCAATTGTAGTTGTCATGACGCGGCTGACATGCCGGATGTTGCCACCCACAATGATCACCGCGCCCACCTCAGAAATGGCCCGCCCAAAACAGGCAAGTGCAATGGTTATGAGCGCAACGCGCGCGTCATACACCAATGTTTTGATACGCTGCCAGCGGCCAATGCCAAGTGATATAAACAGAGGGTTATATTCGGTATTAAGGGTTTCAAAAACTTGGCGTGATAGCGCAATCGAAATCGGCAATACCAGCACAGTTTGGGCAAGTGCCATCGCATAGGGCGTGTATAAAATACCAGTCCAGCCTAGTGGCCCGGATTGTGACACCAGAATATAGATAATCAAGCCAACCACCACTGGCGGCATGCTAAGCAGGGTGTTGGATAAAATAACGATGACCTGTCTGCCGGGAAATTTGACACTGGCCAAAAGCGCGCCAATAGGTAACCCGATCGCTAATGAGGTTGCTACCGCGCTCAGGCTTATAATTAATGAGAGCCGGAT
>Ga0181606_10002510_pt1 | contig 15756 bp, 13 predicted proteins | sample 041ome_10_FD_132994 | JGI IMG/M metagenome (GOLD analysis project Ga0181606, IMG submission 132994) | Coastal salt marsh microbial communities from the Groves Creek Marsh, Skidaway Island, Georgia - 041412US metaG (megahit assembly) | ecosystem: Environmental > Aquatic > Marine > Intertidal... | reverse complement strand
GCCTGGGTTTCCAATGGCATATCCGCCACTTCATCCAATAACACTGACCCGCCATCTGCATTCTGCAGTAAGCCGGGGGTTATAATGCCGCCGGCTGTTTCTTCGCCGAAGAGAGCCGCTTCCATCGTCTCCGGCCGAATACTGGCGCAATTTACTGCGATAAAAGGCGCATCAGCTCTATCGGACTGTGAGTGGATGTTACGCGCAATGACCTCTTTGCCTGCACCACTGGGCCCGGTGATCAAAACACGGCTGTTGACCTTAGCAAGTCGCGCGATCTGCCCCCGCAACGCCGCCACTTGCTGGGACTGCCCGATTAGCGACCAATCCCGGTGCGTTTGTGCCTTCAACGCCGCGTTTTCCTGACGAAGCCGACCTGCTTCCAGTGCACGACTGACAGAAATGATCATCCGGTCCGCGTTAAATGGCTTCTCGATAAAGTCATAAGCACCGTCTTGGATGGCATTCACTGCGGTTTCAATGTCTGAATGCCCACTCATCATCAGCACGACCGTATCCGGGCGCTCCTTCTGGATTGCCGTCAGAACTTCAAGGCCGTCCAGCAGGCTGCCCTCAAGCCAAACATCCAGGACAACGACCGGCGGACTTTGGTCGATAACCTGCCTCAGCGCTTCATCAGAGCCGCCAGCAGTCACAATCACCCAGCCTTCATCTTCCAGCAGACCAGACAAAGTCAGCCGGATGTCAGCCTCATCATCGACGACCAGTACATCGACCGCCATGGGTTTGCTCTCCTAGGGTCAGGCCCCATAAAATTGATCCGTTTCGTCCATCATAGGACGTCCGCGCGGCGCTGTGCTAGGCGCAGCGCAGGCTGGATGCCTTCTCAAGCCTAGTATAGCGTCGCGCGGACGTCCTATGTTGGACCCGAAGGGCGCGTCTCCGCTGCACGCCGGCCGCGTCGCAAAGCCTTAAAAGGGCCCCACCCTTCCTGCGCCTTTGCTCCTATCCGGCGTGCAGCGGAGACGCGCGAAACGGACCAATTTTATGGGGCCTGACCCTAAGGCGCGCAGCACGCCGCACCAGCGTTCGTTTAGCAGATATGATTATGCGCCAGCAGCCAGAATATCACCATGGCTCAACAGGCGTATCTCAACCAAGGCACCGCCGCTCGGCTTATTGGAAAGCCTCAACTCTCCGCCGTGCTCTTCAACGATTCGCTGAACTATTGCGAGGCCAAGGCCGGACCCATTTGGCTTGGTGGTTACATATGGCTCTGCGACGCTGTGGATCAAGTCATCCGGGAAGCCGTTGCCCGTGTCTTCGACCCGGAGCACGACCTGATGCTCCTCCGTCAGCACTGTCAATGCGACCTCGCCTTTTTCGCTTGCACCCTCTGCCTGCTTTTCCTGAACAGCGTGAACGGCGTTGATCAGAATGTTGTTCAGCGCGCGCGTGATCTGCCCAGGATCACAGTCGATCTCGCTCGGATTGCTCTCTACAGAAAGTTTGAATGAGACGTCCTTATGCTCCATCTCGAGCAGGAAGATCACCTCACCGCTCAGGTCGCCCAAGCTCGCCAATTGCATCTTGGGAGTCGGCAGGCGCGCAAACTCTGAAAATTCATCCACCATGCCCCGAAGCGCAGCCACTTGTCGGACGATGGTGTCACAGCAAAGCGCAAAGATTTCCGGATCTAATTCAATTGTCTTGCCGTATTTCCGCTTAAGACGCTCGGCAGCAAGTTGGATTGGCGTCAACGGGTTCTTGATTTCATGCGCGACACGGCGCGCAACGCCTGACCATGCCGCCTGACGCTTCGCCGCCACTAGGTCGGTGATATCCGTAAAAGTAATTACCTGCCCATCAAGTTCAGCATCGGATTCATCAGATGCGCGCGCTAACAGTACACGCTGGCGACCTTCTCGAATGATGCGCACTTCGGTCTCTACAACGCCACTAACGCCGCCAACCTCACTCAAAGCCGCTTCCAGTTCTGGCGCTACGGCATGCAACTCTTCGCCGACAATATTTTCACCCGCCGCCAAAGTTGCCTCGGCATAGGTATTTGCAGCGCGGATCACCCCCGTTGGATCAACCCCGACGACGCCGGACGTCACGCCACTCAGCACGGCACCGATGAATTGTCGACGCTCGTCCATTTCCTCATTCGCATCTACAAGCCGATCCCGCTGCGCTTCTAGCTGCTCCGTCATCCTGTTAAAGCCAGCCAGAAGGCTGCCAATCTCATCGCTCCGCCCGCGAACGATGACCCTGGCAGATAGATCACCAGCCCGGACCCGGTCTGCCGTTTGAATCAAAGTGGATATCGGTTCCGCCAGCGCGCCTGCAAACATCAGCCCCGCCCACATCGACGCCAGAACGAACACAAGCCCGAACAGGACGTAGAAAATAGACAGCCTGGCCTCGATACTTGTTCGCTTAACAACGGCCTTCTGGAAATCTCCCACGGCAAGGTTCACACCTTCAACATGGCGGACAATGCCAGGGTCAATTGCTCGCCCGACCAACAGAAATAGCTTCCGCTCGCCAAGCCAAAGCAATGACCGCACACGCTCAGCACTGCCGCCGATGACAACAACAGCATCCCCCAACCGCGCCGAACGCACTGCCCAGTCAGGTACTGTTGCTCCCTTCAATTCATCCACATCGCCCGCTTTCCCGCGGACAGATCCGGACTCATCAAAGAGCACGACCTCAGCCAAGCCGAGGCGGGTGGTGAGGCCTTTTAGTGCTTCATCCCAGTCATCCTTGGCACCTGTATCGATCACATTCTGCCGAGCAAGCGAATCGCCCATAGCGTAGGTATCGCGTACGAGCCCAAGGCGATGCTCTCGCAGGTATGCGCGTCCAATAAACAGGGAACGGTTGACCGCAGCGTCCACTTTTTGGCCAAACCATTGGTCCAGACCCACGTGAAGAAACGCTACGGAGAAGATAACGAGCATGATGCTCGGCGCTGTCGCAACCAAGCCAAATAGCAATGCGACTCGGGCATGCAGCTTGCCGCCACCACCACCCTTAACCCGGCCCCTGAAAACAGCAAAAATTCTATAGCCGACGAGTAGCGCCAAGATCAGCAGAATCACCAAATTGGCGTTCAGCAACATCACCACATTTTCAGGTGATGAGCTTACGAATGGTGCCACATCCAGCAAAAGGGCGAACGTAAACGCCACCATCGCAAACGCGATGAAGGTCATACCGCCGACTAAAAAGAATAGCCGCCACCCCGAAAAAAGCCGCTTCAGCATCGTAGCCTCGCTGCGCATACGGCCCGTCTCAAGCGCAATAAGAGACTAGATACGGACCCTGACGCCCTTCTTAAGCACAGGAACGCCAAGCATACGTATCTTTTTTCTAAGCGTATTGCGATTTATCCCGAGCAAGTCCGCTGCCCGTATCTGATTCCCGCCGACAGCGGAAAGCGCATGGGCGATCAACGGTGCCTCGACTTGATCCAAAATGCGGCTGTGCAGGCCCGGCTCAGGCAAGTCACCACCAAGGTCCGCGAAATAGCGCGTGAGGAATGCGTCTGCCAATTCCTCAAGTGTTTCCCCACCTGTCAATTCGCCTGAAATGCCAGTGCCGCCAGACATTGATGAGGTTTGTTCCAGCAAAATTTCCCGCACGGTTTCAACAGGCACCGTCTCCTCAGGTGCCATAACGACGACACGACGGATCAGATTCTCCAACTCACGGACATTGCCGGGCCAAGAATGCTCTTTCAGCGCTGCCATCGCGCCTTCAGAAAGTGTTCGGCCTGGAAGGCCAAGGCGCGCGCAACCCGCAATGAAGTGCGTAACAAGTTCTGGGATGTCTTCCTTACGTTCGCGGAGTGGTGGTAATCGCACTGGTACAACGTTCAAGCGATAGAACAAATCCTCCCGGAACGTACCCTGCTTAACCAGTTGGCGAAGGTCGCGATGGGTTGCGGAAACGATACGCACATTGGTTCGTATAGGCGTGGCGGCACCAATCGGCACGTACTCACCTTGCTGTAAAACACGGAGCAATCTGGTTTGCGCTTCGTGCGGCATGTCGCCGATTTCATCCAAAAACAACGTGCCGCCTTCAGCCTGCTCGAACTTTCCAGACGCCCTAGTTGCAGCGCCTGTGAACGCACCACGCTCATGGCCGAAAAGTTCGCTTTCGATCAGGTCCTTCGGGATTGCAGCCATATTGATGGCAACAAATGGCGCGTGCTTACGCGGGCCAAACTCATGGAGAGCGCGGGCGGCAAGCTCCTTACCTGTCCCCGACTCACCTGTAATAAGCACTGACAGATCGGCACCCATCAGCCGTGCCAGAACGCGATAAACGTCTTGCATTGCTGGGGACCGGCCCTTCAGCGGCAACCGTTCTTCTTCGTCAGACGCAGGAGCCGGCGCTGCGGCAGAAACCGTGGGCTCTGAGAATGCACGATCAACAGCACCAAGCAGTTCCCGCATATCAAATGGCTTGGTGAAGTATTCAAACGCACCCCGTTCCGTCGCCTGAATCGCGGTCAACAGAGTATTCTGGCCGCTAACGACGATGACCCGCAAATTAGGTCGGGCTTTTTGAATCTTGACTAACAGATCCAAGCCATTTTCATCCGGCATCTTGACGTCTGTCACCACCAGATCACCCAGCCCGTCCGCCACCCACTTCCACAGCATGGCCGCAACGCCTGTGGATTTGACCTCGTAACCCGCCCGCATGAACGCATGGGTCAGAACAGTGCGGATCGACCGATCATCATCCGCAAGCAAAATGACGCCCTTGCTCATGGCTTGGTCTCCGTCTCAATGAATAGCGGTAGGTGAACGGTGAAGATCGTCTGGCGCGGTTCGCTTTCGAACTCAACGGCACCACCATGGTCGCCGATGATCTTCGCCACCATGGCAAGGCCAAGGCCTTGGCCAGCATCTTTCGTTGTAACAAAGGGATCGAAAACGCTGCGCTGCAGATCGTCTGGAATGCCGGGACCGTTATCCTGGATGGCGACCTCAATCGGGAGCGCACCAGACTCACGCCTATTGTCGCCAGATAGGCGAAGCCCATGGCGATAGCTTGTGCGCAGCACAACCTCACCGCCGCCTTCACGTGCAGCGTCAATGGCATTTTTGATCAGGTTCATGAACACCTGCACCAAGCCTTCAAAATCGCCGCGCACTGGCGGCAGTGATGGATCGAAATGCTCAACAATCCTTAGGCCTTCGAAGGCCCCGCCGGTCGTAAGAACACGGCGTGCGCGGTCCAGCGGCTCATGGATATTCACGGGCTGATGGGCGACCGGGCCAACATCAGCAAACACATCCATGCGCTCAATCAGGTTCGTGATGCGATCGACCTCATCCGCAATCAGCTGCGTCAATTCCCTGTCCTCGCCAGCCAGCGAAGGCTCTAAGATTTGTGCCGCGCCCTTAATACCGGCCAATGGGTTCCGGACTTCATGCGCTAATACCGCCACCATGCCAGATGCCGACCGCGCGGCACCTTGTCGGCGCATTTGCTGATCTATTCGTTGCGCGATCGAAGTGGCCGCGAACTGGACGATGATTTCTGGCGGACTGCTCGGATCATCGGACAATAGCGGTGCGGTTGATATGGCCACCCGGTCTGTACGCGTCCGGGCCGTGGTCAATTGGACATCGAACTCCGCCATCGGTGCCAGTTCTTCAACAGTCTGGCACACCAGTGACGCGATGGCACTATCACGGCCAAAGACCATATCCAGGCCTTGGCCTTGGAGATGCGTAGCACTTTGTTGCAGGAGCGATTCGGCGGCTGCATTGACCAACCGAATAACCCCGCCAGCTTCCACAACCAGCACCGCTGCTGGAAGCGCATTAATCACATCACTCGCATTGGCTGGAGCCATATGTTGTGTGCCTTCTGCAAAATGCCCAATACGTAGGCAATTTATTATTCGGTGATTTTATAGGCATTTTGTCATTCTGGCTACCCCTCCCCAGCGAAATCCACTATCAAACCTCTAATCCTCCGAGATAAAAGGACGCGCTCATGTCGAGGTCAAAGGCGGCCGCATTGGTTATGGCCGCTGGGGCTGGTGAGCGGCTTGGTAGCCGCACACCAAAGCAATACCTCCCGTTGGCAGGCGGTCCCAACGCCCTGCGGCGCGCGATCCAAGCCCTTACTGCGCACCCACGGATTCATCAGGTACAAGCCGTCGTTAGCCCTGAGGCCCATGATCTCTATCTGGAAGCAACGAAAGGCCTGCAATTGAAACCGCCCGTCCCTGGCGGTGCCACCCGGCAGGAAAGCGTTCGGGCTGGCCTGGAAGCACTTGCGGGCACAGCGCAGCCAGACTTGATTTTGATCCATGACGCCGCCCGCCCGGTCATCCCAGCCATGGTGATTGACCGCGTACTTGATGCGCTTGAGATATCTGAAGCAGCGACACCGGCCATATCCGTTGCAGACACCCTGGCTCATACATCGGATGGCCTAGTGCGTGCGCCAATTCCCAGGGACGGATTGGTCCAGGTACAAACGCCCCAAGGCTTCCGCTTCAATGAAATCCTGGCAGCCCACCGTGCCCACACGGACGCCGGTGCCACAGATGATATTTCGATGATCCGCCTGGCTGGCGGCACAGCCAAGATCGTGGAAGGCTCTCCCTTACTGCACAAACTCACGACGGAGGCTGACAAAGCAATGCTAGAGCGCCTGCTATCTGCCGCCCCTCGTGTCGGTAACGGCTATGACGTCCATGCCTTTGGGCCGGGCGACCACGTCACCCTATGTGGCGTTGATATCACCCACGGCCAAGGCCTTGCAGGGCATTCAGATGCTGATGTGGCTATGCACGCCGTGACCGACGCAATTCTGGGTGCCATCGCTGCTGGCGATATCGGTACGCATTTTCCACCAAGCGACCCGCAATGGAAGGGCGCCGCCTCAGAGATATTCTTGGCAGAGGCACTCCGGCTTGTCGAAGCCCGTGGCGGTCAATTGGCGCATATAGACGTCACGATCGTATGCGAGGAGCCAAAAATCGGCCCGCACCGGGCTGCAATGCAGGCGTGTATGGCAGACATACTCAGCCTCGCTGCCGACAGGGTCAGCGTTAAAGCCACCACGAGTGAGCGATTGGGCTTCACCGGCCGTAGGGAAGGCATTGCTGCATTGGCGACGGCCACGGTGCTGTTATGAATGAGATACCCGTAAGGCACCGGTTATGGCGACCCGGCGGCATCCTAGCGCTTTGGTTTGGCGCGGGCCTAGCGCCGAAAGCACCAGGCACGTTTGGATCCCTTGCAGCCTTACCTTTTGGACTAGCGGCAGCCTATTGGGGCGGCCCCTATGCTGTACTGGCGCTAGCTGCCGTCATATTCCTAATCGGCATCCGTGAAACGGGCCGATACATCAGTGATGGCGGAAGCCATGACCCCGGCGAAGTCGTCATTGACGAAGTTGCGGGCCAGCTTTTGCCACTCGCTTTCGTGCCGATTGGATTCTTGCCATATCTGGCAGCCTTTATCCTATTCCGCGCAGCCGATATCCTAAAACCATGGCCTTGCAGCCTCATTGATCGAACGTCGACAAGTGCGTTCGGCGTGATGGCGGATGATATCGTTGCTGGCTTGTATGCGATTGTGGGCGTATTGGCCTTGGATTATGTGGGAGCGTGGTAGATGCCAGATAAACGTTGGCCGGACTTAGATATATTGGCGACCAAAACGCTCGAAGCCTGCCGCAGCGCCAAACTAAGGGTCACAACGGCCGAATCTTGCACAGGCGGCCTTATTATTGGTGCGCTGACAGAAATTGGCGGCTCGTCCGACGTGGTTGGCCGCGGGTTCATCACATATTCCAATGATGCCAAAATGACGATGCTTGGCGTTTCAACTGCAACGCTCGAGTGCGACGGTGCTGTTAGCCAAGCAACGGTTCGGCAAATGACATCTGGTGCACTGAGCGCTGCCGGTGACGATGCAGATATTGCGGTCGCTGTTAGCGGTGTTGCAGGGCCGGGCGGCGGGTCTAAGGAAAAGCCTGTCGGCACGGTTTGGATCGCCGTGGAACGTCGTGGAAGCCCTGCTTATACAGAGCGCCAGCTGTTTCCGGGCGATCGGCGCGCTGTCCGCCAAAAAACAGTCATCCGTGCGCTTGAACTGATTATGGAAACTGCGGAACGCTAGAGCGCCGTGCGTCGCTTGCTACGCAGCCCGGCGCTCTATCACATTGATTGCGGGCAATTTATCCCGACTAATCTGATTCAGATTGGTCGGGAATTGCCCTAGCTCGCGCGCTCACAGGTTTCTGACGCGCGTGCTTCAAAAGCAGCGACCATTCTGCGTACAGCTTCGCCGAACAAAGGGCCAATCAGCTTGCGAAGCAGCACGGATTTGAATTCGAAATCCAGTTTAAAATCGACCATGCACCCGCCCTCTGCCTCCTCAATAAGCCAGCGGTTATTCAGGTGGCGCATAGGGCCTTTGGTATAGGTTACATCGACCAGATCAGGCGGGTTCAAATCCACTCTGGATGTAAACGTTTCCCGTACCATCTTAAAGCCAATGACAAGGTCAGCCTCGAACGACTGCTCGGCCAATGGGCGTACACGTGCAGCTATGCACCAGGGCAGAAACTCCGGATACTTCGCGACGTCTGCGACAAGCGCAAACATATCGTCCCTGCGGTAAGGCAGGAATTTTCGTTCGGCATGAGAAGGCATTACTTACGCGCCGCCAACTTCGCTTCACGGGCATCCCTAAGCGCCGCAAAATCAGCATCCGCATGGTAGGATGACCGGGTCAAAGGCGTCGATGAGGCCAGCAGAAATCCTTTGCCTTCAGCACTTTGGGCAAACGCCTTGAATTCATCCGGCGTTACAAACCGATCTAACGGGTGATGTTTTGGCGTTGGTTGGAGATATTGGCCAATGGTCAGGAAATCCACCTCTGCAGCGCGCATATCATCCATCACCTGCAACACTTCATCCCGCTCTTCCCCAAGGCCAACCATCAGGCCAGACTTCGTGAAAATCGATGGATCAAGCTGCTTTACCTGGTCTAACAAGCGCAGGCTGTGATAGTAGCGAGCCCCTGGCCTGACACTGGGATACAAGCGCGGAACCGTTTCCAGATTATGATTGAACACATCGGGCCGAGCGCGCACGACGACTTCAAGCGCACGATCTTTCTTTAAGAAATCCGGCGTCAGAATTTCAATCGTCGTCTCCGGCGATTTATCGCGGATGTGATTGATGGTTCGAGCAAAATGCTGCGCGCCGCCATCTGGCAAATCATCCCTATCGACGGATGTGATGACCACATGTTTGAGACCAAGCTGCGCCACTGCATTGGCGACATTGGCTGGTTCCATCACGTCCAGCGCACCGGGGCGGCCAGTCGCGACATTGCAGAAAGCGCAGGCACGGGTGCAAATAGCCCCCATAATCATCATAGTCGCGTGACGCTGCGCCCAGCATTCACCGATATTAGGGCAAGATGCTTCTTCGCAGACCGTGACGAGATTGTTCTCGCGCACGATATCCCGTGTCTTCTGATATTCCTTGGATACAGGCGCTTTCACCCGGATCCAGTCCGGTTTCCGCTTAGGCGCGGTTTCAGGCCGGTTACGCTTCTCCGGATGGCGAAGGGCGGCGGCTGATGGCGCTCTGGCTTGTGATGATTCTATGGTCATGACCCTAGAAGTGGGTCGCGCGACCGTAGGCGTCAAGCACAGACTCGTGCATCATTTCCGATAATGTTGGGTGCGGGAAGATTGTATGAATCAACTCCGCCTCCGTCGTCTCCAGCGTTTGGGCGACGACATAGCCTTGGATCAGCTCTGTCACCTCTGCGCCAATCATGTGCGCGCCAAGCAATTCGCCGGTTTTGGCGTCGAACACCGTCTTGACCATGCCTTCCGGGTCACCCAGTGCTATGGCCTTGCCGTTGCCCATAAACGGGAACTTGCCGACTTTGATCTCATAGCCGGCATCTTTGGCCGCAGCTTCAGTCATGCCGACACTGGCAACCTGTGGGCGGGCATAGGTGCAGCCAGGGATCTTTGATTTGTCCATAGGATGCAGGCCATCGAGCCCAGCGATCTTCTCAACGCAGATCACGCCCTCATGGCTGGCTTTATGGGCGAGCCAGGGCGGGCCTGTCACATCGCCAATGGCATAGACGCCGGGCTCTGCGGTTTCGTTCCATTCGTTGGTCTTGATATGGCCGCGATCCACCTCAACCTTGGTCGTATCAAGGCCAACATCTTCTGTATTGCCAATAATGCCGACCGCCATGATCACATATTCAGCTTCAATCGTCTCAACGCCGTCTTTGGTCTCAACGGTTGCTTTGACGCCAGATTTGCCGCGCTCCAATTCTGCAACCTTTGCTTCGGTTAGAATGCGCATGCCCTGCTTCTCGAAGGATTTACGGGCCATCGCAGAAATCTCAGCATCTTCAACCGGCAGCACACGGTCCATGATTTCAACAACCGTAACGTCAGCGCCCAGGTCGTTGTAGAAACTGGCGAACTCAACTCCAATAGCACCCGAGCCAACGACCAGCAGTGATTTAGGCATCACCTTTGGCACCATCGCTTCACGATAGGTCCAGACCCGGTCGCCGTCAGCTTCCAATCCGGGCAGTAAGCGGGCGCGGGCGCCAGTGGCGACAATGACATTCTTTGCTGTCATGGTCTTGTCGCCATCAACGACGACTTTGCCTGCGCCATCTAACTTACCAGCGCCATTAACAACCGTGACTTTGTTCTTCTTCAACAGATGCCCGATACCACCGGAGAGCTGCTTGGCCACACCACGGGAGCGGCTGACCACAGCACCAATATCAAACTTGATATTGTCTGCGGACATGCCGAAATCACCCAAGTTCTGCATCAGGTGCCAAACTTCTGATGAGCGCAGCAACGCTTTCGTTGGAATACAGCCCCAGTTCAAGCAAATGCCGCCCAGATGCTCACGCTCAACCAGCGCCGTTTTCATACCCAACTGGGCCGCACGGATTGCGGCGACATAGCCGCCAGGGCCGCCGCCGATCACAATCAGATCAAATTCGGCATCCGCCATGGCTCTATTCCTTCCAATCGTGGCTGATAAGGGCAGAAATCAGCGTCTACAGCAGCATCGCCGCTGGGAACTCAATAACATTCTTGAAGGCCTGCAGCAGTTCAGCGCCAAGGGCACCGTCCACAACCCGATGGTCGCAGGAGATTGTGCAGGACATAACAGTAGCAATCGCCAACTGGCCATCTTTGACAACAGGTCGTTGCTCACCCGCACCCACCGCAAGGATCGCGCCCTGGGGTGGGTTGATGACAGCATCAAACTGCTTGATGCCGAACATGCCCAGGTTGGAAACGCTGATCGTGCCACCGGAATATTCATCCGGTTTCAGCTTGCCGTCCCGCGCCCGTTTGGCCAGGTCCTGCATATCCGCTGAAATCGCAGCGAGGCCTTTTTTGTCTGCGTCGCGGACAACCGGCGTAATCAGACCGCCTGGGATCGCGACAGCTACAGACACATCAACCATGTTGAAGCGGCGTATGCCTTCTTCCGTCCAGCTAGAATTGGCGTCCGGCACCCGGCGAAGGGCGGCGGCGATGGCTTTAATGACGAAATCATTGACTGATACTTTGATGCCTTCTGGCGCACGCGCGTTGATTTCCTTACGGACGCGCAACAGTTCATCGATTTCACAATCTACCGTCAGGTAGAAGTGCGGCACCTGTTGCTTAGACTCAGTCAGGCGGCGCGCAATTGTCTTCCGCATGGACGTGTGCGGGATGAGTTCGTAATCATCTGTAGAGCCGGTAGACGCTGCCGCTTTCGGCGCATCAGCCTTCGTTGCCTCTCTGGCTTCCGCTGGCAGGCCTTCTTTCAGAACGCGCTCAATATCAGCTTTGATGATCCGGCCATTGGGGCCAGTGCCGGGCACTTTTTCAATCGGTAGATCATTTTCTGCCGCCATCCGGCGCGCAAGTGGGCTGGCGAATACGCGGTCACCCTTATCAACGGCTACAGCAGGCGGTGCAATGCCACCAGAAGCACCCAACACATCAGCTTTCATGATCTTGCCGCCGGGGCCAGATCCTGAAACGCCGCTCAACGATACGCCAGATTGATCGGCAATCCGCTTGGCGAGTGGTGTCGCTTTCACGTCACCATGGTCTTGTTTTGCAGCAGGCGCAGGAGCGGCGTCTTCGGCTGGGGTCGGGGCTGGAGCAGCAGTTGTTGTTGCCTCAACATCGCCAACGTCTTCGCCATCGCTAGCCAGAACAGCAATCACAGCGTTGACCGCAACGCCTTCAGCACCTTCATCAACAAGCAACTGAGCAACTTGGCCCTCATCGACCGCTTCGACTTCCATGGTCGCCTTATCGGTCTCGATCTCAGCGATCACATCGCCTGATCGCACACTATCGCCGACTTTCACCAGCCAGCGAGCAAGCTTGCCGTCGGTCATTGTCGGCGACAGGGCAGGCATAAGGATGTTCGTCGCCATGGTCAGTCTCCTGGCGGTCAGTCAGATGAAGCCGAGCGGGCTAGCGGTAGCATGCTGCTTTAGCGGCGGCGACAATATCGTCCGCGTTCGCCAGCGCTAGCTGTTCCAAATTCGCGGCATATGGCATGGGGACATCTTCACCCGCCACGCGGACAACCGGCGCATCCAGCCAATCAAAAGCCTTTTCCATCATGGTCGCAGCGAGTTCAGCACCAATGCCGGCATAGGGCCAGCCTTCCTCTACAGAAACCAAGCGATTGGTCTTCTGCACGGATCGGACGATCGTGTCTGTATCGAGCGGGCGAATGGTGCGCAGATCAATTACCTCTGCCTCAATCCCCTCACCTGCCAAGATATCGGCAGCCTCAAGCGCTTTTTGGCACATAAGTGAGAACGCTGTGATCGTAACATCCTTGCCCTCACGCAATACTTTGGCGCGGCCAATTGGCGTTACGAAATCTTCGTCTGTCGGCACGTCGAACGTTTGGCCGTAGAGAAGCTCGTTCTCCAGGAAGATCACTGGATTGGGATTCCGGATCGCGGCCTTCAACAGGCCTTTCGCGTCACCCGCTGAATAGGGAGAAATCACAATCAGGCCCGGTACATGGGCGAACCAACTTGCGTAACACTGGGAGTGCTGGGCCGCCACGCGCGCAGCGGCACCATTCGGCCCACGGAACACAATCGGACAGCCCATTTGACCGCCAGACATATAAAGCGTCTTGGCAGCAGAATTGATGATGTGATCCATCGCCTGCATAGAGAAGTTGAATGTCATGAATTCAACAATCGGCTTCAGGCCATCGAAGGCAGCGCCGACGCCGATCCCCGCAAAACCATGCTCAGTAATCGGCGTATCGATCACACGTTTGGCACCAAATTCATCCAGCAAGCCCTGGCTGACTTTATACGCGCCCTGATATTCAGCGACCTCTTCACCCATCAGAAACACATCACCATCCCGGCGCATTTCTTCCGCCATGGCGTCACGCAGCGCGTCACGAACGGTTTGTTCCTTGGTGCTTTCGTAAGCTTTGGCTTCTGCTGCATCCATAGCGGCTGTAGGTGCTGCTGCGAGGGGCTGCGGCGCAACTGGCGCTGGAGCAGCGGCTGCGGCGGGAGCCGGGCTTGCAGCGGGAGCTGCAGATTTACCTGCATCAGCAGGCGCTTCTTCGCCCTCACCAACGAGCACGGCGATGATTGCGTTTACTTCAACGCCTTCCGCCCCTTCTTCAACCAGCAGCTTGCCGACTTTGCCTTCGTCGACCGCTTCGACTTCCATCGTCGCTTTGTCGGTCTCGATCTCAGCGATCAGGTCCCCGGCGCTCACATCATCGCCTACCTTGACGAGCCAGCGCGCAAGCTTGCCTTCAGTCATTGTCGGCGACAGGGCCGGCATAAGGATATCGATAGCCATGGTATTCCCCCTGTTCGCGCGCTTACGCTTCGATCAGAATATCGGTGTAAAGCTCAGATGGGTTGGGCTCTGGGCTCGACTGCGCGAACTCTGCCGAATCCGCCACGACGGCCCGCACGTCAGCATCGATCTTTTTAAGCGCGTCCGCGTCCACGATTTTGCTTTTGATGAGATGCTCACGGAGTGTTTCAATCGGATCCCGCTCTTCCCGCATTTTATTAACTTCATCACGGGAGCGATATTTGGCCGGATCAGACATGGAATGGCCGCGATAACGGTAGGTTTCCGCTTCCAGCAGCACAGGGCCGCTAGTCCGGGCATATTCGACCGCCTCTTTGCACTCTTCCGCCATTGTCATGACGTTCATACCGTCAATTTTCTTGTTCTTAATGCCATAGGCGTCACCGCGCAGATGCAGCGCTGGGCCGGCAGAGGAGCGGTTCACTGATGTGCCCATGCCGTACTTATTGTTCTCAATCACCATGATCAAAGGCAGCTTCCAGAGCGATGCCATATTCATGGTTTCAGCGATCTGGCCTTGGTTGGATGCGCCATCACCGAAATACGCGACGGACACACCGCCGGTTTCCCGATATTTCGCCGCGAACGCGAGCCCGCCACCAAGCGGCACCTGCGCACCCACGATACCATGCCCACCAAAGAAACGTTTCTCCCGGCTGAACATGTGCATGGACCCGCCTTTGCCACGGGAATAACCATCCTTGCGACCGGTGAGCTCCGCCATAACGCCACGGGCTTCCATGCCGCAAGCCAGCATATGCCCATGATCGCGATAACCAGTGATGACAGAATCACACTCATCAAGCGCATGCTGCATGCCGATAACGACCGCTTCCTGGCCAATGTATAGATGGCAGAAACCGCCGATCAGGCCCATGCCGTAAAGCTGTCCTGCGCGCTCTTCAAAACGGCGGATCAGCAGCATGTCCTTATAAAACTGCATTAGTGTATCGTTATCGAAAGATGGCTTGGCCTTGGCTCTTGACCTACTCGACGTTCGTTTAGCCGCCGGTTTCGCTGCAGCCTTACTGGCTGTTCCGCTCTTAGAAGCCGCTCGCGCCATCGCCCCCTCCGATTTGTATTTCTGAAACGCCCGTAAGCGCCTATGGCAAAACCATAGACCGCTCATATCACCATGGCAATGAACAAGCCGTGATCAGCAGTTTCACCAAGCGGGAAACACATATAGCCAATCAGGCTCTACTTCTGAAAAACAACGACTTCACGCTCCGCGCCCATATTCAGGCGGCGGCGCGCGTGTTCACCCAGCGAATCGGGATGCATCGTCTCTGGCCGCAACAGGGCAGTATCCCGCTCGAGGCCGACACGGGTTGCCGTTAAGCCTGCCAACTCATTTTCAGCATCTGCAATCCGCAGATCAAACGCCTGCATCGCGAGGACGCCGTGGTCATTCCGAACCAGATGAACGCCGAAATAAACAGCGAGACATGCAAAAACCAGAGGCCAGATCAGGCCCTTCAGGCGTTTTTTGATGTCAAGCGCTGTGTCCATCCTGCAGATGAATCATGTCGCGAATCCTACGTCAACATAATTCTGCAGAAAACCGCCCAAAAACTTGGACGCACACGCTATTTTGCCACGATGGACGCTCTACCCGCATACCGACCGCTAGCACCAAGCTCGGCTTCAATCCGCAAAAGCTGATTATACTTCGCCATCCTGTCCGACCGGGACAGCGAACCGGTTTTGATCTGGCCGCAGTTTGTCGCGACAGCGAGGTCAGCAATGATCGCATCCTCAGTCTCACCAGAGCGGTGAGACATGACAGCACCATACCTAGCACCTAGCGCCATTGACACGGCGTCCAGCGTTTCTGTCAGCGTGCCGATC
>Ga0181606_10002508_pt1 | contig 15762 bp, 13 predicted proteins | sample 041ome_10_FD_132994 | JGI IMG/M metagenome (GOLD analysis project Ga0181606, IMG submission 132994) | Coastal salt marsh microbial communities from the Groves Creek Marsh, Skidaway Island, Georgia - 041412US metaG (megahit assembly) | ecosystem: Environmental > Aquatic > Marine > Intertidal... | reverse complement strand
GCGCGATCAGGTCCGCCATGATGGCCGGGAATGCCGGGTATAAAAATGTCGCTTGCTCGTTGTGGATCTGCTCCACGGCGCGGTCGATGTTGACGGTGTGATCTGTGAGAAACGTGCCCGCCTCATGCATCAGCGCAAATAGCGGCAGAATCGAGGCCATGTGAAAAAGCGGCAGTGGATCCCACATCACGTCTTGATGAACAACCGACAGCCGATCGCGCATTGCCGCTGAGGTCAGAAACACAGAGTGATGATTCAGCGCACAACCCTTGGGCATCGAGGTCGTGCCGGAGGTAAACATGATCAGCGCGGTGCTCATGGGGTCGACGGCGGCAGTGATGCGGATGAGGTCCTGCTCTGTGACGTCTTCAGCGCTGTCGAGAAAATCATGCCAGGGCTCGAAGGGGCCCCTCGGGGTTTCATCCAGTGTGATGAGATGCTCGAGTTTGGGGGCAGCGTCGCCGGCTAAGGAATTGGGCTCAGAATCCTGCATCAGTTCAGGCAGCGCCTCGAGCAACCGTTCAGCGTTTGGGACGGCGCTGAGATTGCCAGTCACGATCCACCTCAGATCGCAGTGGCGCACCACATGCCGGAGCTCCTGTGTGCGAAAGCGCGCGTTCAGTAGCACCGCCACGGCACCGATCAGGACGCAGGCAAAGAGCAGAGGGAGGTATTCGGGGCGGTTGGTGGCGAGAATGCCAATGTGATCGCCAGGTTGAACCCCTCGAGCCAGCAGTGCTCGAGCAATGGTGTGGCTTTCATCTTCGAAGGCGGCGTAGCTCAGGCGGTGATCGGGGAACACAATGGCGTCGTGGTGCGGGTAGCGCCGCGCCGCGCTTTGCAGGAGCTCTCCCAGAAGTGGTGTCACCGGTGCTTGCACACGCTGCCCTTTTTATTATCGATGGCGTTCCGTGCCGGCAGGATACCGCGGTCGGCATGTCGCTTCATGATATTGACCCAGAGGCGCTTGCGCGAGGCCACTTCACATCCGATAGGGGTGGTAGTCTTGGGGGGCTGACGGGGAGTTTTCAATTGGACGTGGATCGCACAACACTGATTGGTCGCGCGCTGCGCCCGGCAACCTATACCGTGACGGAAGTCGACGTAAACGACTTTCTCGGTGTGGTGGATGAGCCAGCTTTTGTCGCGACAGGTGACGAGCAGGCCGCCGGCGCGGCGACGGTGTCTGCGCCGACGGGCTCGCGGTTGGCGCCGCCCTCGTTTGCTCCGTTTGTGGCGGTGCTGGGCCTCCTCAAGACGTTTGATTGGGGGGATGACTTTCTCTTCGATTACCGCACGGGCACGGCGATGTTCGGGGAGCAGTCAATCGAATTTCATCGGCCCTTGCGAGTAGGGGAGTCGGTGACCATCTCTGCGGCTATCAGCGATGTCTATGAAAAGCAGGGCAAGCGCCGCTTTGATGTCATCGAGGTATCGTTCCAAATCAGCGGCAGCGAAGAGGGGGACCGGCTGATGTCCGGGCAGCAGTCCTATATTTTGTTCAAATGAGAGAAGCGCTCTACCAGCCCTTTTTTCAGGACCTCGCAGTCGGTATGCGTTTGCCGACAGTGGAATTAGGGCCCATGGACCGCTTCGATTACATCCCGATTGCGCTGATCCTGCGGGATACCAACCCGCTTCACCTCGATCGCGTGTACGCGCAGGAACGCGGGCTGCCCGATGTGGTGCAGCAGGGGCCGCTCAATCAGGCCTACCTGTATCGTTACTTCACTTCTTGGTTGCATGACCCCTGGGATCTGATCGCGACTAAGATGCGCTTCGCGGCCAACGTGTTTCCAGATGATGTCTTGCAGTGTGGTGGAGAGATTCTCGAACTGGTCGAGGAGCCGGGCGGTGGTGGAGTGGTGAACTGCGCCGTATGGCAGCGTAATCAGGATGGCCAGATCATCCTCACGGGCGAGGCTAAAGGCCGGGTGCCCGGTCGATAACGTGCCATACCTCGTCAAAATCCAAAGCCATTCCCGTGACTGATCGTCTTGACCAGCACGCTAAGAACCCACAGCACATGGCTGCTTGGTGGGCGCTGCTCTTACTCACGGCGACCTATACCTTCTCGTTTATTGATCGACAGATCATCAACCTACTGGTCGACCCGATTCGCACCGATCTGTCACTGTCGGATTCCCAGGTCAGCTTCCTGCAGGGGCTGGCTTTCGTGTTGCCCTATGTTCTCTTGAGCATTCCGTTGGGCCGGGTTGTGGATCGTGCCAACCGCATCCGGGTGCTAGTCATTGGCATTTTGGTCTGGACAATCAGTTGTGTGACCTGTGGATTGGCCAAGAACTTCTGGCAGCTGGGTATGGCCCGGATGGGTGTTGGGGCGGGCGAGGCGAGTGTGACGCCGGCTTCGTGGTCATTGCTGGCTGATTACTTTCCCGAGGACAAGCGCGCGCTACCGGTGAGCATCTTCCTGATGGGTCCCTATCTCGGTGCGGGTTTGTCACTGATTCTGGGCGCAGAAGTGGTGGGCTGGGCCAGCGGCTTGGGCACCATCGAGTTGCCCCTCGTCGGTGCGCTGGCGCCCTGGCAGCTCACTTTTATGCTGGTCGCGTTGCCCGGGCTGCTGATGGTGTTTCTACTACCTCTGCTACAGGACCCCCCACGCACGCAGCGGCTGACCGAGGCAGCTGAGCCGCTCAGCTGGGGTGATATCGCTCAATATGTGTGGCCTCGCCGGGGCGTATTCGGGGCATATCTGTTGGGCGCACCCTTTATTGTGCTAGTCCTATACGCTTTGCAAGCTTGGGTGCCGAGCTTGTTGATCCGTGTGCACGGGCTTGAGATTGTCGAAGCCGGTCGTTACTACGGCACCATCGCTCTCGTTGCGGGTTCAGCGGGTGTGCTCAGTGGGCCGGTGGCGGCGCGCTGGCTGGCAGGCCGTATGGACCCTGCTGTTGCGCCCCTGGTGACCTCCATCTCATCCACGTGTCTTCTGATCCCGGTGCTGGTGAGCGCCGGTCTCGCCGAGTCGCTAACCTGGACTCTGGTTTTCATTACCGGAGCAAGTTATCTCGTCACGTTCCCGTTAGCGCTATTTGCTACAGGGTTGCAGAGCGCTTCGCCCAACGAGATGCGCGGTCTGATGGCTGGCTGTTTTGTATTGAGCACAAATTTGATTGGTCTGGCATTGGGGCCCACCAGCGTCGCACTGGCGAGCGATTATATTTTTGGGAGTCCGCAGGCGGTTGGGAGCTCGCTGGCGCTGGTGGGGGGGACGGTCCTGCCAATGGCGGTGTTTCTCTTGTGGCGAGGCCTTGCAGCGATCAAGCAGGACCAATGAAGTCCCCGCTCAGGAAACCGTGATTCTCGCCCGAGTGCATCGCTCCCAACAGGCTGAGCGTCTCGAAACGCCATCGCGCGGTTGATTGTCTAGCAGCAGTAGTCCACAGGCGGTAGCCGCTGCGTAGAGGGTCGGTACATAGTGCAGTGAAATAAAGCTTGTATTGCTAACGCCACCACCCATACTGCGCTCCAATTCATAGGGGGCCGGTCTTTTTAGTTCCTGCCCTCATTCCAATCGCCTCTTGCGATACCCAACAAAGAGCACACCATGACCGCATTCGCTGAGCTGGGCCTCAACGCCAAGCTCGTTAAAAATATTGCTGCAAAGGGCTACGACAGCCCCTCGCCGATTCAGGCGAAGGCGATCCCCCTAGTGCTCTCTGGCTGCGACCTGATGGCTGCGGCGCAAACTGGTACGGGAAAGACCGCTGCCTTCACGCTACCTGCTTTGCAGATGCTCAAAAACGCGGGGCGCCCGGGACCTAAAGACGTGAGTTGCCTCATCTTGACGCCAACCCGCGAGTTGGCAGCGCAGATTGCCGACAACGTTCGCACTTACGGTGCGGGCATCAAGCTGCATAGCCAAATGGTGTGTGGCGGTGTGAACATTCGCCCTCAAATTCGCAATTTGGCTCGAGGCACCGATATCCTCGTGGCGACGCCGGGCCGATTGCTGGATTTACTAGGGCAGGGTGCGGTGCGGCTCGATCACGTCAAGATGTGGGTGCTCGATGAGGCCGACCGAATGCTGGACATGGGCTTCATCCCCGCCATGCGCCAAATTCATGCGGAGCTGCCCAAAGAGCGTCAAACGCTCATGTTCTCCGCCACTTTCTCGCGTGATATCGAAAAGCTCGCCGGGGAGTTTTTGCATCAGCCCAAAAAGATTCAGGTGACGCCCGCCAACACCACGGTGAGTCGTATCGATCAGACCGTATATCCCGTCGATAAAACCCGAAAAACCGAGTTACTCACGCATCTGGTCTCCAGCGAGCAATGGGGACAAGTGCTGGTGTTCTCTCGCACCAAATACGGCGCTGACAAGCTCTCCCGCAATCTGTCGAAAGCGGGCATTACCAGTGACTCCATTCACGGCGACAAAAAACAGGGTGCGCGGACCCGCTCACTGAAGCAATTTAAAGATGGGCGCCTACAGGTGTTGGTTGCGACAGATATCGCAGCGCGCGGCATTGATATCCAGCAACTGCCACGCGTGGTGAATTTTGACCTGCCACATGTGGCCGAAGATTACGTGCATCGGATCGGCCGCACCGGGCGTGCGGGCGAGGCGGGCATTGCGCTGTCATTGGTCAGCGCCGATGAGGTGGCGCAGCTGCAGAAGATTGAAAAGCTGATCAAAAAATCACTCCCCAGGGAAGAGGTCGAGGGATTCGAGCCCGAGCACCGATTGCCCACAAAAGAGGTCAAATCGTCGGGCAAACGTCCGCCCAGAAAGGCGAAGGCAAAACCGGGCGCCAGAAAACAGCGCGACGGACAGGGCAAGAACCGCCAGGGTGGGCCTTCGGCAAAGCGTCAAGGTCAGGCGGCGAATCGCAGTGGCCGCAACCGGAAACCGGCACGCGCCAGCGCCTAAACCCTGCCACTCAAGTCACGCTCGTGATACAACGCGGTTAGCCACCTGACCGCGAAAATAAACCGAGCGTACTATGATTCCAGACAGTTCAATACCGGCCGCTGAGACGCTGCAGTACCTGAAGCAGCCTTACGGTGAGCTGGCTTGGCTGATTAACGCCCACGCCGCAAACCAGCCAGATCGTATTGCACTCGATGATGGCGAGGAGCAGCTGACCTGGGGCGAGACCGCGACACTGGTGAATCGGATTGCCGCGCAGCTTCAAGCCGAGGGCCTGCAAAAAGGCCAGGCGGTTTCCATCCTCGGCACCACCACCATTCGCTATGCGCTGACGTATCTCGGCGCCATTGTCGCGGGCGGCTGTGCTGCACCGCTCACTACCTCAGCGACCCCACAACAACTTGCCGCGATGATGACGGACAGCGGCGCGGGGCATCTCTTTATTGATCACACCAAGCGCGCGGAGCTTGCCGATAGTGGCGTCGCGTTGCCTTCCCTCAAGCACGTGATGATGGATGCACCGGACGAGTCAGATGGTGCGCCGTTCCTGTTCGATTGGATGGCTGGTGAGGGTGCGGCACCTGCTGAGGTCGAGACCGGCCCCAACGACCCCTACAACATCATTTATTCCAGCGGCACCACCGGCACGCCAAAAGGCATCGTGCACAGCCGCCAGATGCGCTGGTACCAAATGGCAGTCGGTGAAGAGAGTGGGCTGGGGTTGCCCGGACAGGTAACCCTTCTCTCGACGCCGATGTACTCCAACACCACGCTCGGTATTTTTGTGGCCACTATGGCCTACGGTGGCACCGCCGTGGTGATGCGCAAGTTTGATTGCGCGCGGTGGCTGGAGCTGGCCCAGCAACACCGGGCAACGCATACGATTCTGGTGCCGGTGCAGTACCAACGGCTGATGGACTTTCCACAGTTTGATGATTACGACCTTTCAACCATGGCGCTGAAATACTGCACCAGTGCACCGTTTTCAGCAGAGCTCAAGGCAGAGGTGGTGCGCCGGATGCCCGGGGCACTGATCGAGATCTACTCCATGACCGAGGGCGGTGTGGTCTGCCTGCTCCGCGCTGACACCAACCCCGACAAGCTTCACACCGTGGGCATTCCCTGGGGTGGGAGCGAGGTCTTTACGGTCGATGAGCAACTCAATCGGCTACCTGCGGGAGAGATTGGTGAGCTGGTGGGGCGCTCAACCACCATGATGTCGGGCTATCAGAATCAGCCGGAGAAAACCGAAGAGGCCAGCTGGTACGACGACAGCGGTGAGCGCTGGCAACGGATGGGCGATATTGGCCGTGTCGACGAGGATGGGTTCGTGACACTCCTTGGCCGCTCCAAAGACATGATTATTTCCGGCGGATTCAACATTTACCCGCGGGATCTGGAGGACGCGCTCCTGAACCAGCCCGAAGTGGTGGACGCCGCCGTGATAGGCATTCCCTCCAAGGAGTGGGGTGAGACACCTCTGGGTTTTGTGGTGGCGGCGGGCGGTGAGGCGCTGGACCTCTCGGCGGTCTGCGCTCGCGCCAATGCCGAGCTGGGCAAAACCCAACGTATATCTGCCCTCAAACAGCTGGATGAGCTGCCCCGGAGTCACATCGGCAAGATTCTCAAAACCACGCTCCGTGAGCTCGTTTCCGAGACTTGACCCTCTTTACTGCGCCACGTAGCGTGCAGGATCCGCTTTACTGCCCCGGCAGTTATCAATAACTCAGAGACACGCACACGCGCGCCACAGTCATAAGATTCAGGAGAATGACCATGGGTAATGCCTATATTGTTGATGCCTGCCGCACCCCCCGCGGCATCGGTAAGGTTGGTAAAGGCGCACTCGCGCACCTGCACCCCTCTTATCTCGGCTCCACCGTGCTCGCCGCCATGGCCGAGCGCAATAACCTCAATACCGCCGAAGTCGACGACATCATCTGGGGCACCTCATCCCAGACGGGCAAGCAGGGCGGTGATTTGGGCCGCATGGCCGCACTGAACGCGGGCTATGACGTGCGGTCCTCAGGCGTCACTCTGGATCGCTTCTGCGGCTCGGGCATTACTACGGTGAACCTCGCGGCGGCGCAGATCATGTCGGGCATGGAAGACCTGGTGATCGCAGGTGGTACCGAGATGATGAGCTACCACGGCCAGATTGCGGACCCTACCAAGCCGCCCATGATCGACTCGGGCAACCTCGAGCTGCGCGCCATGCACCCCCAGTCACAGCAGGGCGTTTGTGCCGATGCGATTGCCACCCTTGAGGGCATTGACCGCGACGCGGTAGATGACCTCGCGCTGGTCAGTCAGGCGCGGGCCGCGCAGGCCATTGCCGAAGGCCGCTTCGACAAGTCGTTGATCACCGTTAAGAACCCCGACGGCACGGTAGCGCTCGATCACGAGGAATTCCCCCGGCCAGAAACCACCAAAGAGGGTCTATCAGAGCTTAAGACGGTCTTTAGCGTGGTGCGTGATGTGCCGGTGGATGAGGCGGGTACCACCTATGGCGCGCTCATCCAGCAGAAGTACCCCGAAATCACCGAGTTCAACCATATCCACCACGCGGGTAACTCCTCGGGCGTAGTCGACGGCGCTGCGGCTTTGTTGTTGGCCTCTGAGGCCTACATGGAAAAGAGCGGCTTGACGCCGCGGGCGCGGATTGTGGCCACTGCCAACATGGGTGATTGCCCCACGCTGATGCTGAACGCGCCGGTACCGGCGGCAGAGAAAGTTTTGATGAAGGCCGGGCTCACCAAAGACGACATCGACGTTTGGGAAATCAACGAGGCTTTCTCGGTAGTAGCCGAGCGCTTTATCCGCAAACTCGATTTGGATCGCGAAAAGGTCAACATCAATGGTGGTGCGATGGCACTGGGTCACCCCATCGGCGCGACCGGTTCGATTCTGGTGGGCACAGCGCTCGATGAGCTTGAGCGCCAGAACGGCCGCTACGCGCTGATTACTATGTGTGCGGCGGGCGGTATGGCGCCGGCGATCATTATTGAACGCGTTTAAGCGCGTCCCCTAACGAAAGAGCCCGGCACTTGCCGGGCTTTTTTATGACGGCTTGGTTACTGACCCCTCACGGCCGCGCCTGGAATATCAATAAACACATCTGCACCCGGTCCCAACGGAATATCTAGCACCACCCAGCCGATAGTCATCAGTAACCCCGCGGCCATGAGGCCGATGGAGTAAGGCAGCATGGTGGCTGCCAGGCTACCTAGCCCAAAACTCTGTTGCCAGCGCTGGCAGAAAATTAAAATGAGTGGGAAGTACACCATCAGTGGCGTGATGATATTGGTCGCGCTATCTCCCACGCGATAGGCGGCGGTGGCCATCTCGGGCGAGATGCCCAGCAGCATCAGCATTGGCACCATTACCGGGGCGATCAGTGCCCATTTGGCGCTGGCCGAGCCCACAAATAGATTTAGCAGTGCAGAGATGAGAATGATGGCGGTCAGCAACACCCAGGCCGGGAGCTCTGTAGCGGCGAGAAAGTCTGCGCCGTGCACGGCCAAGATTAGCCCTAACCCTGACCAGGCAAACATGGCGACAAAGTGCGCCGCGGCAAAGGACAGCACCAGGTAATAGGCCAGATCCTCCATCGCACCGGTCATCATCCTCACCAGATCGCGATGGTCGCCGATGCTGCCGGCGCCTTTACCGTAGGCCCATCCGGCGAGCAGAAACAGCAAAAAGAAAGCGGCGACCAGACTGCGATAAAACGGCGTCAGCTGCGCCTCAGCCGAGGCAGATTCATTGACCAACGGCGTGCCGGGCCCGAAGACAAAGTAGAGCCACAGGCCAATCACGAGGAGGGTCGCCCAGCCCGCGTTGATCAGGCCTTTTCGCTCGAGCGGTGTGAGCGGTGCGGCGGGATCAGCGCTGGTGTCGAGCGATGCGCCAGCCGGATCAAAGGCACCCAGTCTTGGCTCGATCATTCGGTCGGTGACGAACCAGATGACGGGCACGAAGATCACCGTCATGGCCGCAATAAAAAACCAGTTGCCGGCAATGTTGGCGCTAAAGCCGCCAAAGACGGTCTCGACCGCGGCTTCGGTGATGCCAAACAGTAGCGCATCGAGCTGGCCCGGTAGCAAGTTGGCTGAGAAGCCCCCCGATACACCGGCAAAGGCCGCGGCGATCCCAGCAATGGGGTGCCGGCCCGCGGCATGGAACAAGATCCCTGCCAGTGGAATGAGCACCACATAGGCGGCGTCTGCCGCGAGGTTGCCCAGCATGCCGATGGTCACGACCAGAGGAGTGAGCAATGCCTTTGGCGTATCCCGCACGCCTGCCCGCATGGCCGTGGCGAACAGCCCGGAGCGTTCTGCCACCCCGGCACCCAGCATCACGACCAGCACATAGCCCAGTGGATGGAAGTGAGTAAAGGTCTTGGGCATGTCGATCCACAACCGCGCAATGTTCTCGGACGACAACAAACTGGTGGCATAAATGATGCGCTGGCTGCCGGTGGCGGGATCAATCTCTGTGGGGTGCGCGGCCGATACACCGGTCAGGCTCGCGACCACCGAGACGAGAATAAGAAACAGAATGAACCAAAAAAAGAGAAAGACCGGATCGGGCAGCTGGTTGCCCTTTCTTTCAATCCAGCCGAGCACACCGCCGACGGACTGTGTGTCAGCAAGGCCTTGCGAAGTGTTGGAATTCAAAAACCGCTCCCGTGTTCGACTATGCCGTGACGACTAGAACACTAGCATCGCAGGACCCAACTGTCTGCGCTGGCTCAGCACTGACTGGCTACCGTTTTAGTTGGCTGGAGAGGCTCCATTCTGGCGATACGGCCAAGGTATACTCCCCGTGATTATTTTGGCATAGTAACTGCCAATATATTGCAGGCCGAGTACGTTTGTTAAGAGCGCCTGGGAGACAGAGTGATGAAAAGAATCTTTATTGGGTTAGGCACGATTCTCGGGTTACTGGTTGTCGTGGCGACAGCGTTGCCGACCATACTGCATGCCGCAGGCTTACATCCTGTTTACGAGGGGCCAAGTGTCGCGTTGCCCGGCAAGCGGGCGCTGATTATTACGACTAGCCACAGTGTATTGGCTCTCCCCGGGGAAACAGAAGGCCCCGAAACCGGTGTCATGGCCTCCGAGTTCACGCACCCTTACTACACGTTTCTCGATAATGGGATGACGGTCGATATGGCCAGTATTCAGGGTGGGCAAATACCGATCGACCCGCAGACTCTCTCTTATCCGATCAGCACCCCCGAAGACGAGCGCTACCTCAATGATTCGATTGCTCAAACCAAAGTGCGCAACTCGCTCGCTATTGCTGATGTTGATATCCGTCAGTACGACATTGTCTTCATCTCTGGGGGGTGGGGAGCCGCTTATGATCTGGCGCAGTCACCTGTCATGGCAACCAAAGTCAGCGAGGCCTACTACGGCGAGCGTGCGGCAGTGATCGGCGGTGTTTGCCACGGCGTGCTGGGGCTGGTGAATGCCAAAGATGAAGAGGGCAACACTTTGATCGCCGGCCGCCGCATGACGGGTGTCACCGATAAACAGATCAAGGAGCTGGGTATCGAAATGACGCCTCTACACCCGGAGGCCGAGTTGCGGAGAGTGGGTGCACTTTTCGAGAGCCAGACGGCTTTCCGGGACTTGTTCGCTACTCACGTGGTGGTCGATGACGAACAGCGGTTTGTGACCGGGCAAAACCAAAATTCAGGTCTGGAGACCGCGCACCGCATGATGCAAGTCATTGCGGACCGCGGATAAAGGTTATGAACATCGCCCTCAGAGCGATCGTGCTGCTATGTGGCGTGCTCTTTATCGTTACGGGCCTGCGCTGGTTGCTGGCGCCCGCTGGTGTGGCACCAGAATTCGGTTTGGCACTGAGTAGCGGCGTTGGCCTGAGCTCTCAGATCGGCGACATGTCAGCGTTTTTCCTGACGCTTGGCGTGAGCATTCTGATGGGACTCACTACCGGGCGCGCCATCTGGTATTACCCGCCAATGATTTTGCTCTCGCTGACTGCCGTCGGTCGCGTTCTGGCTTGGCTGCTGCACGACGCTGCGCTGGCGATGAATCTGATCGCGCCAGAGGTGATTGTGGCGCTGATTTTGCTGATTGCATCGCGTCGACTCCCCGCTCAGGGTTGAGCGCTTGAAACGCCTTACTCTCTTATGTGTGCTGCTCTCTCTTGGACTGATGGCTACGCCCGCCAGCGCGGCGGCTGAGCGGTCACTCGCTGAAGCCCTCGAGGCTAAAGCTGCGTCTGCACACCGCGCACCGAACATCGTTTTAATCCTCGCCGACGACTTGGGCTTCTCTGATATCGCGCCTTATGGCAGCGAGATCAGCACCCCCAGCCTGTCGGCGCTGGCCGCGGCGGGAGTCAGCTTTACCAACTATCACACTGCCGCCAATTGCGCGCCTGCACGGGCCATGCTGCTGACGGGGGTCGATGCCCACTTGGCTGGGGTACCCAACATCCCAGAAATGCTGGCACCCGAGCAGCGGCGTTACGAGCATTACCAGGGAGTGCTTGGTCACAACGTGGTGACCGTGGCGACGCTGTTAGAGGGCGCGGGATATCACACCTATATGGCGGGCAAGTGGCACTTGGGCAGCGCGCCCGGTCTGTTGCCAAGCCAACGGGGGTTTGAGCGCACAGTTGCATTGGCCGATTCCGGCGCCGACAACTGGGAGCAGCGGCCTTACATCCCGCTCTATGACAACGCCAACTGGTATGCGGATGGCGAGCCTTACCAGTTGCCCGACGATTTTTACTCCTCACGATTCTTGGTCGATAAAACCATTGAGTTTATTGACGGCCATATTGAAGACGACCGCCCGTTCTTCGCTTACCTCCCTTTCCAGGCGGTGCACATACCTGTGCAGGCGCCGCAGGCATTCATTGATCCCTACATGGGCACGTATGACGCGGGCTGGGATGCGATTCGTGAAGCGCGCCATCGCCGCGCTGCCGCACTAGGCGTGATTCCGCCCGATGTCGAAATGGTTGGTATGCCCACCACCGGCGACTGGCAGGCGCTCGATGCGGATCAGCAGCGCTACGAAGCCAAGCGGATGGCGGTCTACGCGGGCATGGTCGAGGCGATGGACCACCATATTGGGCGGTTGGTCTCCTACCTCAAAAGTCAGGAGCGATTCGACAACACAATCTTCATCTTCACCTCAGATAACGGCGCTGAGGCGTCGGGACCGGCTGACCCAGATGACTTCATTACTTCACGACAAATGAGTGCGCTGGGTTACAACACCGACTACGAGACACTCGGCCTGAAAGGCAGCTACAACACGATCAGCCCCAGCTTTGCCAGTGCAGCGGTGAGTCCGCTGGCCTACTACAAATTTTATGCGGGGGAGGGCGGCATGCGAGTGCCGCTGATTGTGGCAGGTGAATCACTGCCCCAGCGAGGCGTGCTGAACGACGCATTTACTTTTGTCACCGATATCACGCCAACCATACTGTCCTTTGCTGGTTTGCAGCCGCCTGATGGGCGCTACGGTGGCCGATCCGTGGAGCCTATGATTGGGCGAGATCTGTCGCCTGTATTGCTCGGCATGGCAGAGCAGGTTTATGGCGCAGATGATGCGGTGGGCTATGAGCTAGCGGGCAATGCCGCGCTATTTCAGGGCGATTACAAAATTGTTGTGAATCGCAAACCACTTGGTGATGGCGAGTGGCGGCTGTTCAATATCAAAAAGGACCCGGGCGAGACTCGAGACCTTGCGCAAGAAGAGCCCGCGCGCCTGCAGCAGATGTTGTCTGCCTACGAGCGCTATCAACGTGAGAACAAGGTGCTGGATATGCCAGCGGGGTATGGCCATATCAAGCAGTTACTGATCAATACGCTTCACCAACAGTGGCGTACCCCTTTACTGGTGGGGCTTCTCACGTTGCTCATCCTGGTGCCGTTCTTCGTGGCCTACCGCATGGGGCGAAAATCCTAGCGTGGACAAATCAAACATCCTTTATGCCATGCCGCACTCGCTCTACTCTGGGCGTGCGCGCAGTTACCTCATAAAAAACCACATCCCCTTCGAGGAGCGCTCAACAGGGCACGAGAGTTTTAAGGCCGAGGTGCTCCCCAAAGGCAAATTGCCCACCATTCCCACCTTGGTAACGGCAGAGGGTGAAGTAATTCGCGATGGGGCCGCCATTATTGAGCACTTTGAGGCGGCGAGTGGGCGGCCTTGCCAGCCCCCGGGTGCGCGCCAGCAAGTGATCAGCGCCCTGTTTGATGTGATCGGCACCGACGGCCTCCTGCGGCCGGCCATGCACTACCGCTGGAATTTCCCAGACGACAACCTTGCATTTGTGCGCTATCACTTTTTGCACTCACAGCGCGATGTGCCTGAGCGTGAGGAAAAAACCGAAGCGATGATGAATCGCATGCGCCACGCAGCGATGATTTTTGGCGTGACAGAGCAGAGTCAGCCGGTAGTTGAGGCCCTCTACTTTGAATACCTAGATGCGCTAAACATGCACTTCGAGCGCTATCCCTACCTTTTGGGCTGGCGGCCCTGTATTGGTGACTTCGGATTGCTCGCGCCAATGTATGCTCATTTGGGGCGAGATCCGTATCCTGCAAGGCTCATGCAACAGCGCGCGCCCGCCGTGTATCGATGGGTAGAGCGCATGAATCGTGAAGATCAGGATGCGCCCGAATTCTTCAATGCCGGCAATGATTTTCTGGCGAATGATGAAGTGCCAGAAACGCTGATACCGGTGCTGAAAATATTGGCCGAGGATTTTGTGCCCGAGACGCTGGCGGCCGCGGAGCTCATCAATAGCTGGCTGGATGAGCATCAACCTGAAGCGGGCGCGGGAGCAGTAGGGCGCCTTGCGGAGGCCTTGGGTACGGCCGATTTCACGGTGCGGGGCGAAACGATCACCGCGCTCGCTCAGCCCCATCGATTTTATTTGCTGCAGCGTGTGCAGGATGTCTTTGCCAAGTTGTCAGACGAGAAGCAGACCGAGATCAGTACACTGCTGGAAGCATGCGGCATGAAGAGTCTCCTAACGGCAGTACTCAGTCGCGGCATAGCCCGGTCAGAGAACCTTGAGGTTTGGCAGTGACCGCATGCGACATGAAAGGGGTTTTGATTAAGATGGGCTATGCGGAACTCAGAGATCCCGGTTGCCCAGCTCTCAGATGATTCAGCCTCGACCGAGGGAAATCTCTCTTTTGTTGCCCCGAGGGGACTCGATCAGGCCTGGGAGCTGGGTCTTTTTTATCTCAAAACGCCCAACGATTTAGATCTCGAATCTGCGCGCGAATTTGGCAGGGGTTTGATCGCGACGGACAGCCCTTACCGGCAAGTCCCGCAATACGGCGAGTTAGAGGGCTTCATTGCGCTCGAGAATAACCAGCAGACCAAGCTGGCGCTCCGCCGCGAGCGCTGGGGTCAGCACTACCCAGCGCAGATCGCCGCATTCGGTCGCCAGCTCGACACCATCGGTATCGCGATTATCTGCGAGGTATTTCGTCAGTCAGGCATTCCCGAAACGCTGTGGGATCGTGCCTCGGGTGGATACGCCTCAGGCGGGGGTGATGCGTTTCTTAACTTTGTGCACTACGACACCCGAACCCCTGACTGGGGGCTGCGGCCGCATACCGACTACGGTTTTGTCACGATCCTCGATGCCAGCGCACCGGGCCTACAAATCGAAATGAACGGCGAATTTCAGGACGTGCCGGTGTTGCCCGGGCATTTGATCATCAACTTTGGTGAGGCGCTTAACTTCATTACCGCTCACTCTGATCGCGCGGTCAGCGCGGTGACGCACCGTGTCCTGAGCCAGCGATCTACAGACCCGGTGCGCCAGGGCATTGTTTATTTCGCCAACCCGGATCTCGATGGCATGTTGTGGCAGTTTGATGCATCTGGAGAAGAGCAGGGCAGTTCTTCCGTGCAACGTTTATTCGCGCAACTTGAGCAAAAGCTCACCCAATAACGCTCTCGCGTTTTCAGTCTGTCGTCGCTTCGTGACGTGACGCAGACTCAGCGGCTGGCCAGATAGCCGTCTGTGTCAGTCGACTTGTGCCGCAAGCGGCAGCGCGGAAGTATTCTTAATTTCTGTCACGGCGATGTGCGAATGGAGTTCTCTAATTAATTCGCTGGCAGTTAGGGTGTTCCTGACGAAGTCTTCGTAGTGCCGGACATCACGCGTAACGATCTTTAAGACATAGTCCCAAATGCCGGTCATCGTATAGCACTCCAACACCTCGGGATGGCCTTTGATCATCTGCTCAAACTCAATCAGGTTTTGTCTACCGGTTTGGGTCAGATTGACGGTCGCAAATACGACAACACTCATGCCAAGCGCTTCGCGATCCAACACCGCGACCCGCTTTTGAATGATCCCTTGCTCCTCCAGCCGGTTAATGCGTCGCCAGCAAGGAGACTGTGAGATGTGCAGCTTATCCGCCAGAGCCGAGGTGCTGATGTTGGCGTCCTCTTGCAGCAAGCTCAGCAGTTTCTTGTCGGTTGAATCGATATCCATGAATAGAAAAGCCCCTATAAATCCTATTTAAGAATAATTTATTCATTTAATAGCCTATAGGCAAATATTTAAAATAAATTTCTCCGCCCCCGCGACCCATAATATTCCGAGGCATGCTTGAGTAGAGAGGCCAGCAGATGGGGCAGGCAGAGCGACCGCCGTTGCGGCGAGTGTCACTGGACGACAAGTACACTCACGACCACACATCCGCCTACATGACAGGCATTGAGGCGCTGGTTCGCCTGCCAATGCTGCAAAGAAAAAGGGATGTGAAGCGCGGCCTCAACACCGCCGGCTTCGTCTCTGGCTATCGTGGCAGCCCGTTGGGTGGCGTCGATCAAGCCATGTGG
>Ga0181606_10002503_pt1 | contig 15773 bp, 16 predicted proteins | sample 041ome_10_FD_132994 | JGI IMG/M metagenome (GOLD analysis project Ga0181606, IMG submission 132994) | Coastal salt marsh microbial communities from the Groves Creek Marsh, Skidaway Island, Georgia - 041412US metaG (megahit assembly) | ecosystem: Environmental > Aquatic > Marine > Intertidal... | reverse complement strand
CACATGATTAGGCGCATTGGGACGCATACGGATGATAGAGCTATCTTTATGATAAAGCCGACGTTTGCGTTTATGGCGCTCCGGCAGCTGCAACCCCTCTTCAACCCAAATTCGATCGATTTTCTTGTGATTTACCTTCCAACCTGAGATCGGGAGCAATTGTGCTATCTTACAGTACCCACACCGCCCATACATCTTTGCAAGTCTGATTATGTCATGCCTGATCGCATCTTCATTCTGGTCTTTGCTCTGATACGTCATTGTCAAGCTTACAACGCCTAACACGTTACATGTACGCCGTTCAGATGTGTTTCGGTTTTGACAAACATGAATAACGGTTTGGCGCTTTAACTCTGTGCTCAGACCCGGGGCTTTAGGTAATCAAGGCTTTGTTTTAGGATCAGCTTATCCGGTTCAAGCTCTGCCAAAATCTTTTTGAGATGCTGGTTCTCTTTTTCGAATGCTTGAACTCAGATAACTTCGCACGCCCCATACCGCTTAAGCCATCCATAATAGGTCTTGTAAGAAATACCCGCAGCGCGGCAGGCACTCACAACATCTATACCTCCATTAAGATGGACCTCAATCTCACGCAGTAATATCAGAATGTCTTCTTCATTGTATCTCTTTCGTGCCACTCGAATTCCTCCTCAAGAGAGTTTTAACAAAATTCGTGGCTCTAATTTAGCAGGGAAGTACAGCTTAATCCAAAAATCTACCAATCCTTGTAAATTCATATTAGAGGGTTGTCGGTGATAATTTGATAATTGTATTACTGAATCAAAAAGTTAATGTTACATCAATTCAAATTTTCTAAAACTAATTTTGCACCATTTCTCCATGACAAATCATTGAGAAAATTATCATGATAAAAACGACAAGTATTGCCATCATAAAGATTTATAATTTCTTCAGCATACTCGGTTATGGTGTTTGCTCTTATACATTCTGAGACAACGGCAAAATCAAAAGCTTCCAATGCGAAGTCACTTGCAATTACAAAATTTCTGGTTGCTATTCCTTCCAATATCTTGTTCTGCATACCAGAACCGCTTGATATCGGACAAAGCGAAATGGTACACCGCCCTAACTCAAGATACATATCCTCTGGATTAGAACATACAGTGACCAAATTAAATCGAGGCAGTGTATCAGCATTTCGCCCAATTACTCGAAACTTAATGCTTGGTCGTTTTTCAATTACGATTTCTGCGACTTTACAAAAAACACTGAAGGCTTCGATATTAGGAATGTATTGCATATTACCGGACAGGCACACCGTAAAATTACGCTTATCTAATTTATCAGCGCTACATTTTTCAACGCCATTCGCTATCTGCATTACTTTTTTCGCATTTATACGCCCAACTTCATTAGCATTTACAAGAGTGACAAGATCATATTTTTTTAATTTTGTAATTTCCCACAGTTTTAACAATACAGCCTCTATAAGAAATCCAATTTTTACTAACCATTTTTTTTTCGATGAAAGAGAAAAGAAATTCACAGAGAGACTATCAATCGCCTCCAATACTTGCTTCGAAATTATCCCTTGGTAGAAACTCGTTCTGAGTGTGTAAAACAACCCAATAGATAGCTTGTTTGCCTTACAGAATCGCTCAAGTAATCTCTTAGCAAAAAAACCACTAAATATTCGCACCTGAATCGGCGCATAAACAGGCAAAATTAATGTCGTCAATAAAATATCGAATAGTCCTACCTGCAACTCAAAATATTGTACTGGACCATCCCCACAATCAATCGTTGTTAAGGTCGACTTAAAGCGTACACTTGGTCTAACTATAACCACAGCGCAGAAAAATCCTTCCTGAACGAAGGCATTTATTCTGTGTCTCAATATTAATGTGTCTCCCTTACCGTTTGTATCTGGATGTCTTATAGTTAGTAGTAATAGTCTCTTGTGTCTCATGACGACTTGAACTTGAAGATTGAAAAAAAACATAACACCCAAAAAAATAGCAGGTTTGTCGCTAAGTCCCTTGGCAGGAGAACACAAAGTATCACCAAAGCAAACTTTAAACCTATTGATAAATAAACAAAGTTATTAGGTCTAAGTAACAGTCCTAAAATAAAGCCTATTACCAGTGGAAGGAAAGTAAGCTCCGCAACAAGATAAGCAAAGCCAGAGTACGAATTTGTATACCCGGCACCGAAGTCCACGACAGGTCTTACTAATTCTACTCCAAAAAGCCTCGACGGTGCACCGAACAAAAATTGACCCCCAAAGGCCTTGGTTTCAATTAATGCATCCACACTATTCAAGCTGAAGATTGGGCCCACTAGGTAAAGCATAGTTAATATTTCAAACGTTCGGTAATATTCATCAATTTCAACAATATTCTTACCGCTGCGCACTAAGTCGACTAAAATAATAAATCCACTTATGAATATAATCAAATATGAGGCAATCTTAATTGGATTTGACGATCGCAAAATAACGGTTGCAAATAAGATAATAGTCGCAACCATAGTCTCACCTCGACCACCAACCGATAAGTCATTAAATATAATTATCAAAAAACTCAAAGCAGCAACAAATTTGGTTTTTTCAAAATTTATGACACTTAACAATAAGAAGTTAACGAGTGACAACTTTAACAAAATCGTGCTAGTGACACTATAAATTAAGCTACCTGTAAACAAATCACCTCGTAAGTTTGCATATCCGTTAGCAAGTACATAAGGTGCGAATTCTAAAGAACGCAATAGTAGTCCGACAACACATCCAATAAGCAATAAGTAGCTTACATGTCTGAACCAACTAGAATTTAAATAGACATATTTGAATTTGACTCTCACCGGCAAATAATACCCAAACGCAAATAAAGAGAAAAAACCTATCACAATATACAAATCATTAAGATATAAACCATTTCCATAGCCGATTATTAATCCTAAAAAATATAAACCAAACAAAAAGAGAAACTTAAGCATTAATCATATCCTCGATTAAATCTTCATTCTCTGCCTTTTCCACGAGTTTTTGAATATTCTGTTTTCGATTTGTAAGGGCAATCGTGATCTCTTCAGGAGTACGAGCTTCAATTTGGACTAACAATGCTGCAATCTTTTCAGTTGTAAAATCACTCCGAAATACTGTCACTCCATCCAGTAGGGTTTGGTCAATTGCTATTATTTCTTCACTCAATACTATTGTATAATTTGATAACATAAGCTCGAGCGCAATAAGTCCAAGCGGTTCATAGAGGGAAGGTAAAAAAACTACAGTAGAGATATTTACGTCACTGAGTACATGGCGCATCTCAAAAGGACCACAATCTAACATACGTTTGTCAAAAGTTTTATAACTGCCTGGCATTCCGTGACAATTTACGGTTAGATCCAATTCCTTGCACAAACTTTTTATGCGACATAGCCCTTTAACAATATCGAAACGACCATAAAACCTATATCTTAATTTTTCTTGATGAATTAAGCGTGATTTTTTATTCGCAGTAAGGTCGATATACTTTCTCAAATGGAGGTAGCGCCAATTGCACAGAATCAACTTTTTTGCACCAATATCTCGGTTGTATTTCAAGCCTTCTAGAGAAGCAGCGATTACGCCATCGGCTCGACCAATGATATGTTTTTTCAAGATATTAAGTACGCCCCGAAAATTCGAACTTCTTTTGCCTGGCGAACTTAAATCGTTAAAAAACCAAAAACGTTTTCCAGATAGGATGTGCAGAAAAATCAATGACAACCAATAACTGCCCTTCCAACCATGAATTATTATCAAGTCTACATCATGTAAACTTCGTTTAAACGCTGAAAATGCATTCGCTTTTGGAGCTGTACGTCCATTAAACTTGTAGTCGTTATTTGTTGATATAAACTGTTTTTCATAATTATGAGTTTCAACGTTACCGTCTCTTTGATTTGAAAGGAACACCACCAAAAGTTGATGTTTACTTGCGATTAATTCATAAAGTTCGTCTTGGTACGGTTGATTAAAAGATGCATATATAACAATTTTCATATTGTTTTCAATATCGCCTCTTCAAGACGCTTAATAGTCAACGACTGAGCAAATTCTTCTAGTTTAAAGTGATCAATCGTATCAGACCGTGACTCTAAAGATCGTAGGTTAATCTCTTCTAAATTGGAATAATACATCACAAGCTCTCCAAAATTAGCCAGATTTTCGGGGGTTGTCCGCAAATACACATTTCGGCCATGCAAGATAGCTTCTGCGACACCACGACCAAATCCTTCATAGACTGAATTCGATATGTAAGCTTTACTTGAATACAAGATTTCAGTTTTTTTGATATCATCTAAATCAACATACATCGTCACATACTTTGAATTTTTGATTAAATCTCTTAATTCTAAACCACATCTAGACCAATAAAATCCAGAACAAACAATACATAGCTTTAACTTTTTACCCTCGGTAAATTGAATCAACTCTTCAACGTTTTTTCGACGCTCGAAACTACCAATATAAACTAAATCATATTTTACTTTAGGCGAGCGGGTTAATTGTAAATGGTCAATTGATATCACATTCGGCCAAATGTCAGAGCGCACACATGTTAACTCTGTGACCCGTTCAGCGGTCGACTTTGACACACTTACTATCGAATTCCTTTTTGCAATATATCCAAGGTACCTAGCTCTTCGTAAATCATGAACGATAAATATTGACTTTTTAAACATCCAACCAAATTTAGTAAATCTTTCGTCTGGGAAGATAATGCGAGCATTTTTAAATATATTACAAAATAGACATATTACTACATTTGTAACCAGCTCTAATTTTGATTGACACCGATAAATCTTAATATCATTTTCATAAATTTTTCTCAAAGTTTTTACTAAATTTTCATTATAAGCACCTATCCCTGTATTCTTATATAACAGAGTGTAATCTAGAGTTTTAAATTTCTCCAATTAGACTTCTCCAACTCTTAGTAAAGTTATCCATATTAAAAATATTATCCACTTTATTATTAGCATTCGTCACCAGATCAGAGTAATCCGCTTCTAAATTCAAACTTTTAATCTCAGAAATACTTCTCATCACGAGAGCGCTATCTTCATCAAATATTGCGTCTGATCTATAAATTTGAATGATCACACATTTTAAGCGTATAGCCTCGATAATGGAAAGATTGTAGGGTGCCTCTGGGTGTTGTAGCGTATTTAGACAAAATTTTGCTTCATTTAGGATATCAATGTATTCACTGTAGGTTTTAGGACTAATAAGCTGTGCACTTGGATGTCTTTTCTTTATTTCTTCGTTATCCCTTCCAATAACTTTAATCGGTAATCGCGCTGTCAGTAATTCATTTAGAAGAGGCTGATTAAAATGTTCGCGATCTAGGCGATTTCCAATAAGCAATATTTCATTTTTCTTATGTTTTGAAGCTACTTTTTCTTGGATCGCTCCAGGTGTTATGACCGTTGCATTTTTTAAATCATAACTTTGCTTTACCCGTTGCTGAATGCATACAATGTCATTTTGTGGAAACAATGAAATAAATTTATAAAAGTATAATTTTAGTATTCTCCGAAGTGGCCTATTTTTACAGCCTCGATTTAACTCGCCGTGGATAACAATAATATTTTTTCTGCGAGATGCGGACCTTTTCAATAAAATTTGGATATCTGCAAGAGCATTATTTGAGACAAACAGTTTATATCTTGTGGCTGGTTTGTCAATAAGTCGCACATTCTTTGGAAGGGGCCGTTGATCGTGGTCCCAACCGTTGGAGCAGTCAAACTCTGCGAATGCCTTACTAAGTAAATAAACATACGGAGTATGATAATTGCTTACCAGAATGTGGTTCAAAAGACGTTATTCCTCATGGGGTTTTGGTAACCCATTCAATCATGTTTTCTAAACCCTGCTCTTTGGTACATTTCGGAAACCAGTTTAAAGCTTGTTCTAACTCGAAATTATTTGATACAAATATTTTTTGATCACTAATCCTACTTTCATTAAATTTAAATCTAAATTCGACATTCATTTTTTCTGATAAGAAGTTGAAAAGTTCAATAATCGACATCGAATTTTCATTACCGCCGCCAACGTTAAATGCTTTGCCGTAAACAATTTCGTTGCCAAGTGCTGAATAGTATAAGTCAACCATGTCACTAATATAGAGCAAGTCCCGCACTTGTTTACCGTTTCCTGCGATCGCTATTTCGCTGATTTCACCTTTCTGAAATTTTATCGCCTCAGAAATAAACCAACCAATCCAACCCTGATCAGTTGTTGAAAATTGTCTTCCACCATACATCGACGAATGCCGAAAAACTGTAGTATTTAAGTTGTATATCCTATTATAATCTAGGAAATATTGATCAGCAGCGCCCTTTGAACATCCGTATGGAGATTGAAAATTTAAATGAATGTCATTTGCGCCAAATCCGCTGCAATAACCCGGGGCAATGTATCTTGTATCATTTTCTATGATTTCTATTTCCTGAAGATCACCATAAACTTTATTTGTGGAAGAGAAGATGGCGTGCGAATTAGGTGAAAACCTACGGATAGCTTCTAAAATATTAAATGATCCAATTGTGTTCGTCCTAAAATCAAGATCTGGGTTTGTAATCGACGTTGTCATTGCCACCTGCCCGGCCAAATGGAAAATTCCATCGGGTTGGGTATTGGCTACGATATCGAATACATCAGCTTCGTCTGCTACATCTATATTGACAAAATCAAATTTTCCATAGCTCTGCAACCATTTGAGGTTCTCTTTACTACCAATCCTAGACAAATTATCGAGTACAGTAACTTGAAAACCTTTTTGTATGCCATATGAAGCTAGATTACTACCCAAAAAGCCACATCCACCATTTATCAAAATCTTCATTAAGTTACCCTTTTACTTCTTAATTGTTTGATGAGTCTTAAAATCCAATTTGGCACAGTCAAAACCGACAATAAAAACAAATTACCAAATAAATATTTCGCACCAAGTAACTTGGACCCTGCACTCAGCACTTCTATTTGTCGTTTTCTGGACGCTTGCGAAAGCTTTAACCTAATCAAATCGCCTACTATATATGATGCGACAAATTCTTTTACTAAAATTTTTTCAATAGTTTTCAGGTGACCCAGCTCAGATCGAAATATCTTTATTAAAAAAGCGTTTATTTCAAAAGCATACCACGCTCCATCACCATAAAAACCAGAATCATCGCGTTCAGTATCTTCCCGCATGCACAACACAGCAGGATTAGAAATAAATCGCCAACGACTCGAATCTGATTTCAACATATTTAAAAACAAGCCAATAAAATCATATCCGCCTGAACCTAAGACCGAATGTGATTTAACGCTGTCAAGAAAGTTAGTCCTTCGCACAATGTTGCAAGTCACAAAGGGAAAATAGCCAAGGTATAGCTTTACGAAAGCACTCATTTTGAGTTTATCAATAGCCAAATCTTTTCTTGAAATACTGACATCTGTTGTTAATTCAGGAGTGAAAAGTTTTTGTTTGCTAGGCTTATTCAACGCTTCTTTAATTTCGTACTGTAAGGATAAGCCAACAACGTTATCCACGTCGCCTTCCAATTTATTTATTATATTTCTAAGCGCGCCACTAATTGGCACGTCGTCGCTACCAAATAGCCAAACAAATTCTCCAGACGCTTTTTCCACACAGCGTTTAAAATTACCGTCCGCACCAAGGTTTTTTTCATTTTGAACAAATTTAAACTCCAATCCCTCATTAAGCAATCTTTCACAGACTGTAACTGTGTCATCTGTTGAGCAATTATCCACTACGACCAATTCAGTTTTTTCTGCATAAGGTGAAAGCTCATTCAGCAAATGCCTAATTGTCCGTTCTATTACATACCCTCTATTATATGTTGGGATACCTATGGATAAAATCATGCTGAACAACCCTTTTTTTCAACATATATATTTTTAATACGGGCATAATTGCTTAGAGCCGGATATTTATCTAATAAAAACTTATCAAACTTAAATGTTAGATATGTAACTGGATTTCTATGCCACAAACCAAAAACTGACAAGAAAGGTTGTGTAAAAACAGTCAATAATTGCTCTGAACTCGTAGTGTATTCAAAACGCTCGTCCAACAAATCGAAAAAGTTACTGTTTAATGCAGCTTCCTCATCTGTGTGAGCCCACGGTGTCAAAAACCGATAAAGTTTAAACAGGACATTTCCATCCCACGGCTCGCGAAAGATCGCTATGCCATTATTCTCCAACGTTTTTTCCAGGCCATTTAAAAATTTTTCATGATCTAGATGGTGAACGATCGCTCCGCCAAAGATAAAATCAAAAGTTTTCCCATTGAAACTCAGTTCATTTGCATCCATTTTCACAAATTCAACATTATAACGTTTTACTTCAAAAGCAAACATCTCACGATGCCGCTCAATTTCTCTAGAAGACAGATTTATCGCCGTAACTTCGGCATCTTTTTCCAACACAGCCGGCAGTAAATTGACCCACCAGCTAGTCCCTATCTCCAAACTTCTCACAACTTGCCTATCAGCAAGCATACGCTTGTAGTTTTGCTGCATTTCATCATGCCAAAAAGGTGATTCAAATAAAGTTTTAATTTTAGTAACTAAATCTAAAATACGCGTGAACTTATCATCATCGTATAATTTTTCTTCACTCGATGTCATTTTTCTCCTCCTGATAACCTTTGCAATTGCAACTTTAATGAACCCGTTAGAACTAATGACTTTGCAATAAGTGCGACCAATATATCATCCCAAACAATCAAGCAAACATAGCTAACAGAGCAAGCCAGTAAGACAATTACCCCTAAGCGAACATTAAAATGAGAGGATAATTTTTCTGTAACATAACTAGAATTTATATACCCAAATGTTAATTGAAAAAAAACGAGAAACGAAAAAGCTAAAATTAATTTTAAATCTGTTATTCCTGCTAGTTGAGAAAAAAGCATAAAACCTATCGATGCCATAAACATTATGATGATCTGAAAAAAATTAATATTCAAAAGATTTCTTTTCCCATTCAAGATTAGGAATTGTTTTAAACCGAAAATTAAAGACACAGCCGCAATAAAATACCCTGAATATCTTTGTAAGACTATAAATGAAACCGAATTATCAATGTTATCTTTAAACATAAAATACACTGTCTCAATAATAAAGCTGACAGCGACGGATGCCTCATAAAAATAGAAAGACATAGTATACTTATTAAAATTCATGAGTTTTACAACGACCGAATAATCATGTCGGCGTGATTTCCAAGCCAAAATAAATACGCAGCATATCGCGAGTAGAGATCCGGGGAACAATATTATTTCTAACGGTGTTGGCGAAATAGAAGCGAAAAATGTAGCGCTCAATATAATCAATAAGTAAACAATCAAACGTATCTCTTTATGACAAAAAAACGGCATCAATTTTGTAAAAAATATACTTACCAAAAAGAATATTGCTAAAATAGCCTCTGATACAGATGAAAATTTTGTTATTAGAGGGATACATAAAATATTAGATATTATAAAGAGAATAATAGTTTTTCGCAATAAAAGAGAGGAAAATATTTTCCTATGCTTCACGACTCGAGCAATTCGATTAGCTTCAGAGGACAATATGATTGATGCGCTAGTTAGATACAAAAAATTTACCAGGTCTTGTTGCGAAATTTCAGGCGATTTGGAAAAAAAATAAACGCAGATTATCGAGATAACTACATAAGAAATTCTGGCGCATATATAGTAAATACTTCCCCGTAACATCTTCTTCACTTTGAGACTGGGTATAAACTTCGTTTATTACCTGCCTTAGGATTATAGTTACCCGCATAATATCGAGCGGGTTTAAATAATTTCTTTATGTCATTTTTGAGCAAATTATTGGGTGTGTATTCTTTATGTGTAAAAATCGCATTTGTACCGGACGCGTCACAATACACAAGGTCATACCTATCTTCTAAAAGTTTTACCCAGCTGGTCAAACTAGCACCATAATCATCACGCGCATATTCATATGTTAAAACTGGATCACCATCTTCGTAGTATGTTTCTGCAAATCCGACAGCGGCATTATATTCCACGATTACAATTACTGGCTCACAATGTTTCATAAATTCATTTGTTACAGGGAGGTCGTCGGAGTCGATATCAATTGACAAAACTGTGGGGCGAAATAAATCGAAGTCCACCGTTTTTTGCAGCTCATCTAATGTTTTTTTGACATTAGATGGTGTAATTATTTTTCGTTCAAAAGTAATACCTGCTGGTAAATTTTGATTAATCTTTATTTCATTTTGCTCCGATCCATCAATCCATATCCCGGTCCAACCCTTTAGATTTAAGTAACGAGTATTATTTTCTGTTCCATCTCCAACACCCACTTCCAAGAATGTGTGTTCAATTTGAGTTTCTTTTTCTATTAAATTCAAAAGCTCTTCAATTACACCATCTTCACCATTTTGCGAGTAAAATGATGCCTCGAAAGAAATAAGTTTATTGTTGGTTTTCTCGCTTTGTATTTGTAGCTGATTGGATATATCTCTCAACAACATAACCTGTTTCTCTTGAAGAGAGATCAAATAGTTTATTCTAAATGGCAAAAGAATAACTTCTTTTAATTTTTTTAATCTCTGAAGCCTTGCCGATACCTTAAGTTTACTTGCCGTATTTGACATTTTTTTCCTCTTCAATCATTGCTTTCAACCCATCTATAAGAGGAATATGAGGTTCCCAATTTTCCACGATTTTAATATGTTCATATGTCCCTCTGGGGTCTGACTCCAAAACTCGATCTGGAAGCGCACCAAAATTTAACTTCGTTTTTGAGCCACAGAGTTTCTTGACTATCTGAACGAATTTCTTGAGTTCAATTTCTTCCTCTGATTTTATTACGTGCTGGTAGTAGCCTGCTTCACTTTTACGAATAGAATTATTAATCACTGTCTCTATCGCCGTTTCAACATCGTATACTGAAATAAAATTTCGTTTATTGTTGCAGGAACTTAGATCGATACTTTCAACTCCAGCCAACATTTTTCTTATCAACATAGTTGGAAATTTATTTTCGTGATCACCCGGTCCATAAAAATGTTCTAATTTCAAATCAATTTTTGATATATTAGTAGTTTTTACGTTTTGGAGCAGCATACTGAATAAATTTTTGGTATGAGCGTAGGTGTTTATTTTTGGATTAAGTGTAGTACCAATGTTTACGAAGGAAGTTAATTTTTCACAATTAGACAAACATCGTATTAACTCCGCCCCAAACGTCAGATTTGCTGTGTATACATTTTCAATAGGTTCTCCTGATCGCCCATAACAACAAGCGGTGTGGATAACTGTATCAGGTTGTATTTTTAATATTATTTTTTCCAAATCACTAAATTCTTTAAACACAACGTCTTTCTTATTAAAATCTCGTTTGGATTCCCTAACGAGTGGAAAAACAGTCTTTGTTTTTGATAGCCGCTCCACTAATCTTGAACCCAGATACCCATTTGCGCCAGTAATCAAAACTTTTGTCATATTCATCAGTAGTAAATTTATCGTAGATAATTTTTGATTTGCATTTCAGTGAATTTTTGCATGTCTTCTTTGCCTTCAAATGCATCATGCCAATCAAGTATACTTGAAATTGTCTGATCTATGTTCATTCGCGATTGCCACCGTAGTTTGCTGCGAGCCCGCGATGAGTCGAGTTGTAGAAGTTGAGCCTCTTTTACGTGTGTTTTGTCATCGATAATCAATTCAAATTTTGTTCCGCTTTTTTCGTACATCAGTGAACATACTTCACTAACCGTCACATTCTGAAATTCTGATGGTCCGAAATTAAACGGGATTGCATATTCTTTCCCATAAATGAACAGCTTCTGCGCTAACAATACGTATCCATACAGAGGCTCCAACACATGCTGCCAAGGTCTAGTGGAGTTTGGGTATCTAAGCTTCACGTTTTCAAAATTTCTTAATGCTCTTAAAATGTCTGGAACAAGCCTATCCCTTGACCAATCGCCGCCCCCAATCACATTTCCAGAGCGTACAGAGGAAAGATACAATTCCCTTTCTGCATAAAACGACGACTGGTACGATTGCGCCAGTATATCCGCACAAGACTTACTCGCAGAGTATGGGTCCGATCCGCCTAAGGCATCGATTTCTCGATATCCCCACGTCCATTCTTTATTTTCATAAACCTTATCAGTTGTTACGTTAATGATCGCACATTTATTGGATAGACACCGAACGCCTTCAAGCAAGTTTACAGTCCCCAAAATATTAGTTTCCATCGTCGATTTTGGATCACTATAGGAATCTCTAACCAGTGGTTGTGCTGCCATGTGGAATATTATATCGGGTTGCGATTTTTTTATCATCGCAACCAAACTCTCAGGGTCGCGGATATCCCCAAAGTTTGAGTCTGTAATTTTATTGATACGCATACAATCAAATGCATTTGGTTGACTGTTGGGGGGCAAAGCAAATCCTGTTATTTTAGCGCCCATACAGTTGAGCAGAACACTGAGCCAGCTTCCCTTAAAACCCGAATGTCCAGTGATCAAAACATTTTTTGATCTCCAAAAATTACTCAAATTGGCTAAGTTTTCTTTAGTAGCCATGGCGAATTTCCTGTCTCCCAAAGTTCTTGTAGATATTCTTTTTCTCGCAAAGTATCCATCGGTTGCCAAAAACCATCATGCAAAAATGCATTAAGTTGAGAGGCGGCTGCGAGCTTTTGTAGGGGTTCTTTTTCCCAGACAGTTTTATCAGAGGAAATGTATTCACGAATTTCAGGTTCAATTACAAAAAATCCACCATTTATTCTGTACTGGTCAGAGGTTATTTTTTCTCTGAACCCGGAGACTAAACTTGAATCATGGTCAATATCTAAAACACCAAATCTACCAGGCGGAGTTACCGCAGTGACTGTGGCGAGACGTGAACTTGCTTTGTGAGATTCGATAAGTCTGGAAATGTTTACGTCGCTCAAGCCATCACCATATGTCAAACAAGTAGTTTCTTGTATATCAAGCTCATCAAAGGCTTTTGCAATTCTTCCACCCGTCATAGTATGCAGGCCGGTGTCAAGAAGTGTAACCTTCCAATTCTCCTCCTTTCGCGAATGCAGACTTACAGTATCGTTTTTCAAATCAACCGTAAAATTTGATAAAGTTGAACTGTATTCCAAGAAAAAGCGTTTAATCAAATCAGCCTTGTAACCTAGACAAATAACGAACTCGACTATACCGTGCTGCTCGTAGAGTTTCATTATGTGCCACAAAATTGGCCTACCACCTATTTCAACCATCGGCTTAGGAATTATTCGAGTTTCCTCTGACAGTCTTGTCCCAAATCCGCCAGCTAAGATAATTGCTTTCATTTGAAAACCTCTTTTGTAACTTCAACCAAGCAATTAACCATATAATCTAACATTTCATCATCTATGCCAGGCCAAACTCCGATCCAGAAGGAATTATTCATTACAAAATCTGTATTTTTTAAGTCGCCAACAATCTTAAAATTTTGCCCCATGAACGCAGGCTGTTTGGTCAGATTTCCTCCAAAAAGTAGTCGAGACCCAACCTTTTTATCTTCCAACTTACTTGTTATTTGCCTGCGATACTCCGGATTATCATCCCTTAAAGTTAACAAAAATCCAAACCACGATGGTTCACTGTTCGGCGTAGCCTCTGGAAGAATATAGTAGTCATCTAGGCCTGCTTGTAAAATTCTCTGCGTCAAGCCATCAAAATTCTGCCTTCGTTGTTCAATGAAACTGCTAAGTTTTGAGAGTTGGCTTAATCCAACCGCAGCCTGCATGTCCGAAACTTTCAAGTTATAACCGAGGTGGCTGTATGTATATTTATGATCATAACCGCTTGGCAAATTGCCTAACTGCCAATTAAACCTCTTGCCGCAAGTGTTATCTTTGCCTGGCTTGCAATAGCAATCGCGACCCCAGTCCCTAAAACTTTCGCATATTCGCGCGAGTCGCATTTGATCCATCAACACCGCACCTCCTTCACCCATCGTGATGTGATGGGCGGGATAAAAGCTTAGTGTTGCTAATTCACCAAACGTTCCCACTGGGCGTCCCGCAAATGTAGCTCCAAACGCATCACAGCAGTCCTCTATCAAAAATAAATCGTTTTCTTTACAAATTTTCTCTACAGCCTCAAGATTGAAGGGGTTCCCAAGCGAGTGCGCAATCATTATGCCCTTCGTCTTTTCATTTACCGCAGCTTCTAAAAGCTGCACGTCAACATTATGTGTCGCTACTTCGATATCCACAAAAACTGGGATACAACCATTTTGAATAATTGGCGCCACTGTGGTCGGAAAACCCGCTGCAACAGTTATGATTTCATCACCAGGCTTTAGCCGTTTGTCTCCAAGCTTCCATGAGCATAAAGTGCTAAGGGCAAGAAGATTTGCAGCTGATCCAGAGACAGTTAGCTTTGATAGCTTCCGTCCAAATCGCTTCGCCAACGCAATTTCAAACTCATCAGCGTATCTACCGGCGGTGAGCCACATATCAAGGGACGCGTCAATTAAGTTTAACCCATCATTTGCATCTAATACTTTACCGGTAGGTGGAATGTACGTTTTACCGGGCACAAACTTTTGTAATTTCAACTTATCTGAGAAGAATTCTCGCGCATTTTCTAATAATTGCTGTCTTTCCATTGATACCTCCTAATCATTTTTCGTTTAATTCCAGAGCATATTTATATTCTTCCGGCGTTCCGAGCATGCAGACGTCTGCAGATTCTAATTCATACGCGCGAAACCGTTCACCATTTTGAATAAGCTGTTCTATAATTTGTTCTAGCGTGTGCTCCCCATCCACGCATGAAACGTCAATAAAGAGTTTTTTATAAGCAGATTGAAAATTTTTTATACTCTTAAAGCCATACAAGCCCGTTGAGGCCAAATCAGAACATATTCTTTTTGACAACTTATTAATGAACCCTCGAGAGTCTGTTTCTAAAAATGCCCAATGGTTCCCTTCAATTTTTGAACAGAAAACAAAATTTCTATTCGGTGGAATATTTATGTTTACTCGATAAAATAAGTCACACGGTGAAATTACAAGCTTCGCATTTGGTGCTGCGTTTAAATTATTGAGACCGTGAAAAACTGTGCTTGCTGGACCCCTTGTGCCTTCGTCAAGTAAAACTATTCGATATTCAAAATCAAAGCTACGAAGTTGTGATTTCAGCCATTTCTCTCGGAAATCAGATCTCCTAATTACAAATACAAATGTGTAGTTACTAAAATATTTCTTGAACGACTGTACGCATTTTACAAATACACTGGTATCACTAAAGGGTAACATGTACTTATCAGTGAAAATACCTTGCTCTTTAAACCTTCTGGAAATCCCCGCCATTGGTATGACAAATAAGTCTTTCTTCATTATTTTTGAAAACGTGATTATCACTCGTTACGGTGATAGTCATCCTCGTATCTAATAATGTCGTCTTCCCCAAAATAGGTTCCGATTTGAACTTCTATCAGAAACATAAATTCTGCTCCGGGGTTTTCCAGTCTATGGATAGCACCGAGCGGAATATACACTGATTCACCCTCCGAAAGGTTTTTAGTCTCTTCGTTTATGGTAACTTTAGCTGTTCCCGTAACAACAATCCAATGCTCCGACCGGTACTTGTGGCTCTGCAAACTCAGCGCCGCACCAGGCTTCACACAAATTCGCTTTACCTGAAAGACATCTCCTAACGCTAGGCTCTCAAACCAACCCCATGGTCGATGATCCTTTGGGAAGACCTCTGCTTG
>Ga0181606_10002502_pt1 | contig 15775 bp, 14 predicted proteins | sample 041ome_10_FD_132994 | JGI IMG/M metagenome (GOLD analysis project Ga0181606, IMG submission 132994) | Coastal salt marsh microbial communities from the Groves Creek Marsh, Skidaway Island, Georgia - 041412US metaG (megahit assembly) | ecosystem: Environmental > Aquatic > Marine > Intertidal... | reverse complement strand
TGCAACCTCTGACAGCCGGTCAAGCCAACGGATCGCTGCGCGCATTGTCTTATTCCGCGATGGCTGCTTGCCAAGCAGCAAGCGCGCCTGCGGGCAGCGGAACCATGTTGTGCAGCGGCGCGCTGAGCGTCTTAAACTCGTTCCACGCGTCATCGCTCAACTCGGTCACTTCGATCCCTGCCGCACGCAGCGCGTCCAGCTCGGCCGAGCGGGTGGCAAGCCAGTTGCGGTTGGCCTTGGTGGCAGCGGCGGCGGCATCCATCACGATTTTTTGCTGATCAGCAGACAGGCCCTGATACCAATCTTCCGAGATAATCACCGTCCGGCTGCCCAAGCCCACCTTGGCATTGGTGAAATACTTGATAAAGCCGGTGTGGCCAAACATGATGGGCACCATCGGCGGGTTCAAATAGCCATCGGCAATGCCGGTTTGCAGCGCGTTGGGCACTTCGTCCCAGGCCACGATTGTGCCATTGGTGCCCCACAATTTGTACACGCCAATCTGGTTTTCATCCAGCGCGCGCATGCGCAGATCGGCCATGTCGGCGGCCGAATTGACAGGCTTTTTCGTGTTAAAAATACCTGCCGATGCGCCCAGCGCGGCAATGGCGATCACGCGCACACCTTGCGGTGTTGTGCCGGCGTTGATCTTATCCAACATGCCCGCGTTCAGGCCGCGGTCAACCGCTGCCCAATCGGGAAAAAGATAGGGCAGCGTGATGGGAACGATATGGCCATCCAGCTTACCCACGCCCTTGGTGTCTGACAAGGACACTTCCAAAAGCCCCTGCTGGACCTGATCCATTTTTTCGGCTTCCGCCCCCAATGCGCCGCGTTCGTATTCTTCGGCTGTCATGCCGTTGGCATTGAGATATTCGGCAAATGTATGCGCCCAAACATAGGTGCCCGAATTTTCCAGATCCTTCGCAGAATCTAGCGCAATCTTCACGGTCTGTGCAGACACTGGCGCAGCCAATGACAGGGCAACCGCCACGCTTATGGCCCCAAGGTTTTTCATGAAAGACATTGTTTTTCCTCCTCTGTTGGCCCATGTCGGGGCCTTTTTTCAGTTCCAAAGCCCCATGGTGCGGGGCAAAAATAAGGTGATCTCGGGCACAAAGACCAAGACTCCCAAAACAACGATTTGCACCAAAACAAACGGGATCACGGCGCGCGCCAGCGTCCAGTAGTTCAGCCCGGTCACGGTAGAGACGATCAGCAAACACCCCCCCATTGGGGGCGAGACCAGCCCGATTGTTAGGTTAAAGCAGATCACGATGCCCAGATGCACAGGATCGGCCCCTTGGGCCAATGCAACCGGGGCAACCAAGGGCACCAACAGCGCCAGCGCCATGGGAATATCCAAAAACATGCCCGCCAGAATGAACAGCAGGTTCATCGCCAGCATAAACCCAACAGGGCCTAGGCCCAGATCGGTTATCAGCCCCGAAATCGCCTGCGGCACACGTTCAAGCGAGGCCAGATGCCCAAAGGCGGCAATGGCGCTGAGCACGACAAAGATCGACCCTGTCAATATCGCCGTGCGGCGGATGCTTTCAAAAACCGCCGCGCGGCTAAGACCCTCGTAGAAAAACGCAGCCAAGCCGGCCACCACAACAGCCACCGCTGCCGCCTCGGTCGGTGTCATCCAGCCAAAAACGATCCCGCCAACGATGATCACGGGCAGCAACAGCGCTGGCAGGGCACGAAAAATGGCGGGCAGCACGGCCGGGGCCTCGCCTTTTTCGATCCGTGGGTGATTGTCGCGCACGGCGTAAAACGCATTCAGCGCAAACAGGGCCGAGGCCAGCAGCAGCCCGGGCAAAATGCCCGCAACAAACAACGCCGCAACCGAGGTTTGCATGATGGCGCCGTAAAAGATGAGAATGATCGAGGGCGGCACAATCGGGCCAATGATCGACGAGGCCGCGGTAATGGCGCCGGCATAAAGCTTTGTGTAGCCGCGCTGCTCCATGGCTGGCACCAGCGTGTTCGACAACGAGGCCGCATCGGCAATGGCCGACCCCGAAATGCCAGCAAAAAACACCGATGTCATGATGTTCACATGCCCCAGCCCACCACGGACCCGCCCCACAAGGGCCATAGACACATCAATCAGCGCCTTGGTCACGCCGCCACGGTTCATCAACTCGCCCGCAAGAATGAACAGCGGCATCGACAGCAGGGCAAACACACTGATTTGCGAAAAAACTTTTTGCGGCAAAATCGCAAGGTAGCGCTGGTTTTCGGTTAGGATAAACGACACCACCGCCGTGCCACCCACCACATATGCCAGCCCCAACCCCGAGGCCAAAAAACCCGCCAAAAACAGTGGCACCACCCACATCATTGGCCAAGGCCCGCGCGGGCCGGGCAGATGCTGGCCGGATCTAGGTTTTCGGCAAGAATATGCGCCGGCACAGCTGCGCCGCGCAATTCAGCAGCCGCATATTGGGCAATGCCCGGGGCCGATTGAATGCCATAGCCACCTTGGCCTGCCAGCCAGTAAAACCCGTCAACTTGTTTCGAAAACCCAACCACGGGCGCCTTATCGGCCACAAAGCTGCGCAAGCCCGCCCATGGGCTTTCGACGCGTTTTACGCAAACACCGAAAGCGCGTTCGATCCGGTCAACGCAGATGGCTATGTCCATCTCGTCGGGCTGAACATCGCAAGGCGGCTCGGGGTCTTCATTGGCCGGGGACACCAGCAATTTGCCGGCATCGGGCTTAAGGTAAAACTGTTCTTCGATATCAATTGTCAGCGGCAGCTTGCGCAGGTCTGTGCCATCTGGGGCGTCGATCATCAGCGCGGTGCGCCGCTTTGGGGTTAGGCCAATGCGTTCGGCGCCGGCCATTTGGCCCAGCGCATCGGCCCAAGCCCCAGCTGCATTTACCACCACCGGGGCCGCAATGGCGCCTTGCGGGGTTTCTATCTGCCAAAGGTCTGCCACACGCGACAGCGCGGTTACACCAGCCCGGGTGATCAGAACGCCGCCATGGGCCTTGAACATGCGCAAATAGCCCTGATGCAGGGCGGCCACGTCAATTTCAGACGTGCCCGTATCCCACAGCGCTGCCGCGGCATAGCCTGCGCGCATCAGCGGCAAGCGCTCTTGCAGCTCGGCCCCGGTAACGCGGTGCACCGTTTTTGCATCTGCCAGGTCTTGCTGCATCGCCTCTAGATGGTGCAACTGGTCTGTGCGGGCAATGAAGGCGGCATCGATCGGCGACAGCAAGGGCCGCTGGCAAAACCCATCTGGGGGGGTTTGGAAAAACCCCAGCGCCGCGCGGGTCAATGCGCGAATGGGTTGCGGGCCGTAGATGGGGGAATACACCGCCGCCGAACGCCCGGTGGTGTGATAGCCCGGCTGGCTTTCTTGTTCCAAAAGCACCGTGCGAATGCCTGCGCCCGATAGCTCTGCCGCGACAGAGGCACCCGCGATGCCCGCGCCAATGACAGCGATATCAAAGAATGTGCCAGTTTCGGCCAACGCGGCATCCCCACAAACTGATTCAATTTGCCTTATCGAGCTTTAGGCTACATATTTTTCCAATCGGAAAACAAGAAAAATTTTCCAATAGGAAAACTGATGCAGACGCTTATCAAAATGCTAGAACCCAGCGCCATTGCCTCGGAGGCCGATTTGGGCACACGCGTGCGTGACATTCGCAAGTCGCGCGGATGGACGCTGAAAGAGGTTGCCTTGCGCACTGGCTTGGCAATTTCCACGATCTCGAAAATGGAACGCGGGGAAATATCGCTGACCTATGATCGTTTCATGCGGCTGGCCCAGGGGCTGGGACTGGACGTTGGGGAATTGTTCGATTCCAACGCCGAGGGGTTCACCATGGGTACGGTTTCCATCACCCGTGCGGGTGAGGCACCGCTGCACCGTTCGGAAACTTATGACTATGGCATGCTGGCCTCGGGGGTTAGCGGCAAGCATATGGTGCCCATGGTTGGGCGCATCAAAGCGCATAGTTTTTCCAAATTCGAAGACCATATCGCGCACCCCGGGGAAGAGTTTATCTACGTGCTAGAGGGCGCGATCACGGTATACCTAAAAGGCAAAGACCCCATTTCTTTGGCCAAGGGCGATAGCATCTATTTCGACAGTGGCATCGGGCATGCCTATGTGTCGACCTCTGACGAAGATGCCACCGTTCTTGGCGTGTGCTGGAAGCCGGGATAAGGCCAGCATGAAGGCCTTCGTTCAGATGGAGCACCTCGCCTGCACGCTGGATCAGTTGCGCCTGATGGGCGGGGGCATTCAAAACCTGTCCCGCGCGCCCATGATCAAAGAGGTCTTAAAAGGCGAACGAAACAGCCTAATCCCCTTTTCGCTTTGCGCCGAGACAATGGAAGAAGCAGCCACGCTGCTGGGCCGGTCGGATTTTGGAATTTTGGTGGCCAAGAAGCGCCTAGAGCTGGGCTATGGGCATGAAATCATCGCCTTTGCCCAATCGTGCCGGACGCTGGAAGATGCTTTGCGCGGCATCACAAACAGCCTGCGCGTGCGAACAAAGGGCATGAGCTACCGGCTAGAGGTCTATGGCGATACGGCAGGCGTTTTGCGTGTCACCCCGCCCGAGTTTGCAGGCCGGTACCCACAGGCGTCTTTGGCGTGGGCAATGACCGTGATCAACACCTTTCGGCGCATTACCGGCAATCTTTGGTCGCCAGATCTGTTTACCCTTGTCGGCAAACGTTTGGACAATGTGCCCAATATCGAACGTCAGCTTGGCTGTCGGCTGCAATTCAATGCGGAAATGGAAGGGCTATTTTTTGATGCCCGTCACTTGGCCATCGTGCTGCCAGCTTGGGACAACTTGTTAAACGGGCTGCTCAAAGAATATCTTGAATCCAAATACCACGCGGACGATCATGATTTTGTCGGCACGGTTACCGCGCAGATCGGGGCCTGCCTGGCCAGCGGACGGTGCGATATTGGCTATGTTTCGGCCCAATTGGGGCTAAAGCCCCGAACCTTTCAGCTAAGGCTGAAAGACCATGGCACCACGTTTTCGCAATTGCTGGGCAAGGCCCGTTTCGAGCTGGCCGAAACATTGTTGAAGCAAAGCGATATTTCGATGACAGAAATCGCCGAGCGGCTGGGCTACCGCGAGCTAAGCGCATTTTCGCGTGCTTTCAAAATGGCCTATGGCGTGGCCCCCAGCGCGTGGCGCGCCTAAGCACCACGCCGGCACAGGCCACCGGCAATTTGCGCAAAATGTCAAATGCAATGCGCCAAATGATAAGCCCTTAGGGTGTTGTCCTGCCATCTTCGGGGATGAGGCACATGGTGCCATCCTAGATCATCCAGCAGGAAGCCTGAAATCACTATGAGTTCCCCATTCAACTTTGACCGCGTCGTGCTGTCTGATGCCTACGACCCCCTTAGGCAAGAAGTACGTGAATTTGTCAGCCCCTTTCGGGACACATGGTCTGGCTGGAAAATCGCGCATACCTGGGGTGGGATCGACAAAGAGTTTTCAAAAGCCGTCGGCGCCAAGGGTTGGATTGGCATGACCTGGCCAAAGAAATACGGCGGCGCGGAACGCTCGCAATTCGAGCGCTACGTTGTTGTCGAGGAATTGATCGCCGCCGGCGCCCCGCTTGCCGCGCATTGGGTGGGCGACCGCCAGACCGGCCCTTTGTTGATGCGCTATGGCAGCGAAGATCTGCGGCAATCGCTGCTGCCCAGAATCGTCAGCGGTGAACTGACGTTTTGCATCGGCCTAAGCGAGCCAAATTCCGGGTCAGATCTGGCCTCGGTGCGCTCGAAGGCTGAAAAGGTCGAGGGCGGCTACCGCCTGAATGGCCAGAAAATCTGGACCAGTGGCGCCCATGTCAGCGACTTTATGATTGGCCTGTTCCGTTCGGGCACAGATAAAGACGCGCCAAAACACGCCGGTTTGTCGCAATTCCTGATCGACATGCGTTCAAGCGGGCTATCGGTGCGCCCGATCACCGATTTGACAGGCGAACACCATTTTAACGAGGTGCATTTCGACAATGTCTTTGTGCCCGACAATCACCTGATCGGCGAAGAGGGGAACGCCTGGAAACAGGTCGTCTCGGAACTGGCTTTTGAACGCAGCCAGCCAGACCGCTTTTTAAGCTGCTTTGTTTTGCTGCCCATGCTGATTGACGAACTGGGCACGCCCGACCGCCTTGCCAAACGCCGCGTTGGCGAAAGCGTGGCAGACCTGATCGTGCTGCGCGAAATGTCACTGTCTATTCTTGGCCAGCTCGAGGCGGGCAAGGTGCCCGCCCAAGAGGCGGCGCTGGTCAAGGATTTGGGCAATACATACGAGCAAAAACAGCCCGCCTTGGTGCGTGAACTGATCGATGCCGCGCATGATATCAGGCCATCACACACCCTAAGCGATGCCTTGGGCTACCTCACCCAAAGCGTTCCAAGCTACTCGCTGCGCGGGGGCACCCGGGAAATTCTACGCGGAATAATTGCAAAAGGGTTGGGCCTGAAATGACCACCGAAACCGATATTGCCAGCCTGATTTCCCAACAGCTTGATCGGTTGCTTGCCGCCCAAGTGACCCCCGAGAAACGTAAAGCCGTTGAAAGTGGCCAGTTTGATACCGCGCTGTGGCAAGAGTGCGAGGCCCTTGGCCTGACCGGGGCCTTGGTGCCCGAAAGCGCCGGGGGGGCGGGCTTAAGCTGGGCAGATATTGCCCCCAGTCTGATGGTGCTGGGCAAACATGCAGCGCCCGTGCCCCTTGGCGAAACGCTTGTTGCCAACCATGTCTTAAGCGCGGCCGGCATGGCCATGGTTGCAGGCCCCGTGGCCACAGGTTTCGATATGCTGACGCTGGATGCACAAGGTGTGCTGCACGGCGCCGCGAAAAGCGTCAATTGGGCGCCCGTATGCCCACATATTATCGTGCTGGCCCAACATCAGGGGCAAACACATCTGTGCCTGTTGCGCAGCAGCGATCTGCGCTTGGCGGCGGTCAACACGCTGTCCCGCGAACCGGCGGCGGATGTGGCCTGCGACGGGGTCAAACCCATCGCCACAGCTGCGCTGCCAGAGGGGTTTAGCCAAACAACCCTGCTGGCCCATTTCGCCGTGTTACACACAGCCCAAATTGCCGGCGCGCTGGGGCATATGCTGGCGCTATGCGTTCAATATGCCAATGATCGCGTGCAGTTCGAGCGCCCGATTGCCAAATTTCAGGCCATTCAGCACGCGCTTGCGCAACTGGCCTCGGAAGCGGCGGCCAGTCAGGCCGCGGCAGGGTTTGCCTGCAGCAAGGCCGACGCACAGGCCATTGAACACGGGGCAATGGTGGGCATGTCGCGCGCGGGGCGTGCCGCCACGCTGGGTGCCGAAATCGCCCATCAGGTCTTTGGCGCGATCGGCTTCACCGATGAGCATTCTTTGCACTATTTCACGCGCCGCCTGTGGCAATGGCGCGCGTCAGCGCGCAGCGACCAATGGTGGTCTGAACAATTGGGCGCAAAGGTAATTTCCGCAGGCGGGGGCGCAGTATGGCCAAATATCGTTGCAGCATAGCGGCCATCGGGCCGGTCTGCGCGCCGTCCGCGCTGGGGTTTTCCAAAACGCCTGACTTGTTTTCTACGCGTCCCGCGGGGCACATGGCTGCCCCCTGCCACCCAAAGGAGGGCCCACGCAAATGAGCCGCACCCCACAAAACGAAATCAAAGTCAGCAGGGTTGGCTTTGTTGGTATTGTCGAAATCGACCGCGCGCCGCTGAACTTTTTTGATGTCACGCTGATAGACACGCTGGTTGCGCAGATGCAGGCCTTGGATGCCGATCCTGATTGCCGCGCCATCGTTTTGGCGGCGTCGGGCAAAGTGTTTTGCGCCGGGGCAGACTTTGGCGGCGGGGTAGACCCAGATGCAGGCCTGAAGATGGCCGAGGCCTTATACGGCAACGCCCTGCGATTGTTCGAAATTGCCACGCCCATTGTGGCCGCCGTTCAAGGGCCTGCCATTGGCGGGGGGCTTGGGCTGGCACTTACCGCCGATTTCCGCATTGCCAGCGAGGCATCGCGCTTTTCGGCCAATTTTGCCGTGCTGGGCATGCATTGTGGTTTCGCAATTAGCGCCACGCTTCCGCGTGTTGTGGGCAAAAACGCAGCCGCAATGATGCTGTACACGGGGCGGCGGCTAAACGGGGCCGAGGCCCACCAGATCGGGCTGGCAGATCAGCTGGTCGAGGCAGGAAAAGAGCGCGAGGCCGCGCTGGCACTGGCCACCGAGATTGCCGCAAATGCGCCCATCGCCGTGCAGGACATGCGCCGCACCCAGCGCGCAGGGCTGGCCGACGAGGTGCGCCGCATGCTTGCCCATGAACTGGCGCAACAGCGCAACCACATGGCCACTGCCGATTTTCGCGAAGGCATCCGCGCCGCATCAAAGCGCGAAACACCCAAATTTTTGGGTATCTAAAGGGGGCTGTGATGGCACATCAATTTCAAGGGCCATTGGCTGGGCTACGGGTGGTTGACCTGACCCGCGTTTACGCAGGCCCGCTGTGCACCCAAACCTTGGCCGATCAGGGCGCCGACGTGATCAAGGTGGAACCGCCCATTGGCGATGAAACCCGCAATTGGGGTGTGCGCCTTGACGAAGACCGCTCGACCTATTTCAACGGGCTGAACCGCAACAAACGTTCGGTCGCGCTGGACCTAAGCTGCGAGGCGGGGCGCACAGCCTTGTTAAAGCTGCTCGAAGGGGCAGATGTGCTTATTCACAACTTCAAGCTGGGCACCCTGCCAAAATGGGGGCTGGGCTACGAAGATGTGTTGTCCAAACGCTTTCCGAAACTGGTTCAATGCACCATCACCGGTTTTGGCAGCACAGGCCCCTTGGCTGGCATGGCAGGCTATGATGTTGCGGTGCAGGGCTTTGTTGGGCTGGCCTCGATCAATGGCGAAGCGGGCAGCGATGGCACCAAGATCGGCTTGCCGTTGATCGACCATGCCACCGGGCTTGCCGCTGTTAACGCCATTTTGATGGCGCTGCTGGAACGCGTGCAATCGGGCAAGGGCCAGCATGTCGGGGTCAGCCTGTATAATACCGGCCTAACCATGCTGCACCCGGCCGCGGCCGGCTGGATGGCAACAGGCAAAGTGCCGCGCCCCACCGGCAATACCGAACATTGGGTGGCCCCCTATGGCGCCTATGCTTGCGCCGATGGCAAGGTGTTTACCGGCGCGGGCAACGACCGCTCTTTTGCCAAGTTGATGCATGTGCTTGGCGCACCCGAAGCCGCCGAAGACCCGCGTTTCAAAACCAATGCTGAACGTGTTGCAAACCGCGAAGCGCTGGATGCAACCATCACCGCCTGCACGCAGCACCGCTCGTCCAACGAGGTGGCGATGGAGATTTTGAACGCAGGCCTAGCGGCGGGGCCATTTCTGAACCTAGAGCAGGTGTTCACGCACCCCCAAGTCGAAGCAAACGGCATGGTAATCCAGACGCCCGACTATCACGGCACGGGCCTGCCGATGACCTTCCTGCGCACGCCCGGCGCCTTTCACGCCCCGCCACCCCATTTCGCCGCCCATACCGACGAGGTCTTTGCCGAGGCAGGGCTGGCCGCCGAAGATATCGCACAGCTAGAAGCGACAGGCGGCATCATCCGCGACCGCAGCCCCATCGTGGCCGATACACGGAAACGCGCATGATGCAGGCGGCGCGCGATCATGGGGTGGAACTGGATGTGCAGGCCGGCATTGCCTGGATCCAGATCAATCGCCCCGACCGTATGAACGCGCTGGAACCCGCGGGCTTTGTTGCGCTGGCCCGCCTTGCCGAAGAGGCAGAGGCGCGCGACGATGTGCGCGCAATTGTCTTTTCGGGTGCAGGCGGGCGCGCCTTTAGCGCGGGCATCGACATAAAGGCCGTGATGGCACAGGGCACAGCCACCTTTCCCGCACCAATGAAAGGTGACGCCCGCAACCCGTTCGAGCGGATCCTTGAAATCAACAAACCCACGATCGCCTGTATCGAAGGCGTGTGCATGGGCGCGGGGGCCGATCTGGCCATGGCCTGCGATCTGCGCCTTGTGGGCGATAATCTGCGATTTGCCTGCGCGGAAGCCAAGGTTGGCATGGGCGCGCATTTTGCCTCGATCGTGCTGCCGCGGCTTGTGCCGCGGGCGCTGGCGCTGGAACTGCTGTACACAGGCCGCCCCATGACACCGGCAGAGGGGCTGGCGCATGGCTTTTTCAACAGCCTACACCCGGCAACCGCCCTGCGCACAGCCGTTCGCGCGCTGGCCGAAACCATCGCTGCAAACGCACCGCTGACCCTGCGCCGCTGCAAGGAAGCATCAACCAAATCCATAGGGCTGCCGCTGGCCGCGGCCCTGCGGCTTAACGTGGGGCCAGACCCCTATACCAGCAAAGACCGCATCGAAGGCATGACGGCCTTTATCGAAAAACGGCCCCCAATCTTTGAAGGCCGATAAATATCCAAATGGGAGGAAAACACATGAATATGATCAATAAAATCTGTCAGATTGCAGCTGTTACCCTGGCTTTGGGAACGGCCCCCGCAGCCTGGGCTGAAACCGTCGAGCTTCGGTTGGCATCCTACCTGTCGCCCGAACATTTCGGCACCAAGCTGATCATCACGCCCCTGATCGCAAAGATCGACGAATACACCGGCGGCACCGTCAAGGTAACCAACTTTCCCGGTGGGCAGCTGGCCAACGCACCCGGCACGCTGAACGCGGTGAAAACCGGCATTGCCAATATGGGCTTTGTTGGCGTGGGCTATGTGGGCGACCAGATGCCGCTGTCGACAATCGCCGAACTGCCCGGTGCCTTTGCCGATTTGGAAAAGGGCCACGCCGCCTATTGGCAATTGGTGCAAGAGCAGCTGGTCGAGGCAGAATTTTTGCCAAACAAAGTGCGCCCCATCATGATGAACCTGTTGCCCCAGACCCAGCTGGTTTTGGCCAAATCGATCGAGATCAACAGCCTGTCCGATCTTGCCGGCCTAAAAATCCGCGTGCCCCACGCAACAGCGGGCGACGCGATTTCTGCACTGGGCATGGTGCCTGTGGAAATGCCCATCAGCGATCTTTACCTCGCGCTCGAGCGTGGCACTGTTGACGGGGCCGTCAACCTGACAGCCTCTGTTCCGTCTTACAAACTGAACGAGGTCAGCAAGGCCGTCACAACCAACCTGTCGATGGGGTCGATCGGGTTTTTCTTGGTGATCGCGGAAAGCGATTGGCAGAAACTGACGCCAGAACAGCAAGAACAAGTTGCCCGCGCCGGCGCCGAGGTTGGCACAGCCAGCAGCGCAACCTTCGTCAAAGTAAACGCAGGGTCGGAAAAAAAGTTGGTCGAGGCTGGCATGACCATGGTCACAGTGCCCGCAGACGTGGTGGCCCAGATCGACGCAGCCTTGGCTTCGATCGGTGAAAAATGGGTCGAAACCGTCGGCGCCCGCAACCCGATGGCCGCCCAGATTGCAGCATCTTATAACGCGCTTCTGGCGCAGCAGTAACACAGCCTTGCGGCGCAGCCCCACCGGCTGCGCCGCGCTTTCGTATGTTGGGGAGGGGGGCAATGCGTAAACTGCTATCAACCATCGAAAAGGGGCTTGTGGCCATTGCCACTGCAGCGCTGCTTTTGATGATGGTGTCGATTTCGTTTGATGCGCTGGGGCGGCATGTTTTCAACAGCCCATTGCGCGGAAATTTCGAGCTGACCAGCCTGTATTTCATGGTCATCCTTGTCTTCGCAACGCTTTCCGCCAACTACGCCCAAGGCGTGCATGTGCGCCTTGATGTGGTTTCCAACCGCCTAAAACGCAGGTTTGGCAAGAATTATACCCGCGCGATTGCGCTGGTTTGCCTGCCCATCTTTGGGCTGTTTGCATGGCATGTCTGCGCCGAGGCCATCGCCAAATTTCAACACCTAGAAACCCGCATGGGTGCAATCCCGTTCCCAATTTATCTCAGCTATGTCTGGGTGGCGATTGGGGCGTTTACGCTGGCGCTGCGCTTTGTTTTGGATGTGATCGCACCCCAAGACCCGGCAGATCAGCCCGGCCACAGCAGCACAGAGGCCCCGTGATGACGGCACTTGCAATCGCAGCTTTTGGTTTTGGCCTGCTGATTTTCCTGCTGATAATCGGCGTGCCAGTGGCGTTTTCCATCCTGATGGCGGGCGTGGTTGGCATATGGATGACCGTGGGCAGCGGCCCCATCGCCGGGGTGCTGGCGCATACGCCCTATGAACATGTGGCCAGCTTTACCCTGTCCAGCGTGCCCTTGTTTATCTTGATGGCCGAATTGCTAAGCGCGGGGCGGTTTACCGCAGATCTTTTCAATATTTCGCACCGCTTTCTTGGCCATTTGCGCGGCGGTATTTCTTATGCCACGGTCGCGGGCGGCGTGCTGCTGGCGGCCATGTCAGGCTCGTCCACGGCGGCAGCCAGCACCTTGGCATCTGTCGCCTTCCCAGAAATGCGCCGCTACAATTACGACCCGCGCTTTTCAGCTGCGCTTTTGTCTATTGTTGGCACGCTGGCCATCATGATCCCGCCATCGATTGGGCTGATCCTTTATGGCGTATTTACCGAAAGCTCGGTGGGGCGTTTGCTGCTTGCCGGGTTCATCCCGGGCGCGCTGACGGCCTTTGGCTTTGCGCTGACCATCTACATTCTGGTGCGCCGCAACCCCGATTATGCGCCCGAAACGGCCATGCGCGCCACCCCGCGCGAACGATGGCAGGCCGTCGGCGCGGCCTGGCCTGTGATCTTGCTGCTGGTGGGGATGGTTTTCGCGCTTTATTCCGGGATCATCACCGCAACAGAGGTGGGCGCCGTTGGCGCGCTTGCGGCGCTGGTGATCGGCCTGCTTATGGGGCGCGTTGGCTTTGCCGGTATCTGGGCCGCGGCCACCCGCGCAGCCCGCGCCAGCGCCATGATCCTAACGATTGTGGGGTTTTCTGCGGTGATCGGCGTGTTCATGGCGCTGAACGGCACGACAAACATGCTGCTGAATGCCATTGCCGACAGTGGCCTGCCCAATTGGGCGGTGCTGGGGCTGGTATTGCTGCTTTTGCTGGCCCTTGGCTTTTTCCTAGACCAGTTGGCGATCTTAATATTGACCCTGCCCGTGGTTTTCCCGCTGATGACCCAGCTTGGATACGACCCGATATGGCTGGGCGTAATCTTTGTAAAAACCGCCGAAATAGGCCTAATCACCCCCCCCATGGGCATGAATGTGTTCGTGGTTGCAGGGGTCACAAGAATGCCCGTAACCGAGGTGTTCAAAGGCATTTGGCCCTTCGTTGTGACAGAGCTGATCATTCTTGCTTTGTTGGTGATGCTGCCGCAGCTGGCATTGTGGTTTCCCGCCTTTATCTACGGATAAGCACAGCGGGCCCTTTTTCTGGGCCCGCCAACACCGCCCCACCGCCCCACCGCCCGTGGTGCCGCTTGCAAGCTGTGGGCGGCACGATAGGATGCAAAGCAGGCACAATTTGTGCAAACCACTTTGCAACGGGGCAATTGATGACAGCACAAACCTTGCGTATCGCTTTGATAGCGGCCCTGTTTGTGGCAGGGCAGCACGGCGCCGCTTTGGCCAATGGGTTTGGCATGCCGCAGGGGGGCGAGTTGCAGCAGCGCCTTGCCGATTTCGCGGCCACCAAACCGCGCAGCGTTATCGAATTTCAACCCTTTCGTGCCCAGCAGCAGGCCACAACCGCGCAGGGCGCAACGATCACACTGACATCGTTACAGCCAAAGTTTAACACTTGGTTCACGCTGGATCTGGGCCAGCCCGGGCGCAACACGCCCTATCACCTTGAACTGGCAAACCCACAGGCAAACACGCTGCAGCTGCTAGACGACGGCGGCGCCACGCTGGTTTTCGAAGGCGACATGGGCGCCAGCTATTGCACGCCTTGGCAGGGGCCGAATTCAGAACTGGCGCAGGCGCGCACATCGGGTCTGCCCTATGCGCCCATTTGCGATAACATGGCCTTTGTGCGCAACGAGGTGCGCGGCAACAGATCCAGCCGCGAGGCAATTGCCGAATTTCTGCGCGACAATATCGCCTTTGGCGAAAGCATCGTGGGCTTGATCAAGGGCTCGTTTTACGAAGACGCGTTCATGCGGTCGGGCGCGGTGGTGGATGGCGGCAGCGCAGGCGAGGTGGTGGCCGCAATGGGCCGGGCACAGCTGCAGACCCACCCGGTTATTTCCACCTATTTCGGCTTTGACTTGGAAGGCGCCGCAACAGGTGTCGAGGCGGGCGCATGGTATGCGGTAAAAGACATGCCCGGCGTCTATGCCAGCGCCATGCAGCCCGGCATGGTGGCCCCCACGGTGCTGGCAGTGCCCGGCGCCAATGGGTTGGATGGTATCGAGGCGCGCGCAGATGCCTATTTGGTGGCGTTTGATCTGTCGCATTTCGAATTGGGCTACGAGCTGGGCACCGATCACCCCCGGCTAGATTGGTCGCCCCGCCCCGCTGCGGTGCGCGATATGCGCCTGCCCGGCCCCGATGGGTTTGACACGGCCGCCCCCTTGGCGCGCAGCGGCATGCTAAGCCCCGCCCTAACCGACCGGGTCGCCGCCACGTTTTCAGCCGGCTTCAAACGCAGCCACAGCGCGTGGCGCGCGGGCGAATTGGCGCTGTCAAATGGCGGGCATCACTACGGGTTTTTGCAGCAAGGTGTGGTGCTAAGCCGCCTGCAACCGGGGCTTTCCACGCTGTTCACCTTGGACGATGGCAGCATTCACATGCGCAGCTGGACCGAGGCAGACAACGCCCTGTTGCCACGGGTAAAATTTGCCCGCCAAAACGGTGTGCCGCTTTTGGAAAATGGGCGCCCCGGCGCGCAGGTCACCAGCTGGCTGGGCGGCAATTGGTCCGGCTCGGCCGAGGCCGATTTGCGCACCTTGCGGGGCGGCGCCTGTATGAAAACCGCAGGTTCACGCAAGTTTTTGATTTTTGGATATTTTTCAACCGCTACGCCCTCGGCCATGGCGCGCAGCTTTCAGGCCTATGGCTGCGATTATGCCATGTTGCTGGATATGAACTCGCAAGAACACACTTACCTTGCTGTCTATACCCACGAAGAGGGGCGGGTTTTGCCCCACCATTTGGTGCAAGGTATGGCCGCAATCGACGGAGAAACCCGCGATGGCTGGCCCATACCGCGCTTTGTCAGTTTTGCCGATAACCGCGATTTCTTTTATTTACTCAGAAAATAGCCGGGGGTTTCCATGTGCTTTGCTGATTTTTTCCAACGCCTGCGCCCTATGGGTGTGGCGCTGTTTGTTGCGCTTTTGGGCCTGCCCGCCACTGGGCAAACCTTGGCGGAAAATAACGAGGCCATGCTGCGCCAAATGCAAACGGTGCGCGGGTTAAGCGGGGCAGAAATGGCGCGGATTCGCGAGGTTTTTGCCGCCTCACCCTGGATTGGCCAAGGGAACCCCGCCGTAACCAAACACCCATTAACCCCGCAACAGCTGGCGCAAAAACTGGGGGCCGATCCCAAAGCCTATTACCGCAACACCGCGTTCGAGCGTATTTGCGGCGAAAAATTCATGGCGCCGCTTTACGACCCGGCCAGCGAAACCGCAGCCGATGCGCGCGTTTGCGTGGATATGTTCGAATACCCCAACGTTCCGGGGGCCTACCCTGTGGTTTGGGTGCGCGCCAAAGAAGCCGCCGAGCTGTGCTGGGCCGAAGGCAAGCGCATTGGGGATGCCCATGAATGGGAGGGGGCCTCGCACGGGGCGCTG
>Ga0181606_10002500_pt1 | contig 15778 bp, 14 predicted proteins | sample 041ome_10_FD_132994 | JGI IMG/M metagenome (GOLD analysis project Ga0181606, IMG submission 132994) | Coastal salt marsh microbial communities from the Groves Creek Marsh, Skidaway Island, Georgia - 041412US metaG (megahit assembly) | ecosystem: Environmental > Aquatic > Marine > Intertidal... | reverse complement strand
TCTTCAATTTCAGCGTCAAGGTCTACAAATTCTAAATTGAGATTTTCAGCCAGGAACCGGCCTATGGTTGTCTTTCCAGCCCCCATGGGGCCGACAAGAAATAAATTGTTGTGTTTAAGCATTTAATCCAGAAGGCCCAATGATTTCAAAATCCAGCGCCACTTCGTCGAGTGGGTAGGGAATATATTGATCTGACTCTAACGCAATTTGAGTTTCCATTGCTTGATCATTGAGCTCTGAAGGCATTTCAATGACCTTGGTGATCACCGATGATCCAGAAACAGCAACCGCCGTATCTTTCGCTTTTGCCTTTGCTTGGCTAACCACTTTTCTAATTGTGTCTGACAGCGCATCCACATCATTGATATTTTTTTCAACAACCGTGTTGGGTGGCAGAGGCCTAACAAGGTAACTTTCTACCTTGTAACGGCTGCCATTTCGGCTGATCTCAAGCAGCTTCACCGCCGAAGAACTTATGTCTAGCCCCAACAAACTTTTAGGCTGCTGATCTAGAAAGCTAAAAATTCCCATTTTTGTTTTCTTTTCCCAGAGTTACGCAAAGCATCTAATATACAACCTTAACTATTTCCTGCAAGTTTGCAAGTAGTGTATTGCCACTTTTTTTCGCCCTATAATACGAGGCTGTCACAAAACTGGCCAAATCATGAAAAAAACCCACCTCAAACTTCTTAGCTATCTTTTATGGCTTACTTTTGCAGCACTAGGCGGCTTATTAGTGATTAGCGGCAGTTTATACCTATACCTTAGTCCTAAATTACCCTCCGTTGAAAGCCTTCGTAAGGTAAAACTGCAAACTCCTTTGAGAATTTATTCACAAGATTCACAACTAATTGGTGAATTTGGTGAAAAAAGGCGAACACCGATTACTTTTTCTGACATTCCCCCACTCTATGTGAAAGCACTATTGTCTGCAGAAGATGACCGCTTTTATGAACACGGGGGAGTTGATGTTGCCGGACTATTACGGGCCGCTTCCCAACTTATCACCTCTGGCGAGATTAAAACTGGTGGCAGTACTATCACTATGCAGGTGGCCAGAAACTTCTTTCTCACGCGAAAGCAGACATTTACCCGTAAATTTAATGAAATCCTACTAGCTCTGCGTATAGAAGATGACTTATCTAAAGACGAAATCCTAACCCTCTACGCCAACAAGATATACCAAGGCAACAGGGCTTACGGCATTGATGCTGCTGCACACGTTTATTATGGCAAACCAATTAAAGAACTGAGCTTGGCTCAACTGGCTATGATTGCTGGCCTTCCTAAAGCCCCTTCTGCCTACAACCCCATCGCTAATCCAGATCGCGCACTGATTAGGCGCAACTGGATTCTCAAACGAATGTTGGATCTAAACTATATTGATGGTAACACCTATCAACAGGCAAAAGGCGAGCCAGTCAGTGCTGATTACCATGGCTATAACGTCGAACTCAATGCCCCCTATGTTTCTGAAATAGCACGTAAAGAAATTATCGAAATGGTAGGTGACGCTGCATACACTGATGGTTATCGTGTTTACACTACTATTAAAGGCGAACTACAGACCAGCGCACAAACAGCTGTTCAAAAAGGATTGCTGGATTATGACCAACGCCATGGATACCGCGGCCCAGAAGCACAAGTCACAAAATCAGAACAGTGGCCTTCAATACTACAAAAAACACCACGCTACGGAAAATTAATCCCAGCTATCGTCACAGAAGTAAAAGAACAATCCATTCATATTCTTTTAGATGATGATCAACACGGAGAAGTTTTATGGGCAAACGGCCTAAAAGGATTACGCAAATACAATAGCCCCAATAGTCGATCTGCACCCATCAAATCCGCTAGCGAACTATTTTCACCGGGTGACCTCATTCGCGTAGAAGCTATAACAGATAACCCTGGTATAGATGATCCTGATATGGACAGTCCAGACAAAGCAAAGAACCAGTGGGCATTGACACAACTCCCAAAAGCCCAAGCTGCTATCGTGGCACTAAACCCTGAAAATGGCGGTATTCAAGCTTTAGTTGGCGGTTTTGATTTCTACCAAAGCCACTTTAATCGCATCACCCAAGCTGAGCGGCAGCCTGGCTCCAACTTCAAACCTTTTATCTATACCACAGCATTAGAGAATGGCTTTACTGCAGCGAGCATTCTTAATGATGCACCCGTGGTATTTGAAGATAAACTTCTTGAAAACACCTGGCGTCCTGAGAATGACAGTGGTAAATTTTATGGGCCGACTCGACTACGAAAAGCCCTTTACCTGTCCCGAAATCTTATTTCTATTCGCATATTGCGGAGTTTGGGAATAAAAAAGGCCATCCATGGTTTAGACCGGTTTGGTTTTAATACCGCCGTCTTACCCCGAGACCTTTCATTATCCCTTGGTAGCCATGCAGTTACCCCCCTAGAAGTTGCTACCGGGTACGCCATTCTTGCAAATGGTGGTTATAAAGTTGAACCCTTTTTGATAGATCGTATTGAGGACGCTGAAGGCAACCTGGTATACCAAGCTGCACCTCTTACTGTTTGTCGCTTGTGTGATACGGAGAAAACTAGCCCAGAACAAAACAGCACGGCCAATCTTATATCAGAAACTTCTGATAATTTATCTCACCTACCTATGGAACAGAACAACTCTTTAGAGGAACCACAACCTACCCAAGCATTGCCTGTTGCTCCTAGAGTTATAGATTCACAAGTTGCCTATATTATTGACTCCATACTCAAGGACGTAATTCGAAAAGGAACAGGAAAGCGTGCCCGTGTTTTAGAACGATCGGATATTTCTGGTAAAACAGGTACAACTAACGGCCCTAAAGATGCTTGGTTTTCAGGCTATAGCCCACATATAGCCGCCACGTCTTGGCTAGGATTTGATGAAAACCTTTTACTCGGCCGTAGAGAATACGGCGGCTCTGCTGCCCTACCGATTTGGATTGATTTTATGAAACAGGCCTTAAAGGGAAAACCAGTTATAACTCGACCTCAGCCAAAAGGTATAGTGATGGTTCCCATTGATCCCGTCACCGGTCTCAGAGTAGGCCCAGAACATGCCAATGCCATTTTTGAAATCTTCCGAAAAGAAAATGTTCCTGCCATGGCCGAAACCAGACCAGCCATAGATACAAGCAACAATGAAGCAATAGAAAGCGCACCACTGCCAGAAGATCTATTCTAATATGACCATAACGACGATAATCAACTGCTTTGTAATTTACTATTAATAGCTCAACTCTGATGCCAACAATGGATACAACAACTGTCAATATAGACTGGAGCCAAATCGATACCGTTCTATTTGATATGGACGGTACTCTGTTAGATCTACATTTTGACAACTTCTTCTGGCTAACCCATCTGCCCAAGCGTTATGCCGATCACCATGACCTTTGCCCTGACCAAGCAACAAAAGAATTACACAATCGGTTTAATGAAAAGCGAGGGACTCTAGATTGGTACTGCCTTGAATACTGGTCAAATGAACTGTCAGTGAATATTCGCCAGCTAAAAGAAGAGATTGAACACCTTATTCAAGAGCGGCCCTTTGTACAGGAATTTTTGCAACAACTCGGGCAACACAAAAAACAAAGGGTACTCATTACCAATGCTCACCCTCAAAGTCTGGAATTAAAGCTTGCCGCAACAGGCATTCACAACCTACTCGACCACATATATAGCTCACATCAATTTGGCCAACCTAAAGAGTCCCAGCAATTTTGGCAGGCGCTATCTAAGCAGCAACATTTTGACCCTGCAAAAACACTATTTATTGATGACTCCATTGACGTTCTTCATTCTGCCCAGCAATATGGCATTAGCCATCTACTGGGAATGCGACAACCAGATAGTAAGCAAGCCCCAAGAGAATTAGATGGTTTTCAAACTATCGTTCACTTCGATGAAATTTTCCCCAATGGCTAAATCAGCAGCACCTCTTCAAAAAATACGAATAGACAAGTGGCTCTGGGCTGCACGCTTTTTTAAAACCCGTGCATTAGCCAAAGCTGCCATTGAAGGTGGCAAAGTTCATATTAACGGCCAACGAACAAAACCCAGTAAAGATGTCATTCTTGGAGAAATACTCTGTATTCGCCAAGGATGGGATGAAAAGACTGTGATCGTTGATAAACTTTCTGATCAACGCCGTGGGGCCACAGAAGCCGAAACACTCTATAGCGAAACAGCTGAAAGTGTTGAAAAACGAGCAAAACTTTCAGCAGAGCGCAAAGCTGCTAATTGTGCTGTCTCCACCCATGACCGGCGGCCCACAAAAAAACAACGTCGTCAGATACACCGATTCAAGGAAGAAAACCAATAATGACTTTACACCTGTCCGAAAGGCCTATAACGACACATACTATTATTAAGTATGTCGCTACTTTGTTGACTCTTACAGTCCTCTCCTTTCCACCTGTATCGTTTGCCGAAATTTATAGATGGACCGATGAACAGGGAAAAACTCACTTCTCTGAACACCCGCCCGAAGACCAAGTGCCATCTGAAGAAATATCATCCCAACTATCACCTCTCAAGCGTGATTCCAGCAAGGGTGAAACAAAAAAATTACAACAACTTTTTAAAGGGGCTACACCTGAAGAGCAAGCTCATCAACAACAAGAAAAGACTATCCAGAAGCAACAAGATCAGAAAATGGCCCAGGCCTGCAATAAAGCGAGGCAACAACTGAAGACAATAACAGGGCGTGTATTTTTTGTGGATGACAACGGCAAAGAAGTTGTCGTAACTGAAAAAGAACGGAAACAACGAGCTCAACGGTTAGAACAAGAAATCAGGCGTCGCTGTCGCTGACAAAATCTTATAAAAAGTAACTCCTTCTGTACCTAATCACTGGACTAAACTCACGAACTATCCTAAATTTTCCGCGCTTTCCTTAGGAACACCCATAATGCCCAATTCCGACCAGCTACAACGATTTATTTTTGAACATTCAGATATCCGCGGCGAAATACTAACTTTGGAAAAAAGCTATCAACGCACACTTGAAAATGGCAACTACCCTCATGCTATCCAGCATTTAATTGGAGAGTTCCTGGCTGCTGCGGGGCTGCTAAGTGCTACATTAAAATTTGATGGTGTCATCACACTTCAAGCACAGGGAGATGGCCCAATATCACTTATTATGGCTGACTGCACTCGACACCATAATCTTAGGGCCATTGCTAAATTTGAGGATGAATATCACTATAATGAAACAGATAACCATCAAAACGACCCTCTCCTAACCGACCTCATTGGTAAAGGAACTCTGACACTCACCATAGACCCGAGTAGAGGTGAACGTTATCAAGGTATTATTCCCCTTGAATCACCTTCCCTCGCAGAATGCCTGGAAGACTATTTTTTACGTTCAGAACAACTTCCCACCAAAATTTGGTTAGCAGCGGATGCAGCACCTGAAAACGCTAAAGCCGCTGGCTTGCTACTCCAGGCATTACCGAGCCAACTTGAATCGACACCAGAAGAAAACCAACAGCTCTGGGAACATACGACCCAAATAGCAGAAACAATTACGTCAGAAGAACAGCTATCCCTCAGCCATGAACAACAGTTATACCGGCTTTTCCATCAGGACGAGTTACGCCTCTTTGAGCCAAACCCAGTGCAATTTTTTTGTAGCTGCTCTGAGGATAGATTTGCCAAAGCTCTGACTTCTATGGGACATGAAGAACTCGACGATATCCTCAAAGAACAAGGCATCATTTCTATTAGTTGCGAGTTTTGCCACCAACAATACAGCTTTGACGAGAACGATATTGCAAATCTATTCGGAGAAAGCCCACCAACCCTCCACTAGTGGATATTTTTCTGGCATAATTGCGCACCTTTTTAGCTCGGCAGGTTCCACCTGCGGGTATGGACCACAAAAATCAACGTAAAAACGAATAGTATTAACGAATAGAACTCTCCCGACAGGACAAAAACTGATGACACAAATCGAAGACTCTGCTGTGAATGTTTACACCGACTTGTGCTCTGCTGAGTTGATAGAGATGGCACTTCAAAATGGAGAAGGCCAACTCACAGACACCGGAGCCTTTCTCTCAGTAACAGGAAAGCGCACTGGTCGTTCACCTGCTGACCGCTTTGTAGTTGAAGAGCCCAGCAGCAAAGATGATATTAACTGGGGACCAGTCAATCGCCCCTTCGCCGAAGATAAATTTAATGCTCTGTGGGATCGCGTTGAATCACATTTGGTAGAGAAAGATCGTTATGTGTCTCACCTTCATGTGGGACAGGATCTAGAACATTACCTTCCAGTAAAAGTGACGACAGAAACTGCTTGGCATAACCTGTTCGGTCGCAACATGTTCATTCGTCCAGAAAAGTACAACCCTTCCAACAAAGAACAGTGGAAAATTCTACATGCTGCCAACTTTATCTGTGATCCAGTAAGAGATGGCACCAACAGTGAAGCCGTTGGCATTATCAATTTTGGACAGCGCAAAGTGCTTATTGCTGGCTTGAAATATGCCGGTGAAATGAAGAAAGCCATGTTCTCTGTACAAAACTTCCTGTTACCCGAGAAAGATGTCATGCCAATGCACTGTGCCGCTAATGTCGGCAAAGACGGTGATGTGTGTCTATTCTTTGGCCTTTCAGGTACGGGTAAAACAACATTGTCTGCAGATCCTGATCGCTACTTGATTGGTGATGATGAGCACGGTTGGACTAAAGGTGCTGTCTTCAATATGGAAGGTGGTTGTTACGCTAAAACCATTAACCTAAGCAAAAAGAATGAACCCGTTATTTGGGATGCCATTCGATTTGGTGCAATTGTTGAGAATGTAGCTACCGATGCAAATCGAACAGCTGACTATGACGACACCAGCCTCACCGAAAATGGCCGTTGCAGCTATCCGCTGGAACACGTAGAACTACGAAGTGCAGAAAACCGTGCCGGTGAGCCTAAAAACGTTATTTTCCTGACCTGTGATGTATCAGGTGTACTACCTCCTGTCTCTATTCTTTCAAAAGAAGCCGCGGCTTATCACTTCCTCAGTGGTTACACTGCACGTGTTGGCTCTACAGAAATGGGCGGAGCAGCTGGTATTCAATTAGCTTTCTCAACATGCTTTGGCGCTCCCTTTATGCCACGCCCGGCGAATGTGTACGCTGAGCTCTTAATGAAACACATTGAAGACTTCGACAGCCGTGTTTACCTAGTCAATACTGGCTGGACTGGCGGTTCTGGTGCTCCAGATGGTTCTGGCTCACGTTTCCCTATTCCGGTTACACGAGGCATTATTTCTGCCATTCAAAATGGTGACCTGGAAGAAACTGAAACAGTTAAATTACCAGGATTAAACTTGGAAATTCCAACCAGCGTTCCCGGTGTAGATAGCTCCTTCCTCAACCCTCGTGAGACTTGGGAGGATAAAGCTGCTTACGACGAACAAGCCGCAAAACTGGCTAAACTGTTTGTTGAAAATATCCAGAATTTTGATGTTTCAGAAAGTGTTCTCAATGCTGGACCACAGGTATAACGCACAAATACCTATATCTAAGCTATATAAACAAAAAGGCGGCTATAAATAGCCGCCTTTTTGTTACTTATAATTTATTAAGCCTGCATACTTAAGGCTAAACCTTTTTGGTAGAACTCTGAGCTTTTTTCATGCTCACCCAGCTGAACCATTAAGCGAGCCAACTCTACATACGCTTCTGGCTGCACTTTCAAAGCAATAGCACTTTCAAGATAATCTCGAGCTTTACCCCATAATTGATTTCGTTGACTAAGACGACCAAGGGCCAACATTAACTCACCATCATTTGGACGCTGACGCAACCAGCTCTCTGCAGTAATTAATTGTTTCTGTGGATCACCACTTTCAACAATACCGTATAACCTGACTAAAGCATCATCCCAATCTAACTTTAAAGACTTTCTCAACAACACCTCAGCACGATTAGCCTCGCCCAATTGATATAAGCTTGTGATATAGGATAACAAAACACGCTTAATAGATTTCACGTGCTTAGGCATGTCATGCCATAGCTGGATAAGAGCATCGGTATCCTCTGAACCACCACTCTTTTTTGCTTGCATAGATAATGAAGTTAATAATGATGAGTAGACCTCGGATTCGACCCTTTGCATGGCACGTTTATTAAATACTTTATAACGCCTGAAATCAGGTAATAGCTTTTCTAAACTACGCCAATCCTCAAGACCTCTATAGGTATTGTTTAGTAAGCGTAATATTAATGGATGCTCAGGATCTTTTGTGTGAAGGCGCTGTAAAATAGCAAGCGCTTCTTCGTAGTGCCCATCACGTAAATGCATTCTGGCTTGAGCTAAACCAATAGCTAGACCACCACCTGGTTCGATTTCACGGGCCTTTGCCAGTAAACGATCAGCATCATTTTGATCACCAATTTCATAAGCTGCATTTGCTGCCGCAAGATAATTTAGCAATGGCATATCTGCATGCTTGGCTGAACGCTTTAGGGTCCGACGCGCTTGATCCCAGTGGCCCTCAATATATTGCAATAGCCCTCTAGATGTACGGGAACGGTGACGCTGCTTTCTTGCCACACCCCTTTCTTTGAAAAATTTCTGGCCAGGTTCAACAAATAATCGCAAGCCTGCCTTTAAGATTCTCCAAATTAACCACACCACCAATAGAATTAACAACAACGCCCAAAGGCTCATATCAATTGTGTAGTTTCCATAAGCGATTAAGATATAACCGCCATTTTCTACCATCTGCCAAGCGACCAGGCCACCTACAACGGTGACCAGAACAATAATTAATAACAATCGTCTCACTACTATTCCTCCACCTGATCTTCGTCAGATTGCTGAACAGTATGTCGTTTATGCCAACTATCAATATAGTCCCTAAGAACCTCCAAACCTTCTGATATATCCGGTAACTGCTGAACTACATTCTCTTGCTCAAGTAATGCTAGCTGCTCCACTAATGGAATTGCAGATTCATTTAATTCAAAATAATTATTAAGCCATACTTGCGCCTTTTCTAAGCTGGCTTGGTAAATAGCCTGCTCTTCGCGCAACAATGCCATTTGGGCTTGCTCCAGCAAAATGGCAAGGTTATGACGTAACTGTTGGTCTTCTTCCACCGAAGGCAAAGGCTCAAGAGGTGCATCACGGCGTCTTACCCGAATTAAATCACTGGCAGACTCAAGTGCTGAATTAAAGCTTTGAAAAAGCCTCCCTCTCCACTCTTCAGAAATCGAGCCATTTTCATCCTCAGTAACCTCAGCTTCAACATCAACCAACTCTTCTTCATCAAGCTCAGGCGCCATCAACGGCAAATTAACCAACTGTTCTGATAAGGCGCCCAATTGAAGGTACAACCCCTCGCGATCAACCATCTGTGTGGATCGTAATGCAGTAATGCTTTTGGCAAGTGCTTTTCGAACTGGCAGCAAATCAACTTCATCAAGATCACGCAAAATACCATCTGCCGTTACCAGCAAAGAAGTGGCATTTTTCGTGTTTCTTTCTGTAATCAGCCGTTGGTTAGCAAGCCGAATAAGGTATTCCGCTTCTGCAAGCAACCAATCACTTCGGGACGTCGTTGAAAGCTCTCTTAATCGGCGCGCATGGCTATTAATATTTAACTGAATATCACTGATCGATTGATTGAGAGCTGCTTGTGACTGCTGCTGATTTTGACGCTCTGCTCGCTCATCATCTAATCGTTGTTCGAGGCGCTTAATATCTTGCTGCTGGCTTTCCAAATTTTGTTGAACCTTGTTAACTACAGGCTCTTGTTGTTGCACCTGATAGAACCACCAACCTGCCCCCCCAGCTGCAGCCAATAGCAACAGCAATAGTAGAACTAATATAGCCTTAACTAATGAACCACTCCCTGAAGATTTTTTCTGTACAGGGGCATTCTTCTTAAGTTCTTTTTTTTCAGATTCTTTCTTCTCAGATTCTTTCTTCTCAGATTGTTTTTGCTCTGGTTTTTCTGTTTCAGGCTCTTTGCCCCCAGAGGCTTCTTTTTTCACCTTCTCTTCTACAGGTACTTCTTTTATAGAAGACTCACTTTTAGAAGCCTCATTGGCTCCGGCAACACCTTGAGAAAGCTCTATAGTCGATGATGACTCAGAGGAAACAGCAGCTTCTTCTTTGCTAGAAATTGAGTCGGAAGCCTTCTCCTGAGCTGACTTCTCTACCTTCTCACCTTCTTTCTTACTATCTACAGAGTTGTTATCCACTGACAAAATCCCTTCAGATGACTATGTTGTTTATCTACCTTTATTACTGTACCACCCTCGTAATGCCGAGACCATGTCTTCGGGCACTGCGGAACCAGCACATAAAATCTCTTTAAAACCTGTTTCTTTAGCACGTTCTGCCACTCTTTCACTCGGTACTAAAAGGGGTAATTCACGCAATAAGGATTGCTGGCTATCATCAACTATTGCTAATAAATTATTTAACAACTCACCACTATGAGCTATCACCAAATCCAATTTATTAGAAGATATCAGACTATTAATTTGTCCTGCATGCTCACAGGTCATTTGGCGTTGATATAATTCACATCGATTTACAGTCGCCCCTCGAGCAGACAGCTCTTCGGCCAGCAATGACCGCCCTCCTTTTCCACAAAAAATAACAATCTTCTCTCCGGCAATATTTTGTAATGATGGCAATGCCAACAATCCTTCACTACTAAATGCTTGCTCAGGAAGCTCCGCCTGCACACCCCAATCTAACAATGTTTTCGCTGTACTTTTTCCTACAGCATAGTAGTGCATATTAATAGGTAACCCTTCAGGTACCATAACGCAATAACTCTCTAACCAATCCATAGCCAGCATGGCAGCTGTTCGGCTAATGAAAATCGCCCGATCATAATGGGCAAAATCAAGAATATGTGCTTTGATCTGTTCCACATCTGACGGACTTTCCAGGGGTAACACAACCATTACGGGATAATGATGAGTTGTCGCACCACAATCAGACAAATAACGAGTAAATTTGTCAGCTTCTTTACCGTCCTCACCAACTATACCCAAAAGTGGTTTGGGGCGAATCAGTAGGGTCTGTAATCCTTGCAAGTCTGACATGGGTGCTTAATCCCCATAGACCTTTTTAAGAATATCCCCAGCACCTTGCTCTAATAATCTTTCCGCTAAAGTAACGCCTAATTTTTCAGCATCCGCTGCTTTGCCGCGTATATCATCACGAATAACATGACTGCCATCGGGAGAACCAACCAACCCTCTAAGCCATATATCATTTCCATCTTCCGAGCCAGCGTTGTTCAAACTAGCGTTATTTAAATGAGTATCGTGAATGGCATAGCAGGCAATGGGTACTTGGCAACCACCTTGTAAATGTCGGTTCATAGCCCGTTCAGCCAAGACGCACTCTGCCGTTGGGATATGATGGAGAGGCTTTAATAATGATTGTATTCGCTTATCATCTAGCCGACTTTCTATACCAACTGCTCCTTGGCCCCCAGCAGGAAGCGATTGCTCAGGCGGTATATATTGGCGAATTCGGTCTTTCATTTCGAGTCGAATAAGTCCAGCAGATGCTAGGATAATGGCATCGTACTCACCATCATCAAGCTTTTTCAAACGCGTATTGACGTTTCCCCTCAATTCTAGAATTTCAAGTTCAGGATAACGTTCACGTAGCTGGGTTTGTCGGCGTAAACTGGATGTCCCCACACGACTACCTTTTGGTAGGTCGTCCAGGCACTGGTACTTATTAGAGACGAAGGCATCTGTAGGGTTTTCGCGTTCACAAATCACACTTAAACCAAGCCCAGCAGGAAACTCCATTGGGACATCCTTCATAGAATGCACCGCAATATCAGCCTCACCTTCCAACATGGCAACTTCCAATTCTTTAACAAAAAGCCCTTTGCCCCCCACTTTAGCCAGTGGTGTATCCAGAATCTTGTCGCCTTTTGTAGTAAAACCAACTAACTCCACATCCAAATCAGGATGGAGTAACTTCAAACGAGCTTTTACATCTTCAGCCTGCCAAAGTGCTAGCGGGCTTTTACGGGTTGCAATACGTACTGAGGAAGTCATGAAAAATATAACCAAAATAATTGAAGGGAAATCATAGCAGATCACCCATGAGCAAACATGCTCACGGGGGTATACAAAATGTAAAATCTAGATTTGTTCTAACAGTTTTCGCAAAGGTGCGACGTGACGGCGACTGACTTGAGGACGAAAATCTAAACCTTGTAAACGGACAAAATACTGTCCGTCAATATTACGCTCTATACCCTCAATATGGGGAATAGAGACCAGAGCATTACGATGAATGCGGACAAACCGCCCATCATATTCATCTTCCAGAAATTTGAGGGTTTCATCCAAAAGCGATTCACCCTGAGAATGATGTGCTCGTACATATTTATCATCGGCTTGAAACAAACGGATATCATTGATGGCAACAAGGTCAATACCACGCCGACTCTTGGAAGCAAGATGACTCGGTTTGCCATTTTGCAGTACCGTTGATTCCTGTAGCTCATTTAGCTGAGCCTTATTAACCCGCCGAGTCCGAGATAAGACATTCTCCAAATCCGCCTGCTTAACCGGCTTAAGTAAGTAGCCAATAGCCTGTGTAGAAAAGGCTTCAACAGCGTAATTATCATAGGCGGTACAGAAAATAACAGCAGGTGGCGGTTCTATTTTTGCTAAATGCTGGGCCGCAATCAAACCATCCATCCCTGGCATACGCACATCCATAAAAACCAAATCAGGCACAACCTCTTTAGCCACAGCCAAAGCTTGCTCACCGTCACCGGCATCTCCGACCACAGTACAATTATCTATAGCAGATAGCATTCTCCGCAATCTGTCCCGCGCAAGAGGTTCATCATCAACGATCAGCACTCTCATCCTTTAACCCTACTATCGCCTACGAAATAACTGATAAACATAATATAACAATTTTCTTTGACTTCCACCGTAGCTTTCGCTGTCGACCCGAAATGAGCATACAATCGCTCTCGAATGTTCTGTAACGCCATTTTATTTCCTTTGTGACGCTGCTGGCTGCCCCTTTGAATCGGATTCATCACAATAATTTGAAGACGATCATCAACACGTTTAACCGACACAAACACTTCCCCCCCATCAGGACGCTTTTGGATGCCATGATAAACCGCGTTCTCCAATACTGGCTGCAACATCAACGAGGGAATTTCAACGCCATGACCATAATCACCAATCTCCCATCGAGTAGATAATCGATCACCCAATCGTACTTTTTCCAACGCCATATACCTGCGACAAAGGGAAAGCTCTTCACTTAACGGCACCCGAGTTTGGGTATCCGATAATGCATAGCGGAACAAATCTGACATATCCTCTACAACACGCTCAGCTTTATCCGGGTCGGAACCAATCAAACTGGCAATCATATTCATGCAATTAAACAGAAAATGTGGACGGATACGAGATTGTAGCGCCTGAATTCTGGCCTCTAGCTCAACTCGCTCTCTTACTCTGATTTGCTGCTGAAGATATAGGTAATACAGCAATATACTGGCGGGAATAGCTGCAATCACTAAATACTCAAGGATATTGTCAAGATTGAACTGCTCATTTAATGCTGCACCTGAATACCACCACAAAACAGTTTCAGAAACAGCACCACAAAACAATGTCACCAAAAGAATTAAAAAGAATGAGATAAAGGCAGCACTAACATGACCCAAGAGAGACAATCTTCGATTACAGCGACACAAAACCATGGCACTCAGTAGTGCAATCCATAGAGAAAGCAAAGAAACCTTCGAAAGTTTTACCCAGTCAAAGTTTTGTAGGCCACTATCTGCAATGGTGATTAATAAGGCTAGCAATTCAGAGATAATTAAAACAGCACCCAAACCCTGGCCACGACAAAGGTCTGGAAGAAAAAATCCCTTCCGACTCATGGCCAATTCATTCGATGTTGATTCTATTTTGGATGCTGGTTCTACAGTTTTATTATTCAAAACCACACCTCATTTTGATCACTAGATTTGCAACGAGTGAAGAGTATCACTTGGTTCACCCATAGCCGTCCCGGCTTTGTTATAATCTCGCTGCTTTAATCCACTGCTAGCATACAGAGAAATTGTTAGCTGCACCTATAAAAGAAGAGTCAGTTTACTCATGAGCAAGACAAAAGACACCAATCAAGCTTGGGGCGGCCGCTTTACCGAAGCAACCGATGCCTTCGTTGCCAGATTCACCGCATCAGTTAACTTTGACCAAAGACTGGCACGTCATGATATTCAAGGGTCTATTGCTCACGCAACCATGCTATCCAAGGCCAATGTGTTAACAAAAGAAGAACTTCAATCTATCCAAACTGGACTGAGTGAAATTCTTACGGAAATAGAAGATGGCACATTTGAATGGTCTGTGGCTCTAGAAGACGTTCACATGAATGTGGAAGCAGCGCTGACATCCCAAATTGGGATTACCGGAAAAAAACTACATACAGGCCGCTCACGTAACGACCAGGTAGCAACCGATATACGCCTTTGGTTGCGGGATGAAATTGATAACATCAGTTCAGAACTGCTCCGCCTCCAACAAGGCATTCTGGATTTAGCTGAACGAGAAGCCGATACCATCATGCCTGGCTTCACCCACCTGCAAACCGCTCAGCCAGTAACTTTTGGACATCACCTCATGGCATGGTTTGAAATGCTGGTTCGAGATTACAGTCGTCTACAGGATTGTCGCAAACGCTTGAACCAATCTCCGCTGGGAGCCGCAGCACTGGCTGGCACTACCTACCCCATTGACCGTGAAATGACAGCAGAGTTATTAGGCTTTGATGCTCCCACGCGAAATTCATTAGATTCTGTGAGCGATCGTGATTTCGCCATCGAATTTTGTGCTTTTGCTAGTATTCTCTTAACGCATCTTTCCCGTGCCTCTGAAGAATTGGTATTGTGGACATCAGCACAATTTAACTTTATCGAAATGCCAGACCGTTTTTGCACTGGTTCATCTATCATGCCTCAAAAGAAAAACCCTGATGTTCCAGAACTGGTAAGAGGAAAAACAGGTCGGGTAAATGGTCACCTGATTGCCCTACTAACATTGATGAAATCCCAGCCTCTGGCATACAACAAAGATAATCAGGAAGATAAAGAACCACTGTTTGATGCTGTGGATACAGTTAAAGATTGCCTTAGAGCTTTTGCAGATATGGTCCCAGCGATAAAATCAAAACCAGACAATATGAAAGAAGCTGCCCGCCGTGGTTTCTCAACAGCTACCGACCTGGCTGACTATCTAGTGCGCAAAGGTATCCCCTTTAGAGACTCTCACGAAATTGTTGGAAAATCTGTGGCCTACGGCCTTGCTGAAAATAAGGATTTATCAGAGATGACACTCACAGAATTACAACAATTCTCTGATGTCATCGACAATGATGTATTTGATGTACTAACGCTAGAAGGGTCCGTTGCCGCCAGAAACCATATTGGGGGTACAGCTCCGGAACAGGTTAGAGCTGCAATACAGACAGCCCGCCAATCGCTTGTATCATAGCCAGCCTATCGCACCATATTGTCACCACTATGACTTACATTCGATATGAATGTTTATTCACATTGCGGTATGAACCTTTTCGCTAAAGTATGAAAACAGGTAAAAAATTACTACCGTATCATTTTAAATTTGTCTGTGATTCGATAGCTTAAAATTCTTTACAAGCCCTACTTTATGTAGGGCTTTTCTTTATAGATTCCACATAAATCCTGCATGATTACTACCTTTCGAG
>Ga0181606_10002496_pt1 | contig 15783 bp, 14 predicted proteins | sample 041ome_10_FD_132994 | JGI IMG/M metagenome (GOLD analysis project Ga0181606, IMG submission 132994) | Coastal salt marsh microbial communities from the Groves Creek Marsh, Skidaway Island, Georgia - 041412US metaG (megahit assembly) | ecosystem: Environmental > Aquatic > Marine > Intertidal... | reverse complement strand
CGTAATCTCCCAGATCTCTGGGACGCCATCCGAGACGCCATCGACGACCTCACGCCAAACGACTGCAGGAGCTACTTCACAGCTGCAGGCTATGAACCAGAATGATGGGAATCTGCTCTAGAACGCGCTGGCCCGGGTGCCGGCCCGAAGCAAGGCGCAATCACCGGCCTATTCACCGTTCTGGTTGATGGCGACGATCACAACGAGCCCATTGCCGATGCCGTCCGCGGTATTCTCGATGGCCATATCGTGCTGGACCGCACAATCGCAGAACGTGGCCGCTACCCGGCGATAGACGTCCTCCGCAGCGTGTCCCGAACCATGCCCGCTTGCAATAGTGAAACGGAGACCGAACTTGTCCGTATGGGTCGGCGGTATATGGCGGACTATCAATCCATGGCGGAAATGATCCGGCTTGGTGCCTATCGGCAAGGGGCAGACCCGGCGGTTGATGCTGCTATCGCCGTTAACCCCACACTCGAAGCGTTCCTTAGCCAGCGCCCAAATGAACGGATGGGGCTGGACGAGAGCTATCTGGGCCTGGCGGAAAGCATGGGCGTACAGGTAGTTGAGGATGGAGATGGAGATGGAGATGGCGACGCAGAAAACCCTGTCGTGGAGGACGGTGACGAAGCCGCCGCCGCCGCATGAGCGCCAACGCCCGCCGTTCCCTGAAAGCAATCGAAACCCTGGCCCGCGCAAAAGATTTTAAGCTAGCTGAACTCAAACGCACAGCCAACGCCGCTGCAGACCGCCTGAAGCGCACCGTCGATGCGATCCGCTTCCTGGAGGCCGCACTGATTTCTGAAGCGCCTGAGGAAGGTGCCGATCTTAGTATGCAGATGGCCTATACCCGCTACGCCCAAGGCTCCCGCAATCGCCGGGATGCGCTAGGCTCCATGATCCCGGCGCTGGCCCATGATGTCGCCGAAGCAGATGCCGCCGTGCTCGAAGGCTTCCGCTCTCTCAAGCAACTGGAAGAAGCCGCCAAAACCCACCGCGAGGCCATTGCCGCAGAATTTGACCGCAAAGAACGTGCGGAGACAGACGACATGGCAGCCGTTCGCGCCATCCGTCGCCAACGCGCATAGACATCTAATGCCGCCACGCGTAAGCACCGGCGCATGGCAGCAGATACACATAATGACACACACTATGATATGGCGATCTTGGGTGCGGGTGCCGCGGGCATGATGTGCGCCGGTGTGGCCGGGCAGATAGGCCAGCGCGTCCTGATCATCGATCACGCAAAGGCACCGGGCGAGAAAATCCGCATATCAGGTGGCGGGCGGTGCAATTTCACGAATATCAACGCAGGCCCGCACGCGTTCTTGTCCCAGAACCCGCATTTCTGCAAATCCGCTCTCAGCCGCTATACCGCGCAAGACTTCATCGACATGGTTGAGCGTTACGGCATTCAATACCACGAGAAAACACTGGGGCAGCTTTTCTGCGACCACACTGCCAAAGACATCATTCAGATGCTGCTGGATGAAATGGCATTGGGCGCCGTAGAGCTTCGGTTGGAAACTGGCCTGGAAGAGGTCCAGAAATCCCCCACGGGGGAGGCATTCACGCTCCGTCTAAGCGACGGTTCTGCGCCCATTACAGCCACGAAGTTCGTGATCGCATGTGGCGGCAAGTCCATTCCAAAAATGAGGGCCACGGACTTGGCCTATCGCATAGCCAGCCAATTCGGCCATGAAATTACGGAAACCCGTGCTGGCCTCGTGCCATTCACATTTGGTGATGAGCTGGGCGCGCGCTTCAAGGCGCTGGCGGGCTTGGCCGCCCCTGCGGAAATCAGCACGGGTGCAGGGCAATTTCAGGAAGCTCTGCTGTTCACCCATCGCGGGCTTTCTGGCCCTGCCGTGCTCCAGGCGTCATCCTATTGGCGGGAAGGCCAGCCGGTCATCGTCAATCTGGCACCGGGGGATGATATTCTGGAAACCCTGAAAGACCGCCGCTATGCAGCCCCCAAGCAGCGCCCGACGACCGTATTGGCTGAGCGCCTGCCCGCCCGGCTCGCCGCAGATATCACCGCCCACACAATCCCAGAGGCCCAAACCGGCCTGCCGCTCGCCGAAATCCCAGACACAACCCTGGAAGCCCTCGCCGAAGCCGTAGAGGCCTGGCGCCTCACGCCATCCGGCACCGAAGGCTATCGCACAGCCGAAGTCACGCTCGGCGGCGTCTCCACAGATAAACTCAGCTCCAAAACCCTAGAATCCAGCCTCTGCCCCAACCTCCACATCATCGGCGAGGCCGTAGACGTCACCGGCTGGCTAGGCGGCTACAATTTCCAATGGGCCTGGGCGAGCGGTTGGGCGTGTGGCGCGAGCTATTAACCGCTATCGCCGGGGCGACCGTCTTAAGCTGCGAAGTTCCTCGACAAAAAGCGACTGCGGCGGCGCAAACAGGTCGAAGGCGAGGTACAGATTCTGCAGGGCCGCAGCGACAACGACGGGCAAGTCATTTGAAACGTCGCCCAATGATATCGTCACGTGGCTAATGGCTTCCGGAACACGCGCCCGTCTGTCATCATCCAAAACGCGATGGGCGTTGGCCCAGGATTTAAGCTCCCTGCCCGCAAGTCCAGTATATCGAACGTTAAGCTCAATGCCTGTCTCTGCTGGCAGCCCGAGTGCTTCACAATAGTGCTGCGCGTGCAGAAATACCTCTCCTACGCGCCATATTGGCAGCGTCAGGTCAAAGATCGTGGCAGGCGAAAGCCCATCCGCACAGTCTTCTTGATAGCCGCGTTGAAGATAAACGCTGCCTGTTAGCGATGCCCGCCAAAAATCGGAATGGGCGGCATCGCCAAATGCTCGCTCAGCTTTCGGCGACCCCATCCAGCATTCAATCCCGTCTTCAACTGGAGAAGGCGCTATCGCCGCCTGTTTTGGCATCCAGAATGGCGGCCAGCCAGTATATTTTCTATCGGCGCTTCCCAAGACTGTCAGCAATTTCTTAGGCGTGGCGATTTCAACGCCATCAATGCGATAGTCAATTGCAAACCACCCGTCAGGAAAGCGGGCTGGCGCGTTTTCAGGCAACCCCTCGATCAGGCCCTGCCATCTCGCTTTGCTGCGATGGACAAAGCGTTCTTGATCCTCACCATGGCTTGATCGCGCCGCAAGACCAACGACGTCCAGAATCTCATATGCATTCGCCAGGGACAAACGCATGTCCAGTCGATCAAACCGCGCCAGCGTTGGCCTGCTGACACCAGCAAGCGCTGCATGTTCCTTTTTGGTGAGCCCTTCGGCCCGGCGGCGCAAAATCGCTTCCTCTACCAAAGCTGGCCAATCCAACGGAGCCGTCATGGCGCAAGCATCCTTTCAACAGCGGCGTTCACAAACGCTTTGTAATCATCAAGAAACGCGTCCGGCGCCGACGAAGGCTTGAGCGTCGGCGACGCCTTAAACTTCCGGTGTAATGCTGTCAGTTTGCCGCCGGCAGCTTTGGGCGATAGGCCAATGTCCTTGGCAAACGCCATCAAGTCTGATCGCGTGACCTCGTCCAATTGCGGTTTCGCGCCACGGAATTCAAGCGCTGTTACCGTCTGAAATTGCCCGCCATAAATCATGGAGTTCACAACGTCATACATTGGGGCCAGCCTCATCCCGTCCGGCCCCTCAAGCAATGACCAATTCTTCAAATGCGCGTCTGTATCACCGAGGCAGAAGCGGACCGCCAGGGCCGCAAAGAACCGCATTTTATCAATACGGGCGCGGGCGGAGAATTGGTCGATGGCCTCTGCGATCTCTCTGTAATCACCGCTATATTTTCCGGCGCCATCTGGGCCGTTCGGACGAGACAGCACTTGCGCGAAATCTTCCATCCGGAGCTTCGCGCCGCCTCCAGTTCTGTCGAACCGCTTCACGACCAATGCTTGCTGATCGATAGCCGGGATCGGCGCAGGCGTGAACTCCGTAACCTCATCAGTGCCAAGCACGCCCCGCGCAATACTCAGTGAATAGGCCTCATTTCGCAGCAGGCCATGCCCGCCATCGCCCTCCAGCTTGGCGATGAAGAGCGCATCGGTATCTCGTGTCGCTGGCTCGAACGCACCGTCTTCTTCATACACCAATAGCTTCTTTTGTATTCCAGACAGCGCCCGCTGCCCGCCCGCAGCAGCGCTAGCGGCACTGGCGCTTTTGATCTGCGTGCTCTCGCTTTGCGCTAAGGTTGGGGCGTCTATCGGCTCAATCGAAATCGCGCCGATACAATCCCAGCCAAACAGAAGCAGCAGCCCGAGATCATCTTGCTTATCCAGTCTCTGCGCGCGCATGAGTTGGTCACGCATCCACCCCTCAGCGCTCAAATGCTCAAACACCGGGTGTAGGCCGAAGTCAGAGGCAGCCATCGCAGTATTGCGCGGCAAGGCACAGGCGATCTCATGCGGCCAATCTGCCGCATATGTAAAGACAGACCCGCCGCTCCGAACCTCTTCAATATGCCCGGCGAGACTGCCCTTAAAGAGCACACGGGCACGGCGCAGCGCATCCATTTGCTATCTCCGGGGCAATTCAGGCTGCCCTTATGGCGCAATTACATCCAAAAAAGCAAATATATTTTCCATTCCATGCATTCAATCACATATACAGAATATACTTCTTTAGAAGAAATCGAAGTTTGCCGATGACAGTTGCGCCGTTGTAACGCCCGTAAGCGTAATCACATCCGTGCCGGCGGAGATTTCTATTTCGGCGTTGCCGTTGCCATTGTCCTGGATTTGGAACTGGAGGGTGGCGAAGTCGAAGATGCCTGTGGAATCGCTGTCTAGCGCGATTACATCCTCGCTCACGTCAAAGTCCGTGATCAGGTCCAGGCCGGAGAGGGCGAAGAACTCGTAGCGGTCGGCGTTGGATTGGCCGGTCATTACGTCATCACCCTCACCGCCGCGAATGATGTCGTCACCCGCTTGGCCGAAGATGCGGTCAGACGCGCCGCCGCCTGTCAGCACATCGTCGCCGCTGCCGCCGAGCAGGCGGTCCGCGTTGACGCTGCCGATGATTTGGTCATCCCCGCCTGCACCATCTGCGATAATGACGAAGCCGGTCGTGACTTCGATGTTGTTGTTTTCAGCATTGCCGCGCACGGTCCCGGAGCCAATTTCGAGGTCCGCGTTCTCAACGCCAGCGCCAAGTGCGAACAGGTTGAACCCGCCGCCAAATTCAATGGCAACCCGGTCGATGCCTTGCTCGCCCGCCTGCTCAATAACGGTATCACCCACATTATCCACCCGATAGATATCAGACCCCGCACCGCCTTCCATTTCGTCTGCACCGGACCCGCCGTTCAAGTCATCATCGCCATCAGCGCCGCGCAGAATGTCGTCACCAGAGTCGCCAGTGATCGTGTTGCCAAGATCGTTCCCGGTGATCAGGTTCGCGCCAATATTCCCGCTGCCATTCAGCGCCGTCCCCACCAGCAGCAAATTTTCGACGTTGAGGGAGAGATTGAAACTGACAGAGGACTGGACCGTATCCAGCCCTTGGTTCGAATTCTCCGTCACTAGGTCAACGACATTATCGACGATGAAGGTGTCATCGCCCGCACCGCCATTCATGAAGTCGGCTCCAAGCTCGCCATCAATCAGGTCATTACCGCCGAAACCAAGCAGGCTGTTTGCACCACTATTGCCGGTGATGATATTGGCAATGTCATTGCCGCCACCATTGATATCAGCACCGCCGAGCAGTGTGAGGTTTTCAATATTCAGGCCGAGTGAGGCGACCGTTGCCGTGCTCTGCACAGTATCTGTGCCGCCGTCCACAGCCTCCACGGCCACATCGTCTTCGGTATCGAAGATGTATGTGTCGTCGCCGAGCAGGCCGGTCAGGACATCATCGCCGCCCAAACCGTCTAGCGTGTTATTGCCATCGGTGCCAGTGATGGTGTTGTCGAGACTATTGCCGGTTCCGCTAAGCGCAGCGCCTGTCAGCACCAAGTTTTCGACATTATCAGCCAATGTCAGATCAATGCTGGAATTGACCAGATCAGTTCCGCCGCCAATGCCTTCAATGACGGTATCGCCCGCATTATCAACGGTGAACGTGTCGTCGCCGGATCCGCCGATCATATCATCCGCGCCGATGCCGCCGTCGATTACATCATTGCCAGCATCGCCATTGATTTGGTCATCGCCAGCGCCGCCATTCAGGATGTCATCGCCATTCCCACCCAGGATGATGTCCGCACCTTCACCGCCATTTAATTCATCATTGGCATCACCGCCGGTCAGCGTGTCGTCCCCGAGCAAGCCATTGAACACCACTGCACCTGCTGTGGATGTCATCGCGTTATTGCCGTCATTGCCATTAACAATGGCCGAGCCTGAAGTGACGACGGCGTTCTCAATTCCGGCAGCAAGCGTGAGCGTTTGCAGGCCAGAGAGCGCGATCCGTAGCTCATCCACGCCGCTGCCGCCACTCTCGTCCGCGATATCTAACAGACTGTCGATCACATAGGCATCGTCGCCGTCACCGCCTTGCATCATGTCCGCGCCAGCGCCGCCATCCAAAACGTCGTCACCGCCAAGGCCGGTCAACACATCATCGCCCGCCCCGCCGGTGATGACATTGTCGAGCGCATTGCCGGCCCCGGTGAACGTCGCAGCCGCAGCCGCGCCGATGGCGGTAAGATTCTCAACATCCGGCAAAGTTGCGAGATCGAATGACGATAGCAGAGACTGGATTGTGTCAGTTCCGGCACCAGTCAACTCAATGACGACATCATTGACGTTATCGACGGTATATTTGTCGTCGCCATCGCCGCCGGCCATATTGTCTTCGCCGTGGCCGCCGTTCAGCATGTCATTGCCTTCACCGCCGGTCATCACGTCATTTTGCGATCCACCACCCAGAACATCATTGCCGTCACCACCATTGATGATGTCCTCGCCCAGCTGGCCAACCGCCCAGTCATTGCCAGACCCGCCTTCCAACGTATCTATGCCGAAACCACCAGTTAGGCGATCATCATCATCGCCGCCACGAAGGTCGTCATTGCCGTCATTGCCGAAGAGTTCATCATCGCCTGAATCGCCTAGGATGATATCTAGCCCGTCGCCGCCATTAGCTATATCAACCCCGTCACCGCCCTCAATTCGGTCATTGCCATCGCCACCTGAAAGCGTGTCATCGCCTGAATCACCCAGAATGAAATCAATACCTGCACCGCCGGCTATCGTATCGTTGCCAGCACCGCCTTCAATCCTATCATTGCCGTCATTGCCGGAGAGCGTGTCATCGCCCGAGCGGCCGAGCAGTTGATCAACGCCTGCACCGCCAACCAGGACATCATCGCCTGCACCGCCATCCAGATCGTCTGCACCATCCGCGCCGTCGAGCTTGTCATCGCCGACGCTGCCAATCAGCACGTCATCGCCGCCGAATCCGCGCAGAAGATCGTCCCCACGCAATCCATTCAGCGTGTCGTCAAAATCACCGCCAAAGATCGTTTGATCGGCACGAGAGCCCGTCGCAGTGATCTCACCCAGATTGATAGGGCGCCCGAAGATGGCCGCGACTTGGTTCAGGCCGTTCGTCAGTAGAAAGTCAGCGCGTCCGTCGCCATTAATATCCTCCAGCGCCGCCAATGCCTGGGATTCGCTAGAGCCGCCACGGGCTACAAAGCCGTCACTGCCGTCCAGCGCGCTAAACGATAGCGGATACTGGCTTACGTCTGCACGCCAAAGATAATATCCGCCCGCGCACCATTAGAGGCATCGCCCATGATCGACCAATCATCAAAGCCGTCGCCGTTGATATCGCCAATTGCGAAGCCTTCCTGGAAAAGGCCATTGCGATTGCTCGCATCGAACGTAATGGCCAGGCTTGGGTCCGTCAGCGGAGTTGTAAGATTTCCAAATCCACGTGGCGCGCCAAAGATGAGATGCGTGACGCCAATAAGGTTATTTTCAGCAATACTCGCTTCTCGCGGAACAGACACCGTAAAGTCGCCAAATCCATCGCCGTTCACATCACCTGCGGCAGCAACAATACCGCCCAAGAATTCAGTACCGCTAAATGCTGGTGAAACGGTGCGGCCTTCGCTTACCGCCACGCCCGCAAGCGGCGTCTCGCCAATCTCGAAGCTTGCCTCGTTGAAGGCAGGATTTTTGCCGTAAAGAATGGTCGTTTGGCCAAGCGTCGTGGTCATCCCGAAATCGTCAACGCCGTCGCCATCAACGTCACCGACATTGGCGACATGGCTTCCTAGGCCCTTAGTATCGACCTGATCACCGCCGAAAAATTTTGCGCCTTCGCTCCCATCCATTGTCGATAGAGCAAAATCAGGTCCAATGACATTCAAGCTAACCCCGCCATTGATGATATGGACCGCGCCAGAAGAGCTATTACCCCCGACATCATATTCTCGCGCGCCAATCAAAATATCGTCGAAACCATCTCCGTTGAAATCACCGGCCGCAACGCTCGCGCCAAGCTGATCTTCGGCTTGTCCACGCGTAATGGAAAAGCCATTGGAGCCGTCAAGGTCAGCGGTCGAGATCGTACCGCCTGCGGTAATTTCACCTCCAAAAATAACATGGGCGCCGCTTGCGATTTCAGTCCCGTTGCCAATTAGAAGGTCGTCAAGTCCATCACCGTTAAAGTCGCCAACAGCCACACCGTTGTTACCTGCCGCCAGGACGCCATCGGTTGAGGACTGCAAGACATCGCCTATGATTTTTACAGCGGTTCCGGCAGTGACCATATCGTCCAAATTGTTCAGCGCGCCAAACGTTGGGTTCGCACTGGACAAGATCACATAGACTTCACCCGTTTCTTTCGTATTGGTAGTCGCTGCAAGAACAATATCCTCCAACCCATCACCATCAATATCGCCTGTGGCGATGCTACTGCCCAGCCCATCTGTCTGCGTATCCGTCGTGAAAATGAAACCTTCCGATGGTGCAGGGGACGATAAAAATTCTGAGGAATAGAAGGAGGGGGTGCTGGAGTAACTGGCCATGATGCTGAATCCCTGAATTTCAATTATTATTGCGCCTGGAAGGCATTAACCAATTTGCACACTTTCAAGGGCTCGGAAAGTCCACCAGGGCTTTTTGTAATGATTTCACAGATTACGCAGATAATTTCCGATACTTGGAAGCCAGTATCGGGACGCGTTCACGCGCCGCTATACAGCTTGGTTTAAGCAATCATGGCGGCCACTCAATCTCTTAAAACTTTCCGTTGTCATTTTTCCACTCGTGCCTGGGCGCCACTTTTTCGGTCGTGTCCCAGTGTTCCACAAGCATATTTTGCTCTAGCCGAAATAGGTCGTAGAAGGCGGAGTGGGCACCGCCAAGGTAGCCTTCACTGGCACACAGTACAAAGTTGCCCTCCGCTAGAATGCGATGCGTCTGCTCATAGGCAATATGGCGGGCACCATCTGCCGCAGGGGCCAAGGCTGCTTTGAGCGACGCAGCACCATCAGCCAAACCTGGATTATGTTCGGCATAATGCGTTGGATGAACATAGTCCTCCAACGCATCGAGCGCACCGCCGATCAGCACCGTTTCAACGAAAGACCGGACGCGCGCGCGATTGGTCTCTGTCAGATGTGTATCCGCAACCTCGACCGGCCCATCCACCATACTGCGACCAGAGGGATTTGGGCCAAGGCGCGGCTGAATATTGTCCCAATGTTCGACAGCCTGGCCATTTGCAAACCGGAAGACTTCAAACCCGATCCGGCGCGTAGCGAAATCATATTCAGTGTGGGCGAACACATAATCCCCGTCCTCAAACGCGCGGACGATATTCACCTTGGGGCCAGTCTTCGAGAGCCGCTTGAAGAGCGCCGCCAAGCCTTCACTGCCCTCCTCAGTCTGCGGATTATGCTGAATATATTGCGCTTCATTCACCACCGCGACGGGGCCAGGGTCACCCGTTTCAATACTCTTTAGGAGCGCACGGATTTGGTCTTTCTTATTCATCTGCATGTCCCGCTTGGTAAGCGCATCGATCCCGAAGAGCTAAGCCGTGCCGACACCCAATACCGCTGGCATTTCCAACGCGAGGACGCCATCACCGCCACGTTCGGCCATGAGTGCCTGCGCCCGCTCCAAAATTGCTGCTTTGATTTTGGGTTTAGCGGCCTCGTCCTGGGCTTCAAACAAGGCTTTGGTGCGAACGGTGGCTTTGCTTAGGCCGTCTAACAGCGCTTCGGGGGTGGTTTCACGGTAGATGGTTATGCGGCCCGCGGAGGCCTCGGCGAAACCTGCGGCTTGCAGGCTGCGGACGGCCTCAGCCTCCTCAGCGAAGCGGAACATCGGCGGGGCTTCAGGTAGCGGTACGTTAAGGTCGCCGTGTTCAGCCATGGCAGCACGGAAGATTTTGAAGGTTTCCACTTCTTCCGCCGGGCGCCAAACGGTAAAGGCATAGCGGCCGCCGGGCTTCAGCACGCGCCGCGCCTCCCGCATCGCTTGGTCCGGGTTGGCGAAATGGAGGAGACCAAAGGCACAGGTGACAGCATCAAAGCTGGCGTCAGGAAATGGCAGCGCCTCCGCGTCGCCCTGGCGGAATGTGGCTGCTGGAAACAATGTTGCGGCCTTTGCTGCCATCGCCGCCGCAAAATCTATGCCCGTCGCCGAAGCCCCCCGCGCTGCCGCTAATCCAGCGCTGTATCCGGGGCCTGTTGCCACGTCCAAAAGTGACATGCCCTGCGCTTCACCCTCGCCGAGCCCAACGGCATCCAGCAAATCCTCCGCCGCTTTGGCGGTACTGGCGTGGGAGACTTCATAATAGCTGTCGGCCAATTGTTCCCAGCCCTTGTGTTCAAAGGCCTTGAAGGCGGCGCGTGCTGCTTGGTCCATGGGGGAAGGTTCCTCTCTCGACGAATGGCAGCATCGGCGGCATCATTCATCGACGCAAGCCTTTGGACGCCAGATCATGCCCTACCCGACTGCCCCCACCCTCACCCAACACCTGGCTCGTGCTGCCACAAGTGCGCCGAACCGGATTGCACTGATCCACGACACGGGTGCCATGTCTTTCGCAGAGTTGGATGCCCTCTCCTGCCATTATGCTGCTGGGCTAAAGGCGTTGGGGGTCGGTATTGGGGACCGCATCGCGCTCTGGCTGCCGAACACGCCGGAACACTATGCGCTGGCCTATGCCGTATGGCGGGTCGGCGGGGTCGTGCTTGGCGTCAACACGCGCTTCAAGGCGAAAGAGGTTGAGGACATTGTCGGCAGGGCGGGTGCCAAGCTGCTGGCCTATCAGCCGGGCTTCAAGGACATTGACTTCGCAGGCATTCTTGCAGGCGTCGATCCAGCAGCGCTGACAAAGCTCGAACGCGTCATCACATTCGGCGACGGCAAAACAGGCGATGTGTTAGGCCGCCCAACGACGCCGCTCGCTGAACTGGAGACCCACGGCGCGCTGGACGAAGACTTCGCCACGCCAGATACGCCCTGTCAGATTTTCACAACATCCGGCACCACATCCAGGCCCAAATTCGTGCTGCACGCCCACCGCACCCTTGGCCTCCATGCGGAGCGCCTGCCAGCCTATTGGGGCCTGGGCCGGGAGGATGGCGTGCTGTTTCAGGCTGCACCCTTGTGCGGGGTCGTTGGGCTGAACGTCGCGACATTGGGTATTGCCGCGATACGCCCGCAAATCATCCAGGCCGTTTACGAGCCGGTGAGTGCGGCAGAATTGTTCGTCAAACACGGCGTCACCCACATGATCGGCATGGATGCCATGTATGAACGCATGGTCGAAAGCCGCCCTGAAGCGCAGCCGTTTCCGAAGCTGGCACCTTGCCCATCCTTCGGCGCGAACCCACCACTGGAATCCTACCTCAAAATCGCACGGGCGCGCGGCTTACCGATCTGCGCCGTCTACGGGATGAGCGAGGTGATGGCGCTCTTCTCCTTCCAAAGCATGGATTACGACGAAGCTGACCGCGTTATTGGCGGCGGCCATGCCGTCCACCCAGAAACTGAAATCCGGGTGTGCGACCCAGATACAGATGCCCTGCTGCCCATCGGTGAAGAAGGTGAGGTCCAGATCAAAGGGCCGACGGTCATGCTGGAATATGCTGATAATCCGGACGCCACCGCTAAAGCCTTCACGCCAGACGGGTTCCTACGCACAGGAGACCTTGGGCGCATGCGGGAAGACGGCAGTTTCGTTTACCTAGCGCGCATGGGTGATGTGCTCCGCCTCGCAGGCTTTCTCACAAACCCGATGGATATTGAGAAAGAGCTTGAGACCGACCCTGCCGTTCTGGAAGCCCAGGTGGTGCAGGCGCGTGTCGGTACGCGGGATCGGGCAGTTGCTTTCGTACTTTTGACCGGCGATGCCCCATTCGATGAAGCCCGATGCATCCAACGCTGCCGGGAACGCTTGGCAGATTATAAGGTACCGCTCCGCGTGATCGCGCTTGATGCTTTTCCGGTGACGGAGAGTGCGAACGCCGTAAAAGTGCGCAAAACGGACCTCCGCAAAATGGCGGAAGAGGAGCTTAACCGATGACCCCCGCACGATATCTTAACCCGCGCACAGGTGCGGAATGGTCCGTCGATGAGCCACTTTGGAAAGCGCCCGATGACGGCGGATATGTCAACCTGAAACCAGCGCCGGGCTTCGATCCCGGCGAAATCGAGCAAGGCGTGCCATCACTTTGGCGATACGCATCCTCGCTCCGCATACAAGCGCCGTTGCTGACATTGGGCGAAGGATGGACGCCGTTGCTGGCAGGCGAATGGGATGGTGCGCCGATCCACCTGAAATGCGATCACATGATGCCATCTGGTTCCTTCAAAGACCGGGGCGTTGCCGTGATGCTGGCCTATCTGCGAGGCCGGGGGGTGGAGGCTGTTTTGGAGGATTCATCGGGCAATGCAGGCGCATCCGTCGCGACATACTGCGCCGCTGCTGGCATGCAGGCGAAGATATTCTCACCCGCCGCTGCGCCGCCCGCCAAACTTGCGCAGATGGCAGCGATGGGCGCAGACGTCCGCGCCATCGAAGGTCCACGCCAAAACGCGGCGGATGCGGCGCTCACGGAGGCGACAAGCACCTTCTATGCCGGCCACAACATCCAGCCATTCTTCCTGGAAGGTTGCAAAACCCTGGCGTTTGAGCTTTGGGAGCAGCTGCACGGTCAGGCGCCAGACCATGTCGTGGTATCCTGCGGCCAAGGCGGCAATGTTATGGGATTGGATATCGGCTTCCGCGAGCTTTTGGCTTCCCGCGCAATTGATAAGATGCCGAAGATCCACGGCGTGCAGGCTGTCAACGCCGGACCATATTTGGCAGCCTGGGAGGCTGGCAGCGACACGCCCGTCGCCATTAACGCGAAATCATCCATCGCGGACGGCATCACCTCCTCCAAACCTGTCCGCCTAACAGAAGTTCTGGCCGCTTGCCGCAATTCCGGCGGCAGTTTGCTCGGCGTAACAGAGAGTGAAATCATTGCGGCAATGCGCGGCCTGCATCATTCTGGATACTTCGTTGAGCCAACAACGGCGGCAGGCGCTGCGGGCCTGACAAAACTGTTGGCGGACGGCGTTATCAGCGCGCACGAAAAGACAGTGCTTGTACTAACGGGCACTGGACTGAAAGCTGTTGATGCGATCCGAAGCGCGCCCTAATGGAAAGGCTGGAGAATGCGCCAAGACACCTATCAGTTTGACGATCGCAACATCCAATGGCGCCCATTTCCTGGCTTTGAGGGCCTGTACTACTGGGTGCTGGATGTCGATGATGATCGCCAGCTCGTCGACATGCTAATGCGGTTCGAACCGCACGCCAAATGCGTTCCCCATTGCCATGTCGGCCCGACGCGGACATTGGTAATTGAGGGAGAACATCAGATTTTCGCGCCAGATAGCCGGACAGAAGTTCTAGAACATGCCCGCCCCGCAGGCTCGTTCGCGCGCAACAATGGCGATGAGACGCATATTGAAGGCGGCGGGCCGGACGGCACCGTTATCCTGCTGTCAATGACAGCAAAAGACGGTGTCGTCTACAAAATCTTCAATGCTGATCTCACCCTGGATCGCACTATCACCCTGGCGGATTTCAAGCGCGGATTGGCGAAACAACAGGCGGCAGCCTAGTGGACGACAGCGCGGGCAATATCGAGTTAGAGATTGAGCTTTATCTGCAGCGATCTGTGCTGGCCCGTGATGAAAAGATTGTTTGGCAAGGCCGCCCGACACCCGCCGCCTCAGTACAAATGGGCTGGATGGAGTTGTTCGTCGGCCTGTTCTTCTTCGGCTTCTCTGTCTTTTGGACCATAGGCGCATTCTCTGCTGGCGGTATTTTCGGCATATTTGGAATCCCATTCATGGCCATTGGCGGCTGGATGATTACAAAACCGTTCAGAACGAAAAATCGGGCGAAGAAGTCCCATTATGCCATCACGGACCGCCGCGTTCTGATTATCAAACGCGATAACGGCTACAGCGTGAATTCGATCTATGCGCATGAATTCAATCACTATGCCCGCAAAGACCACACGAACGGAACCGGCGACATCCGCTTCCGGCAATCCATCGGCAGGACGCGCAAAGGCGAATACCTGCAGTCAAAATTTAGCGATGGCCTGTGGGGCATCGACGACGTTCGTGGCGCTGATTTGGCGCTGTCGAAGCTCCGGGCGGACGTTTCCAGATAACTCTATGACAGAAGGCCTTCACCCATGACCCAATATCGACTGATCGGCGGCAACGCATCGCCCTACTCACAGAAGCTGCGGGGGATTATGCGCTATCGGCGGATACCGCATATCTGGGTGCTACGGACGCAAGCGCTCAGGGAGCAGTTGAGCGATGTGCAGCCGATGCTCGTGCCAATCCTGGAATATCCTGATGGCACGCGACGGACGGATTCAACGCCGCTGGCGCTGGACCTGGAAGAGCGCCACCCCGAGGCGCGGCGCATCCAACCGGATACGCCTGCCCTCGCCTTCCTCTCCCATTTGATTGAGGACATGGCGGATGAATGGCTAACGAAATGCATGTTTCATTACCGCTTTGCATACCCCGAAGGCCAAGCCTACGGCCCCCATTGGGTGATCGACGACCAGCGGCCTGAGCTTACTTCTGAGGCGGAATTTGAGGCAGCGCGGGCTGCATTTCTCGCGCGGCAATCAGGCCGCATGCCACTGGTCGGCTGCACGCCCGAAAACGCGCCGGTCATTGAAGCCTCATATCATCGGGTGTTGAGAATCATGGAATCGTTCGTCCGTCGGGATGGATATCTCTTCGGCTCGCGCCCATCGCTGGCGGATTTTGGCATTTACGGCCAGCTTAAAACGCTCGCGACGGACCCCACACCCATGGCGATGATGCGAGACGAGGCACCACATACCGAACACTGGCTCCGCCGCTTAGATGATGCATCTGGCGTCGAAGGGGAATGGCGCAGTCTCGATGCCCTTTCCCCCGCCGTCACCGAATTGCTGCAATTGGCGGGCGATACATATCTGCCGTTCCTGCTCGCCAACGCCCGTGCGGGCGATGCTGGCGAACAATCCTTCAGCCTAGAACTCAACGGCCAGCGCTACGCCCAAGACGTATTCCGCTACCAGATCAAATGCCTCCGCTGGCTCCAATCCCACTTCGCAGGCCTAGACGCCCATAACCAAGCCGCAATCCGCCGACTTCTGAGAGAGACCGGATGCCTTGAGGCGCTAGAGGCCAGCTAAACCTCGTGCAGTTCACCATATCGCGGGTAAATCGGCCCCAATGGCGATGTCGCCCGGTTAACGGCACGGCGGATCTGTAGCCGAAGTGCGCGGAACGCTAAATCT
>Ga0181606_10002484_pt1 | contig 15817 bp, 21 predicted proteins | sample 041ome_10_FD_132994 | JGI IMG/M metagenome (GOLD analysis project Ga0181606, IMG submission 132994) | Coastal salt marsh microbial communities from the Groves Creek Marsh, Skidaway Island, Georgia - 041412US metaG (megahit assembly) | ecosystem: Environmental > Aquatic > Marine > Intertidal... | reverse complement strand
CCGTTGGTTGTTATTCTAAAGTGTAAAGCGATCTCATCAGCTTTTTTTGAATGCTCTTTAAAACATTTTAGAATTTTATTTATTTTTTTAGTGTAAAACTTTTTATGAATTACACGATTTGTTTCTTTGCAAAGGTACATCAAACCAAACCCGTGAGGGTTTTTTTCAAATGCTTTTTTAATTATTTCTTTGCTAAAGTGTTTCGGTTTACCTTGTATGATTAAACACATATTGACCTCTTTTTTTTAAGTTATTGTTTACGAGATAATATCGTAATCGAAACTATATTCAAATAAATATTAAATTAGTATTGTATTTTTTTAGTTAATAACCATATCTAGAACTGTTGCTTATTTATCACACTAGATGTTGTAGGTTTGCAACAGCTTTTATAAACATACTCGTTCAAACTTTGTTATTGACCTCTCAAAGTTTGGACGGGGTAAAACAACGGGCTAATTATTATGAAACATTTATTTTCTTTATTATCTTTTTTAATTTTCTTTTTTGGAATGATCTTTTTATTTTTATCAGTTAATGAATTTGGGCTAGGTTTATTACTATCATTAGTTGGTGTAATTGTTGGCTTAATCTTTATGTCTAAAACGAGTTAGCTATTTCTCGCTGTCCACCCCCTAAAAATCAAAAAAAACCTAAATATTACTTTTAACTATCATAACTATTTAACGACTTATAAAAACTACTCGGCAACTCAAAAAATAAACCCGTTATAAATTTATTGAAATACTTAATTAATTTTTTTAACATTTAAAAACTATGCCGACTAAAAGAAAAAACTCGTTATAAAAATAACTCGTTATAGAATTATAATTAATCTTATTAATAACTTATATTTTGTTTTTAAAAAACACCACAGCAATAATATAAATATTAAATTATTTGTTTTTATTTTTAGTATTGTTTAACGAGTTTGTTTTTGCTGTTTCGGAGTGTTGGGAGTGTTGGGTGTTTTCGGTGTTTTGGGTGTTTCCGTTTTTTTTCGGTGTTTCCGTTTTATTTGATTTTAAATTTTTATAAAAACTAGGGTGTTTAAATACAAATACCATAACGAGTTAATTCTTAAATATTATTTTATTATTTTAAAAAATCCACAAATACAACCAAAAATTGAATTTTCAATTCACTATCATAAGTTGCGATTGCAAACTAGGTTACGATTGCAAACCAGAAAATGTATTGACATTGAGATTGTATTGATATAGAGATTATTTAGAAAGGTAGGTAAGGCTAAATGAAACATCAAGACATTTATTGTTTTTATTCTGATCCAATTGTTTTTATGAAACATAATTTAAAAACTTGGATAGGAACACGGGGAACTTACGATTAAAGGAGTACAAAATGCGTATACATATTACTCAATCTTATATGTTTACTTTTTTTAAATGGACTATAAGAATTGAACAATTTAATAAAAAAGTAAAAGTACCTAATACAAAAGTAAAAAATGAACATTGTATTAGTTTTGGTAATTGGTTATTTACCATACTAAAATAACGATAAAAGGGCTATATGAAAAAACAAAAAGCGTTTAATTTGAGGGGCTTGTCAAAAGGATTAGAACTTATGAAATTGTTTCAATCTATTGATGACAAGGTTGACGTTAGTTGCTTTGGTATATTTTTGTTGGTTTGTTTTCAAGATGGAATAAACAACGAAAATATTAAAAGCTATTTCCCAAACTTGACTAAATCTAGAGTATCAAGATGTGTGCATATCCTTTGTGATATTGCAAAAACACGAATTGATAGAAAAGGATTATCTCTTTTAAAACAAGAGATTAATCCCGAAGATTACCGTCAAAGAACTTTAGTCTTAACAGAAAAGGGCAAATCTGTTAAAACTAAGATACTCAAATTGTTGGGCGATTAACTTAAATAATAAAAAGGAGTAATATGCTCGACACTAGGATAACAGTAAGACAAGCGATAACACAAGTAAGTGATATGGATTGGATAAGACAAAAGAATGGAATACTTAGTATTAAAAATGCTGAAGTGTTTGCCAAATACTATGGCTTTGAAAATTTATTGAATGATGTAGCTACACAAAATGTTAGGGAGTTTAAACATTTTTGTAGAACTAACTTGTCTTATAAGAATGGGACGATAAATAGAAAGCTTGCCGCTTTGTCCAAATTATGTACTTGGGCAAGAGGTATAAAAGGTTTTAAATTTAATTGGGGTATGCCTTTGATTGAATATGAAACCGAAAACAATAAACGAGAATTTGTTGTTAGCAAAGAACTTGAACAGAAGTTGCTTATGACAGCTCGTTTGAACTATAGAGATGACGAGGCAGATCTTTGGCATTGTCTTATCTTAACAGGTTGCCGAGTTAGTGAACTAATAAATCTAACTTGGGAAGATGTGCAAGGTAGTTTTCTTCATTGTAGAGATACGAAGAATAATGATGACAGGTTTGTACCTATATTTGATGAGGTACAAAAGATACTTGCTAAAAGAAAAAAGATGGGTTTAGAGAAACCTTTTCCTTTATCAATTCATGCAGTTGAACACGCATGGAGAATGGTAAGAAAAAAACTAGGTATGGAACATGAGAAAGATTTTGTGATGCACTCATTAAGACATACTTGCATAACACGTTTACTGAAGAAGAAGATTGGTATTGAAGTGGTACAAAAAATCGTAGGTCATAAAGATATTAGAATGACACAACGATACAATCACCCCACAAAGGACGATCTTAAAGAGGCAGTAAGCAAAGTATATAACAATTAGATAAATGACAAGGTATTGCAACACTTTGGAGGCAACGGTGAGAATCGAACTCACATACAAGGATTTGCAATACTTTGTTTCGTTTATTGACCCAACAATTTGAGGAGCACATGACGAGTACACCAAATCAGAATACGACTACAAATTTACAGGATCTAGAAGAAATTAGAGAGGGAACTTGGATAAGACTTGGAAAAGATCGTTACGACAGGGCAGAAAAAAAGAATCAAGATAAAGGTCGTAACAGTGTTACACCACCATTTGTCTATGTTCAAAAACAGTTGCTTATTCCTTTATCAGAACGAATAGAACAATTTATAAATTCACAATACAAAGTTGCAGGTAGAAGACATACCGCAAGTGAGCCATTAAGAGATTTAGATGACCCGAAGAAAATTGCACTAATCACATTAAAGATAATAATAGATTGCATTGCCTCACATAAAACTTTAGCACAAACAGGTTTACAAATTGGAAGTATGATTGAAGTAGAAATACAAAATAATATTTTTAAAGCTAAAGAACCTCACCTTCACACAGTTGTTTTAAGAGATTTGTTAAAAAGAACTAGCAACGTCAAACACCGTAAACGAGTTTTTGCTCATACCCTGAACAAGTACAAGGTTCAAATTGATAAATGGGATATTAGAAAACAAGCATTAGTTGGTTTAAAATTAATTGATCTTTGTATTAAAAGCACAGGTCTTTGTCAGTTAAAAGCAGTACGAGAAAGAAAAGATAAAACTGTAAACTATTTAATCTTGAAGCCAGAAGTAGAAAAGAAAATTAAAGATAACTCGTTTGAGTGTAGTGTATTAACACCATACTACAAAGCTATGGTCGTACCACCTAAACCATATTCAACACCTTTTAATGGTGGGTTTCATAACGAGTATTTATCTAAACAACCTTTAATTAAAACACATGATTATACCTATTTACACACATTAGATAACGACAAACTCAAGGATTTCTATGATGCAGTCAATCACTTGCAGTCAGTACCATTTAAAATTGATAAGGATATGTTTCAAATATTTAAGGAGATTTGGGACAATAATTTAAAACTCGGTAAGTTTCCCGATAGAGAAAGCTTGTTAGACGAGAAAGGTAAACCCAAAGGTATTTACCGTGATCCAAAAGTTGATGAGATATTAGAACTTCGTATTAAATATAAACGTGATCTTAACCGAGTTTATAATGATGAGATAGCTCGGTCTTCTAAAGTTTTAAATACATTAGTTGCTATTGATTTAGCAGTTGAATACTTAGAATTTGAAAGAATATACTTTGCAATCTTCTCAGATAAACGAGGTAGATTGTATTGTATGGGAACTACTATCACCTACCAAACAGATCAAAAGATTAAGTCGTTAATTACGTTTGCAAACTCTGAAAGACTTAACGAGAGAGGAAAGTATTGGTTATATGTCCACGCTTCGAACACTTGGGGTAATGACAAAGTTTCTTATGATGAAAGATATGCGTTTACAGAGAGTAAACTTAACGAGTTTATAAGTTATGCCGAGCTTCCGCTGGATAACAAAGGTTGGAACTATGCTGATAAACCAATGGAATTTTTAAATACCTGTATGAATCTTAAACGACTTCATCAAGATAACGACTTCACCTGTAATTTACCTGTGAGTATGGACGCTACCTGTTCAGGACTTCAGGTTCTTTCAATTTTAATGAGAGATGAAAACACCGCTAAAAAAGTGAATGTCTTACCGAGTAGCAAACCACAAGATATTTACACAGCTGTTGCTGAGAAAGTAAAAACAGAAGTTGAACTAAAAGCTAGTCAAGGTTCTTCAGAAGCTAATCGTTGGTTGCAATTTGGTATTACAAGAAAAATTGTGAAGCGAAATATTATGACTTATGTATACTCGTTAAAACCTTACGGTGCTAGACAACAAATCTTTGATGAGTACAAAAGTATTATAGAATTTAATCCAGATAAAAAAGTTTTGGAAGATGATGGCTTTAGCGATTGTCGTTGGTTAGCTAAAATAGTTTGGGATAAAATGGAACAAGAGATTGATCTTGAAGCTCAGTTAATGAAGTGGTTCCAAGATTGTTCCAAACTATTTGCTAAAGCTAATATTATTATGAAGTGGACAACACCAATGGGTTTTCCTGTGGAAATGGACTACAGATATTTAATACCATTTAAAGTTAAAACAGCTATTAGTGGATCATTAGTTTACACTACTTATAGACGAGAACTAAATCGTAAAGATTCTAGGAAGTATTCTTCGAGTGTGAGCCCGAACATTGTTCACAGTTTAGATGGTGCAATAGCACAAGCAGTTGCTTTGTATTGTAAAAATCATGAAAGACCTATCAACGATTTATTGATGGTGCATGATAGTTTTGCAACTAATCCAAATCGTATTGATGATTTACATACTATTATTAGAAATGTAGTTGTTGATTTGTTTAAAAAAGATTATTTAGATATATTATATAATGACTGGAGATCCCAGCTGCCTTCAAATTTACAAACTCGTTTAACACCACCACCACAACGAGGTAATTTAGATATTACTAAAGTTAAAGAAAGTTTGTATTTTTTTAGTTAAATGGTTGCGATAGCGAGACTAATGCTTATATTATGAAATCAAAACGAAAGGGCAATACAATGAAATTATTTGTTTATGGAACACTAAAAGAAGGCTACGCATTAAATCATGTGTTATCAAAAAGTAAAAAATTAGGTGAGTACATTACTAAGAAAAAAGGTTTTATGATGACAGGTTTTTGGTTTCCTTATATTTTTGAAAAAGAAGGATCTAATTATTCTATTAAAGGAGAACTTTATGAAGTTGACAAAGATGATTTAAGAAACGCAAATAGAATTGAATTAGGTGCGGGTTACGAGTTTAAAGAAATTGATAAAGATATATGGGGTTATGTTTATCCGAAAAAAATTGATTCTAAATCATTAAACATTGTTACTAACAAAGATAAAAAATATTACGAATGGAGAAATTTTAATGATATGCGAGATTTGTAAAATTAGAAAAGGAGTTGTTTATTTTGGTAAAACTCTTTTCTGTGCAGTTTGTGGTCTTGCATATTCTAAAAACAACTATTCTTGTAAGTTAATAGTCTCGCTTACGGGATATTCTCACAAAGGATAACAAACATAGAGGCTCTCTTGGAGGTAAAACACTTATGATAAATGAAAAACAAATACACACTACTGAAATAGGTACGGGAAATTATCCTTATTTATTTACACCAGATACTCAATATGAGAAAAATGGTGTTTATTCAGTAAAACTTGTTTTATCCGATAAAGATTCAAAATCTATAGTTAAACTATATGAAGAAACTTTAAAGGCTAGACAAGAAAAAGAAAACACACAGAAACGATCACCTCATGATCAATACAAAGTTATAAAAGACGGAGGTATTGAGTTTAAATTTAAGCTTAAAGCTAAAGTTACAATGAGAGACGGAACTGACTTCGAGCAAAGACCGAAGATTTTGAACGCAGATAAAACAGTAGCAGAACAACAAGCTGTTTACAGTGGTTCAAAAATGAAGATCGCCTTTCAAGCTATATCTTGGCACAACAACCTACAAGGTGTTGGTGTTACGTTAAGATTGAAAGCTGTTCAGTTAATAGAAATCGTTTCTGAAAAACCAAAAGGTAATGGAGATAGTAATTCATCTTCTGATTACGACTATGGTTTTGAAGAAGAAAAAGTTTCCAACAATGTACCTAGTGGGAAAAAAGAAGTTTCCGTTTCGCAAGAAGCGGACTTCTAAGTATCGTAGTGGGCTTGAAGAAAACGTAATTAATAATTTAAAACAAAGGAATGTTAGTTTTGGTTATGAACAACGTGTTGTATGCTACTTCAAGCCCGCCACAAAACATAAATACACCCCAGATATTGAATTGGAAAATGGAATACTTATTGAAATTAAAGGTTTCTTTAAAAGAGAAGATAGAAAGAAACATCTATTGGTTAAAGAACAACACCCAAATCTTGATATTAGATTTGTTTTTGGGAACTCAAAAAACAAAATCTACAAAGGTTCAAAAACAAGTTACGCAGATTGGTGTACTAAAAATGGATTTCAATTCGCAGATAAAATTATTCCTAATGAATGGATAACAAATAATCGGGAGGAACATGACAGAGATAAACGACAAAATTAAAGAAGTTATAGATAGTAATAAAGACAAAAGTAAAATTGAAAAAGATTACAAAACTTTATTAAAAGAAAATGAAGATTTAAAAGAAGAAAAAAGAGTTTTGTATGTAAGTATTAGAAACTTACAAGACATGGAAGAAGCCCATAAAAAAGTTAATGGTGTTCTTCAAAGACAGATTAATGAATTTCAATTAAAAATTAAAAAAATGGAAGAAGACCGTCTCAATGCAGGCAGAATGGGTGGTCATAATGAATAATGATGATGATAGTCAATTTGTTAAACATTTACCGTGTACGCATTGTTCATCTAGTGACGGAATGGCTTTATACTCTGATGGCCATACTTTTTGTTTCGTGTGTAATACTACTGTTCGGAATGATGATAATAATGTGGTGGTTACAAGCGATATTAGGACAGATTTACTTGATGGTAAAACCGTTAGTTTGCCAAGTAGGAAACTTACTTATGAAACTTGTGAAAAGTGGAATTATAAAGTTTCAGAATATAATGGACAACCTGTTCAAGTAGCAACTTACTACGATAAAAATAAAAAACCTGTATTTCAAAAGTTAAGATTTAAAAACAAAGAGTTTAAAACTCTTGGAGATATAAATAAAGCTACACTTTATGGCCAACACTTATGGAATAGTGGTGGTAAAATTTTATGTATTTGTGAGGGAGAGATAGACACTTGTAGTTTGTCTCAATTATTTAATCATAAATATGCAGTAGTAGGAATACCTAACGGAGTTAACGGGGCAGTTAAGTCGTTAAAGAAACAATTAGAATATTTAGAAAGTTTTGAACAAGTCATCTTTTTTATGGATCAAGATGAGGCGGGTCAAGAATGTGCTAAGAAATGTGCAGAACTGTTATCTGTTGGTAAAGCTAAAATTGCTACGTTTGCTCTTAAAGATGTAAACGAAATGTTAGTTAACGGGTTAGGTGCTGATGTAATAAAAGCCATGTGGGAAGCTAAGACTTACCGACCTGATGGAGTTGTTGCTGGTGAAGAACTTTGGGAAGTTATTAAAACTGAAGATGAAAAAGCAACTGCATTTTATCCTTATGAAGGACTTAATAGAAAACTTTTTGGAATTAGAAAAAGAGAAATAGTAACTATAACAGGCGGATCAGGAATTGGTAAGTCGTTAATGACTAAAGAGATTGCTTACCATTTAATTAAAGAAGGTAAAAGAATTGGAATTATATCTCTTGAAGAAAGTTTAAAAAGAACTTGTGAAGGAATAATTGGTTTACATTTAAATAAACCTATTCACATAGATAGAAGTAACGTAACTGAAATAGAATTAGAACAAGCATACAAAGAAACTGTAGGTAATGGAAAAGTATTTTTGTATGACCATTGGGGTTCAGTAGAAGAAAATACAATTATAAATAAGATTAAGTATTTTGCTAAAGCGTTAGACATAGAATATTTATTTATAGATCACATTTCAATCATTGTTAGTGGATTAGAAACTCACGATGAAAGAAAAACAATTGATTTGTTAATGACAAAATTAAGACAATTAACAGAACAATTAAATATAGGTGTGATTATTATTTCACATTTAAAAAGACCAGAGGGAAACAAAGATCATACTGATGGACTAAAAACTTCTTTAGGACAATTAAGAGGTTCGGGTTCAATTGGTCAACTAACTGACATTTGCATTGGTTGTGAAAGATCAACTTCAGATGCGGAAAATTCTAAAAAGACAACAGTAAGAATATTAAAAAATCGTTTTGCAGGAATAACAGGAATTGGAACTGTTCTTCAATACAATTCAGAAACAGGGAGACTTAAAGAATATGAAACAACCAATAATTTTTGATATAGAAACAGATGGTCTAAACCCATCTAAAGTACATTGTTTAGTCTTGCAAAAAGATGGAAAAGAAATTTCGTTCGTAGGACGAGATATACCGAAAGGTATTGATTTACTTGCCGACAATTTAATCGTGGGACACAACGTTATTAAGTACGACCTCCCTGTCTTAAAACGTTTGTATAATTACTCTCATAGCCCTGAGTTAGTCCACGACACATTATGCCTAAGTCGTCTTATCTACCCTGACATAGCAAATAGTGTTGATTTTAAATTGTTGGCAAGTGATCGAATAGAAAAGTCTAGTGTTGGAAAACATAGTTTAAAAGCTTGGGGACAAAGATTAAACTTTCACAAAGGAGATTTTGCTGAAGTAAATACTTTTGATGTTTTTACACCACAGATGTTAGAGTATTGTATTCAAGATGTTAAACTAACATCACTACTTTATAAAAAACTTTTAGAAAAAGGATTTAGTAAAGAAAGCATAGAATTAGAACATGAAGTTGCAAACATTCTTAAATTACAAGAAGAAAAAGGTTTTGCCTTTGATGAAGAAAAAGCAAAAGAACTTCATGTTAAATTATTAGGTAAAACACATGATCTTAAATTAGCTTTAGAAAATAGATTTCCAGATTGGCAAGTTGATCTTGGAGATTTTGTACCAAAAGTTAATAATAAAAAGTTAGGATATACAAAAGGTGTAGCTGTTAGAAAATCTAAAACAGTTAAATTTAATCCATCAAGTCGTCAACATATATCAAATAGATTAATGGAACTTAGAAAATGGAAACCTAAAAAGTTTTCTGAAACAGGTTTACCGATAGTAGATGAAGAAGTTTTATCTCATTTAGATTACCCAGAAGCTAGAGAACTTAATGAGTATTTATTAATAGAAAAAAGATTAGGTATGTTAATTGACGGTAAGAATGGTTGGTTAAAAGTCGTTAAGAAAGGCAGAATACATACTAACTATATAACGAATATTACTACAGGAAGAATGAGCTCACGTTCTCCTAATCTTCAACAAGTACCAAGTATTAATTCTCCTTATGGTAAGGAGTGTAGAGAACTTTTTATCCCCTCTAAAAGTTATGTGTTAGTGGGTTGTGACGCAAGCGGATTAGAAGCAAGGTGTCTAGCCCACTACATATATAATTACACAGGTGGAAAAGAATATGTGGATCTAATTTTAAATGGAGACATACATTCTTACAATCAAAAGAATTTAGGATTAAAAGATAGAAACTTAGCTAAGACAATTCTTTATGCGGTTCTTTATGGAGCTAGCTCTCGTAGAGTTATGGAAATTCTTGATTGCACAATGCAACAAGCAAAAGAAGTTTTAGATAAATTCTTTTTAGTCTTACCATTCTTAAAAGAAATTAAATTTGATATTATAGATAAACTTGAAGGTGTAGGTCATATCAAAGCTATTGATAAAAGAATACTTACGATAAGAAGTAATCATTCGAGTCTTAATGCACTAATTCAAAGCTGTGGGGCAATACTTATGAAAAAAGCTCTAACAATACTTTGGGATAAATTAAAAAATAAAGATGCGTTTGTTATTGCAAACATACATGACGAGTTTCAAATAGAATCTAAACCTGAGATAGCTGATGAAGTAGGAAAGATTGCGATAGAAAGTATTAAAGAAGCGGGAGAACATTTTAATCTAAGGGTGCCATTAGGAGCAGAATATCGTGTCGGAAATAACTGGGCGGAAACCCACTAATTCAAAATGGAGAAAGTGGGCTTCAAATGCTATGTGTAACCAAAGAAAACGACAAGGTAAAGATTGTGGTTTAACTATTGATGAATTGATTATGTTAACACCTAGTCATTGTCCTTGTTGTCAATCAGTTTTAATACCTCAAGGTAAACAAGATAACTCTCCGTCAGTAGATAGATTAGATAATAGTAAAGGATATGAAAAAGAAAATATATGGATCATTTGTCATTCATGCAACTCAAGAAAAGGAAACGTAAAAACTCCATCAATGCTTTATCAAATAGCTGATGCTTGGTGGGCAAAACTAAAGGAAATAAAATGCAAGTTATAATCGTACTTCACGACAAGGAAGGTGAAGATAAAATTGAATACAGTATTTTTGAAAAATATAATGACGGAGAAACTCCAGAACAAATGCTTTCAAGTCCTGCAGTACAAGTAGGATCTATCTTGTCAGGCTTTTTAAAAACAATAGAAAATCACGGTGCGTACTTAGGTGTATTGCCAATATTAGAAAGTCAAGAACGAGACTTTGATGAAAATGATTTTAGAAAGAAAATTAAAAACAGAGACGGAAATGTCATTCATGTAAATTTAAACACTATAAAACCAAAAGGAAATGGATAATGAGTACACTACTAATTGATGCAGATGTTATTGCATATCAAATAGCTTTCTCTACAGAAGAACCTATAAGATGGGGCCAAGAAGAAGATGAGTTTGCTATATGGACTTTACACAGTGATGAAAAAGATTGTGTAAGAAAGATTAAAGATTATTACAATACACTTATTAATGATACTCAATGTAAAGAATTTATATCTGCATTTAGTGATAAAGATAATTTTAGAAAAGAAATATATCCTGATTATAAATTAAATAGAACTAAACAGAGAAAACCTTTAACTTTAAGTTTTTGTAGGGATTATATTTATAAAAACTATAATGGATTTACTAAACCTAGATTAGAAGCTGACGACATACTAGGAATATTAGGTACAGGAAATACTATTAAAGGTAATAAAATTATTTGTAGTATTGATAAAGACTTAAATCAAATTGCAGGTTTACACTACAATCCAACACTTAAAGAGTTTTATGGTATTACACAAAAACAAGGTGATTATAATTTTTATTATCAATGTCTTGTAGGTGATGCTACTGATAATTACAAAGGTGCACCAACTTATGGTGATGTCAAAGCTAAAAAAATATTAACTACTAAAAAGAAAGATTTATGGAAAGTAGTTAAAGATTGTTTTATTGGACAAGGATTAACTGAAGAAGATGCTTTAGTACAAGCACGATTAGCAAGAATACTTCGTAATACTGATTATGATTTTAAAAACAAACAACCTATACTTTGGAGTGGTAATGCCTAATAAAAAAATGTTTGAGGAGGCTTTTCCTCAAGATAGACAAATTGGAGGATCTCATTATAAAAATTTTCCTATTCAACCTTATGAGTTTATTTCAAAAAATAATCTTTCGTTCTTTCAGGGGTGCGTTGTTAAGTATGTTTGTAGATACTTAGGTAAAGGAACTGCAATACAAGATCTAGATAAAATCATTCATTATTGTGAACTAGAAAAACTAAAACTAAAGGATAAAAAATGAGTGATAACATAGTTAAAAAATGGAAAAAGAAAACTTGGATTAATGCTGATATTTTATTTGAAGATGAGTTTTATGCTCGTACACCAGATTTAAATAAAAGTTTTCCCCCTAGTGTAAATGCTACTTACACAGTAGTTGCACAAAATACTACTAGATCAACCTTAGAAGAATTACCAATCGAGGAAATTAAAGATGAAAAAACTACTAAAGAAAATCCTACAATGGATCAGTCAAAACCCACCCAAATATAAATTTGTATTTGTACTTTGGGAAGATGCAAATAGTGATAGTAGTTGGAATGAGTTAACGACTATTGAACAAATGTTACCTACTATATGTATTAGTGTTGGGTTTTTAATCAATAAAACAGAAGATGCTTTTGTCTTAGCATCTGATTTTACTACAGATGAAAAAAATGGCAGGTATACACTCGCTGAGGGTGGTAATACTATGGTCATTCCTACCAAAAACGTACTTAAAGTAGTACCTATCCCCCTTAAAATACAACCTAAATAGTTGCTCTCTTGGATATAATGTATGATTTCAAAGGAATTAATTGATTATTTAGAAAAACAATTCCCCAATAAATCACCAGATTTAAACGATAATGAAAGAAAAATATGGTTTAAAGCAGGTCAGTCAAGTGTCGTATCTCATTTAAAAAAGATTTTAGATGATAAAGAAAACAATATTTTAAAAGAAACAGTAATAGGAGATATTAAATAATATGTGTGGATTTTCTAGACCAAAGGTTCCGCCACCACCTCCAACTCCAGCTCCCCCAGCAACAGAAATTAATGCTAGTAGCACGAGATTGAGAGAGAACGCACCTAAAGCACCTCAAACTAATACATCAAGTAATGTTAGCTACTCTAAAAAAAGAGGAAAACAAGCTTTAAGAATACCATTACAAGTTAATGTTGGTTCAAGTGGTTCTGGTGTTAACGTACCTTAATAATTAATATATGCACGATTACAAAACAGCAAAATCAAGATACAATACCTTAGAAGCGATACGAGATCCTTTTTTGGATAGAGCACGAGACAGTGCTGAGTTTACTATTCCATCAATAATGCCTCGTGAGTATCACAGTAAACACACTACTTTACATACTCCATATCAAGGTATAGGTGCTAGAGGCACTAATAATCTTTCATCTAAGCTACTTCTAGCTTTACTTCCCCCAAATCAACCTTTCTTTAGACTAACACTTGACGAGTTTACTCTATCTGAGCTTTCAGGACGAGATGATATGAAAGGTGAATTTGAAAAAGCTATGGGTTCTATTGAACGAGTAGTTATGAATGAAATGGAAGTTAATAATTTTAGAACTGCTTTGTTTGAAGCTATTAAACATTTAATTATAGCAGGTAATGTTTTGCTTTACATTACACCAGATTTAAAAATGAAAGTTTACCATCTTGATAGATTTGTAATTAAAAGAGATGGAATTGGTAATGTATTAGAAATAATTACAAAAGATATGGTTGCACCATCTGCATTAACAGATGAGCAAAAAGAATTGATTGAAGGGGATAGAGAAAAAGACGGTTATGATGACACTTGTGAAATTTACACTTGTGTTAAATTGGCACCAAATGGTAAAAAATGGAACGTACACCAAGAGATAAATGAAAAACTTATACCATCATCTGTTGGTTCTTATCCTTTAGATAAAAACGCATTCATACCACTTAGATATACTTCTATTGATAATGCTGATTATGGTAGAGGATTTATAGAAGAATATATTGGAGATTTAAGATCACTTGAAGCTTTATATAGAGCTGTAGTTGAGGGATCAGCGGCCGCTAGTAAAGTTTTATTTTTAGTAAAACCAAATGGATCAACTCGTTTAAAAACATTATCTGAAAGTCCTAATGGTGCAATTCGTGAAGGTGATGCTTCTGATGTATCTACACTGCAAGTTAATAAGTTTTCTGATTTTAATATTGCATTTCAAACAATGAGATTAATTGAAGAAAGATTACAATTTGCATTTATGCTTAATACTTCAGTACAAAGAAATAACGACAGAGTTACTGCTACTGAAATTAATTATGTATCTAAAGAATTAGACGACAGTTTAGGTGGTTTGTATTCTTTATTATCACAAGAATTACAGTTACCACTAATTAATAGATTGATGTTCCAAATGGAAAAGAAAAAAGCATTACCTGCTTTACCTAAAGATAGTATACGTCCTAAAATTGTAACAGGACTTGAAGCTTTAGGTAGATCAAGTGATTTACAAAGACTTAATACTTTTGTTAATCAACTACAACCTTTTGCACAACAACTAATGACATACTTAAATTTAGATGAGTATGTTAAACGAGTTGGTACTTCTTTAGGTGTAGAGATGGAAGGTTTAATCAAATCTCCACAGCAAATACAAGCTGAACAACAAGCTATGCAACAACAGATGATGATGGAACAAAACTCACCAGCTGTTGTTAAAGAAGGTATGGGTATGGTCAGGGATAGTTTTAAAAACCAAAGGGAGAAAACTAAGAAGGAGAACTAATGGTTGATAAAGTAGAAGTTCCTGCTGAGGAATCAAAAGAAACACAAGAATACATTGATGAAATGTCTAAGAAAGCAGATGATGCTAATAACATAGAAACAACTGAGCCTGCACCTAGTACAGAACCTCAGAAAGATGAATTAATTTTAGGTAAGTTTAAATCACAAGAGGATTTAATTAAATCTTATCAAGAGTTAGAAAGAAAACAATCTGAGATTTCTAAACCAAAAGAAGAAGAAGAAGCAACTAAAGAAGATAAACCTTTAGAAGCTGATACAAAAGTTAATTTTGATTTTTCATCTGCTCAAAAAGAGTTTGATGAAAGTGGTGAGCTGAGCCAAAATACTATTGATGCTTTAGAGAAAGCAGGATTACCTAAATCTTATATAGATAATTATATAGCAGGTTTAGATGCTGTTGCTCAACAGTTTGAACAACGAGCATACACAAGTACAGATGGCGAAGAAAACTATAAACAAATGACTGATTGGGTAACTCAAAATTTACCTGAAAGTGAAATACAACAATTTAACGATAACATTAGTAAAGATAATGAAACAGCTTTATTTACTATTAAAGGTATGTATGCTCGTTTCCAATCTGAAACTAAAGAACCTAGTTTAACTACAGGTACCAACGCACAGCAATCAGGTTCCGCTTATGAAAGTGTGGCCCAAATGAAAGCTGATATGTCTAATCCTAAATATGCTACAGATAGTGCATTTAGAAAAATGGTAGCCGATAAAATATCTAGATCAAAAGTTATCTAACAAAATTCAAAGGATAAATTGCTATCCTTGAATAGCAAGTGAAAGTAAGACTTAACCCGTCTGAGGACGGACAATTCTGTAACTGAAATTACTACGCTTTATTAGCAACAACCTATAATAACATAAGGAGATATATATAATGTCAAATTATACTGTATCAAACATAGGTCAGAATGCTGGTGCTGGTAGTACAACTGCAAGCTTTTTAAAAGTTTTTGCAGGTGAAGTTATTACTGCTTTTGAAACAGCAAACTCGACTTTAGACAAACACATGGTGAGAACTATCTCATCAGGTAAGTCAGCTCAATTTCCGATCGTAGGTAAAGCGTCAGCTTCATACCACACAGCGGGAAATGAGATCACAGGTGGTTCAATCACTCACAATGAAAGAACAATCTCTAT
>Ga0181606_10002475_pt1 | contig 15836 bp, 5 predicted proteins | sample 041ome_10_FD_132994 | JGI IMG/M metagenome (GOLD analysis project Ga0181606, IMG submission 132994) | Coastal salt marsh microbial communities from the Groves Creek Marsh, Skidaway Island, Georgia - 041412US metaG (megahit assembly) | ecosystem: Environmental > Aquatic > Marine > Intertidal zone... | reverse complement strand
ATAGCTAGTGGTTCGGTAACGGCATCAGTATCCCCAGTATTTGGATTTAGATTAGAAGGTACTAATAGAGCAGAATTTAGTTCTTCGGTGTTTGTAGAAAGTGGAGTTTCTGCATCGGTATTTAGTGGTAGTGGTGCTGGGTTAACTGATATACCGGAATCAGCTTTAGCATTTGATATTAATAAAATTAGTAGTGGTTCTGCAACTGCATCAATTTCACCAAATGAAGGATTTGTAGTTAATACATTCTCAAAATTTGAATTCCCAGTATCAGCATCTATGTTTAGTGGTAGTGGTGCTGGATTATTTGATATTCCACAATCAGCATTAACTGAAGAAGCATTTAGAATTGCAAGTGGTTCAGCAACTGCATCCGTTTCTCCAAACTTAGGATTTGTAGTTAATACATCTTCATTATTTGAGCAAGATGTTAGAATAGATAGTGATTTGGTTGTAACGGGTAGAATTACAACAAACGAATTATATACAAACTTTATTTCATCATCGATTGTTTATTCATCTGGTTCAAATATATTTGGTGATTCAGCTGAAGATAAACAAACATTAATTGGTGAAACTGAGATTGTTGGTAATGTAACCGCAAGTGGAATTATAAGTTCATCATTTGAAGGTGATGGTAGTAGATTATTCAATATACCATTAAACGCATTATCAGAAGAAGCATTTAGAATTGCTAGTGGTTCAGTATCGGCTTCATTATTATACAAATCAGGTTCAGATGAACCAAGTCTTTTTAGAGTAGAAGATACAACTAGAAAAGAAATACGAACTGAATTAAGTGGTTCTCTTGGAGTAAGTGGTAGTTTATCCGCATCTATGTTTAGTGGTAGTGGTGAAGGTTTATTTGATATTCCTCGTTCAGCATTAGCACCAGATGCATTATTATCAAATTTAATAGCAACTGGTTCAATTACTGCTTCTCTTAATCCAAATGGTGGAATGAATGTAAATACATTCACAACAATCACTGGTGGATTATTTGTAAAAGCAGAACAAACTCCAGGTCAAGCTGAAGTATCACTTATAGAATTGGGTGATACTACTAGAATTAGTGGGTCATTATTTATTTCAGAATCAGTAACCGCATCACTATTTCAGGGTGATGGTAGTGGTTTATTTAATATTCCGGCCGCACAACTTTCTGGTGATTCACCAAGAATAGCATCTGGTTCGGCAACCGCATCGATTTCACCTAACTTAGGATTCCAAGTAAATGTACCAGCAACATTTGATAGTAGTATTTCTGCATCAACTACGATATTTGCTAAAGATGTTGAAGTTACTGATGATGTAACCGCTGATAGATTCATTGGTAATGAAGTTAGTGGCGCATTTAGTGGTAGTGGTAGAGATTTATTTGATATTCCTCGTTCAGCATTAACTGAAGATGCATTACTTACAAATAATATTACAAGTGGTTCTATTACTGCATCGGTGATAGTAGTACCGCCTGAATCTGGTAGTAACATATTTAGAGTAGAAGATTCTACTGGAACTACCAAATCAGAATTTAGTGGTTCTGTATTTGTTTCAGAATCAATTACTTCTAAATTTTTCATTGGTGATGGTTCTCAATTAACAAATGTACAAGCTGAAGAATCTCCTGTAATTGCTAGTGGTTCTGCTACGGCATCGGTTGAAAGTGGAGAGTTCTTTATCGTAAATGCTGGTAGTGGTTCTCAATTTACAAGTAGTATTGATATAACTGGTTCTGTAGTAATTTCAAATGATTTAACTGCTAGTAAGATTAATGTAGATGAGTTAGATGCTACGATTATCACTTCAGAAGAATTTACTGGTTCATTTTCTGGTTCATTTGCTGGTGATGGTTCACAACTTAATAATATTCCATTTACATCTCTTAGTGGGGATGCACCTAGAATCGGTAGTGGTTCGGTAACCGCATCAACTGACCCAGATAGAGGATTTGTTGTAGAATCTTTAGATAGTGGTTCATTATTCACTGGTTCACTTTTCGTAAGTGGAAATGTTCAAATAAACGATGGTATTTTTAAAGGTGATGGTGCTGGATTATTTAATATTCCTCAATCGGCATTAGCAGAAGATTCTCCAAGAATTGCTAGTGGTTCTGTAACTGCATCTGTATCACCTAATTTAGGATTTGTAGTTAATACTTCTGGTTCGATTCAAGGTGATTTAACAATTGATAATGATTTATATGTAAGTGGGGCTATAAATGCTAGAGAGTTAAATGTAACATTTATAGATTCGGTTGTAATTACATCTTCTGGTTCAAATACATTTGGAAATAGTTTAGATAATAGACAAGAATTTACAGGTTCAGTATTTGTAACTAATTCATTAGATGTAGATGGTGTTATAACTGGTGATGGTAGTGGTTTATTCAACATTCCACAATCGGCACTTACTGAAGAAGCATTTAGAATTGCTAGTGGTAGCGTTTCTGCTTCAGTAACACCTGAAAGAGGATTCTTTGTAGAATCTACTGAAAGTGGTTCTGAATTTACGGGTTCAGTTAAAATTAGTGGAAGTTTAGATGTAAATGAAGGATTTAAAGTTGGTACTGATATTACTGCAAGTGAAGGTACGGTATCGGCATCATTCTTTGTGGGTGATGGTTCTCAATTAACCAACTTACCTGCGGCTGAGTTCGCTGAGGAAGCTAAGAGAATAGCTAGTGGTTCTGCTACTGCATCCATTTCACCCAACTTAGGGTTTGTAGTCAATACAACAACTAACTTAGAGGATGATGTAAGAATAACAGGTAGTTTCATAGTATCATCATCAAACGGATTTGTTGATACTGGTTCAATAAATACAACATTTAATGTTATCAATGAGGGTTCATCCGCATATAGATTTAGTGGTGGTGTAGTTGGTGATAACCCAACAATTACAATTGTAAGAGGATTAACTTATACATTCAATGTAAATGCACCTTCACATCCATTCTATATAAAAACTCAAAATTCCGATGGAACTGAATTTGAATATAGTGGTAGTGTAATAACAAATAATGGTACTGAAAATGGTACTATAACTTGGATAGTTTCTGGTTCCGCTCCAAATACACTTTATTATAATTGTGAAAATCACCTTGCAATGGCTGGTGAATTCAATATAGTTGATGAAATACCACTATACGGACAAATTGATTTAATTGGTGATACTGAGGTAGTTGGTAATCTAAATATAACAGGTAGTACATTTGTAACTGGTAATTTAGATGTATCCAACACTATAACAGCTAATGAGGTAAGTGCTAGTAAATTCTTAGGAGACTTTAGTGGTTCATTTAGTGGAAGTGGTAGAGATTTATTTAATATTCCACTTTCAGCACTTGCTGAGGATGTACTTCCTCGTTCATTTATCGCAAGTGGTTCAGTAACCGCATCGGTTTCACCAAATAATGGATTTGAAGTAAACTCATCAGCATCAATTGAAGGTAACTTAAAAGTTATTGGTGATACTTTCGTAACTGGTGGATTGGTGATTTCATCATCAATTACTGAAGTAGAGGCTGTATCTCAATCATTCTATATAACATTTAACGCTGATAGTTCATCATACTTGGTGGATAGTGTAGAAGAACCAACTTTAACGCTGGTAAGAGGTATTGAATACACATTCAATGTAAATACACCAAATTACAACTTCTACTTAAAAACAAACAATACAACTGGTAGTGGTGATTTATTCTCAACTGGTGTAACCAATAATGGTGAGGATAGTGGTTCAATCGTATTTACAGTTCCTCAATCAGCTCCTGGTACACTTTACTATATTTCTGAAGAATCTTCTTCATTAAGTGGTAGTATTAGAGTTGCTGATAATCTTAATATAAATGAAAGAATTGCATTTGAAGGTAAGACTGAAGTTAGTGGTAATTTAGATGTATCACAAACTATTATCGCAAATGATGGTTCTATAACAAACGATTTAATTGTTGGTGATACAACAACTACTGAAAAATTAGTAGCAAATCATATCACAGCATCTTCAATTACCGCATCTTATTTAGATTTCATTAATTTTGATAATGGAATTCAGAGTGTAGCTGGTAGATTGAAGTGGAACGAAACCGATGGTACTCTTGATTTAGGAATGAAGGGCAATGAAGCTACACTTCAATTAGGACAAGAATTATATTATCCGCCTGTTGTAAACAAAGATGGTAATAATCTAATCAATGGTACTTTAGTAATGGTTGACCCAGCTCAACCAGCACAAGGTAATAGAATTAGAGTAATAAAATCAGTAACCGATGGAACTTACGCTGAGGATTTATTAGTTGGTATTCTTACCGAACCTATCGATAATAATCAAGAAGGATTTGTAACTTGGTTTGGATATGTAAGAGGAGTTCAGATAAACGCATTAGAATCGGGTTCTTTAAAAGATAGTGGTTCAGTTTGGGCAGAGGGTGATATTCTTTATGGAGACCCTCAAAGACCAGGTGGTTTAACAAATGTTCAACCTGAAGCTCCAAACTTAAAATCATCTATCGCTGTAGTTACTGCTAAGAATGGTAACAATGTAACATTATTGGTAAGACCTCATTTGGGAGACCACTTATATGATTTACATGATGTACAAATTACTACATCTGATGCTATATTGGTTGATAGTGGTTCAATTAAATCCGATGATGGTGATTTATTAGTTTGGAATAGTGGTTCTCAAAGATGGGAAAATACAAGAGAAAATTTAGAACTTAGTGGTTCATTCTCTGGTTCATTTGCTGGTGATGGTTCTCAATTAACCAACATTTCATTAGCAAACTTATCATTTGATGTAAATAGATTAGTAACCGGTTCAGTAACGGCATCGGTATCTAACGATGGTAAATTTGTAGTAGAATCTACTGGTTCTGTTAGAACCGAACTTAGTGGTTCGTTATTTGTTTCTGAATCAATAGAAATTGGTGGTATCTATACTGGTGATGGTTCCGGTCTTACAAATATCTCACTTGCTAACTTAGCATTTGATGTAGCACAAATCGTAACTGGTTCGGTAACTGCATCTACAAATGAAGATGGTAGATTCATTGTTGAGGACCCGTTTGGTGGAGTTAAATCTGAGTTTAGTGGTTCGGTTGAAATATCGCAATCCCTAAATGTAGGTGGTGTAATTAGTGGTGATGGTAGTGGTTTAACAAATATTTCAATCGCTAACTTAGCATTTGATGCTGATAGAATTGCTACGGGTTCTGTAACTGCATCTATTGATGAAAGTGGGTTCTTTAGAGTATTCTCTACATCATCTGTAAAATCAGAATTTAGTGGTTCGGTATTTATATCAGAATCAATATCAGCATCTCTATTTGTAGGTGATGGTGGTGGATTATTTAACATTCCAGCGGAAGCACTTCAAGACTTAGAATTGGATAGAATCAAATCTGGTTCTGGTGAAGCTGTGATTGACCCAAATCAATTAACTGTAAATGTTCCATTATCGGCATCTCTATTCAGAGGTGATGGTGGTGGATTATTCAATATCCCAGCGGAATCGTTGACAGATTTAGAATTAGATTTAATTACTTCTGGTTCAACATTCGCACAAGTAAGTGATAACAACGGATTTGTAGTATTTGCACCTGAGAGTGGTTCACAATTAACTGGTTCATTATTCGTAAGTGGGGCAATCTCACTAATTAGTGGTTCATCATTTAGTGGTAGTGGTAGAAATCTATTTGATATTCCAGCGGATGCAATCTTTGATTTAGACCAAACTAGAATTACTTCTGGTTCGGTAACGGCATCTGTATCACCTGTTCAAGGTTTCGTAGTAAACACTTCGGCATCTATTGAGGGTGATTTGACAGTTCAAAATGATATTACAGTAAACGATATTACTGCAAACGATATTACCGCAAGTGTATTTAGAGGTGGTTTACTTTCTGGTTCATTTGAGGGAGCATATAGAGGTGAGGGTGATGCTGAAGATAGAGAAATTCTAATATTTGATGCGGCATCAAACAAATTTGTACCTGTACCTGAATCTACTCCAACTACAACCGAACCATTCTCAAATGCTACTGAAGTAACTATTGTTCATAACTTTGATGTAGCATATCCAATAGTACAGGTTTATGAAACTGGTTCAAATGGAATGATTATTCCTTTAGCTATTGAATCTATTGATAATAATACTGTTAAAGTTAAGTTTAGTGGATTAACAAGTGGACAAATCGTTGTTGGTAGTGGTGGTTCTAAAATTAGTGGAGCAATAAGTGGTGATAATGTAATAGGAACAGTTAGTTCAGCATCATATGCTATATTCGCTGAAACTGCTGGAACTGCATCTTCGGTAGCTGGATTAGATTCAGCATCATTAGCAGCACTACAAGATTTAGAAAACTTTGTAAGAAACGAACAAACGGCATCAATGACCGTTCTTTCTTCTTCATTCGCAATTACAGCATCTTACGCTGAAAATGCTGAAGTTAGTGTTGATTTAAGTGAATACATACAAAATAGCCAAACCTCTTCAATGAGTGTGGCTACATCATCATATTCATTATTTGCAGTAACCGCTTCATACGCATTAAATGCTGGTGCTGGTGGTGGTGGAACTGATTTATACATATTTGAAACTGGTTCAGTAGTAAATGGATTAGTAGGAAATATGAACTTTACTGGTTCTGGTGTTAGTGTAACACCTTCTGGTTCAGATGGAGTATTGGTAGAAGTATTAAGTAACTCTACTGGTGATGGATTCCCATTCTCAGGAAAAGCTGAATTAAGTGGTAGTTTAAATGTAACTGGAAGTTTAGTTGTAACTGGTAGTGTATTCTTAGATTTAGAAACTGGTAGTTCCAATGATTTAGTAATCTATGATACAACTAATAAAAAATTACAAACTAAGAGTATAGCTGAAGTAGCTGGTACTTCTGGTACAACAGGTACTGCTGGTACATCTGGTACTGCTGGAACAACTGGTTCATCAGGTACAACTGGTTCTTCTGGTACATCTGGTATAGATGGTACTTCTGGAACATCAGGTACTGATGGAACTTCAGGTAGTTCTGGTACAACTGGTTCTTCTGGTACAACTGGTTCAGCGGGGACATCTGGTTCTTCTGGAACCTCAGGTTCAGATGGTACTTCTGGTTCTTCTGGAACTTCGGGTTCATCTGGTTCAAGTGGAAGTAGTGGTACTACTGGTAGTAGTGGTACAACTGGTTCAGCGGGGACATCTGGTTCTTCTGGAACTTCTGGGACAAGTGGAAGTAGTGGTACTTCTGGTTCAACTGGTACTGCTGGAACATCGGGTACTTCTGGGACAAGTGGAAGTAGTGGTTCAAGTGGAACATCTGGTATCGAAGGTGGTGGAATGTTTGTGGTTAGAAGTAATGGGTTTGTATATAATATAGATGGTACTTCTGGAGATTTCCCAACCCTAACAGTGGTAAGAGGGGAATTATTCTACTTTGATGTAAGTAATGTAAGTTCATCGCATCCATTCGCATTGAGATTGGCAGATGGTAATACATCAGCAGTTCCGGGTACTACAAACAATGACCCAACAAACGGAAATCATAGTACAAATGTATTAATAAAATATAGAGTACCTGAAAATGCACCTGATAGTATAGTTTATCAATGTGCTATTCATTCATCAATGATTGGTACTATTGAGATAGTAGATAAAAATGGTTCTTCTGGTACATCAGCAACTTCTGGTACTTCTGGAACAAGCGGAACATCAGGAACATCAGGTACTTCTGGTACTGATGGTTCGACCGGGTCTGCTGGTACATCTGGTACTGCTGGAACAACTGGTTCATCAGGTACAACTGGTTCATTTGGTACATCGGGTAGTAGTGGAACACGTGGTACATCGGGAACATCTGGTACTGATGGTTCTACTGGTTCAGCGGGTTCTACTGGTTCAGCTGGTTCATCGGGTACAACTGGTTCAACAGGTACTTCGGGCTCTTCTGGTTCAAGTGGTACTTCTGGAACTTCAGGTACCGATGGTTCAACTGGTAGTGGGGGTACATCTGGTTCTTCTGGTTCAGCTGGAACTTCTGGAACAAGTGGTACATCCGGCTCAGCTGGTACATCAGGTACTTCTGGTTCTGCTGGTACATCGGGTAGTAGTGGAAGTAGTGGTTCAACTGGTTCAAGTGGTACAACTGGTTCAGAGGGAACTTCAGGTTCTTCGGGTACATCTGGAACTTCTGGTTCATCGGGCTCAAGTGGAAGTAGTGGAAGTAGTGGTTCGACAGGTTCGGCTGGTACAAGTGGTATAGGTACTGATGGAACTTCGGGTTCTTCTGGTACAAATGGAACATCAGGTAGTAGTGGTACATCTTCAACTTCTGGAACTTCGGGTTCAACGGGTTCAAGTGGTACAACTGGTTCTGAAGGAACAAGTGGAACTTCGGGCACATCAGGCACTGCTGGTACTTCTGGTTCTTCTTCAACTTCTGGTACAAGCGGAAGTAGTGGAACTTCAGCAACTTCTGGAACAAGCGGTACAAGTGGTACAAGTGGAACATCTGGTAGTGATGGTTCGACAGGTTCTGCTGGTTCTGCTGGTTCATCGGGTTCATCTGGAACAAGCGGTAGTAGTGGTACAAGTGGGGCACAAGGTACAAGCGGTTCTGCTGGTACAAGTGGTTCAAGTGGTACATCTGGTGAGCAAGGAACTTCGGGTTCAGCTGGTACGTCTGGTTCTACTGGTTCAGCTGGTACAACAGGTTCTGCTGGTAGTACTGGTTCAGCTGGTACTTCTGGAACAAGTGGTACTTCTGGTTCTGATGGTACATCTGGAACGAGTGGCTTAGATGGAACTGCTGGTACAAGTGGTAGTAGTGGAACTTCAGGTTCAACTGGTTCTGCTGGTACATCTGGAACTTCAGGAACAAATGGAACATCAGGTACTTCTGGTACTGATGGTACATCGGGAACTTCTGGAACAACAGGTTCAGCTGGTTCATCGGGTACATCAGGTTCATCTGGTGAGAGTGGAAGTAGTGGAACATCTGGTACTGATGGAAGTAGTGGAACTTCCGGCTCCGATGGAACATCGGGTACAACCGGAACTGCGGGTACGTCTGGTAGTGGAGGAACAACAGGTTCAGCTGGAACTTCTGGAACAAGCGCAACTTCAGGAACTTCTGGAACAAGTGGTACATCTGGCTCATCAGGTTCAGCTGGTTCAGCTGGTTCAACTGGAACTGCTGGTAGTGGAGGTACATCAGGTACATCAGCTGAAGGTAGTAGTGGAACAAGTGGTACAACTGGAACTGGCGGAACAAGTGGTACAACAGGTAGTGGAGGAACTTCTGGAACTTCGGGTTCAGCAGGTTCAACTGGAACGGGTGGTACATCAGGTACATCAGCTGAGGGGACTTCAGGTTCAGCGGGTACATCTGGTACAAATGGAACAAGTGGAACTTCAGGTACGGATGGAACTTCTGGTTCAACTGGAACTGCTGGTAGTGGTGGTTCTTCTGGTACATCAGCTGAAGGAAGTAGTGGTACATCTGGAACATCTGGAATCAATGGAACAAGTGGTAGTGCTGGTACATCAGGTTCTTCATCAACTTCTGGAACATCTGGAACGAGTGGTTTAGATGGAACATTCTTTGGTAGTAGTGGAACAAGTGGTACGGGCGGTTCAGCTGGTACATCAGGAGCTGGTACTGATGGTTCAGCGGGTACATCAGGTTCTTCTGGAACGAGTGGTTTAGATGGTACTTTCTTTGGTAGTAGTGGAACAAGCGGAACTTCAGCAACATCTGGCTCATCTGGTTCATCAGGAACATCTGGTTTAACTGGAACTTCTGGTAGTACAGGTTCATCGGGTACATCAGCTGAAGGTACTTCAGGTTCTTCTGGTACAAGTGGTGCTGGGACATCTGGAACATCTGGAATCAATGGAACAAGCGGTTCAACTGGAACTGCTGGTACTTCTGGATTAGATGGTACTTTCTTTGGTAGTAGTGGAACAACAGGTACTGGGGGTACTTCTGGTACTTCTGGAGCTGGTACTTCTGGTACTTCTGGTTTTGATGGTATAAATGGTACAGCTGGCACAAGCGGTGTTGATGGTACATTTTTTGGTACTAGTGGTACAACTGGTACATCAGGTTCTTCTGGTTCGACTGGTACATCAGGTACAAGTGGTTTAGGTTCATCGGGTACTTCTGGTTTAGATGGCACTTTCTTCGGTTCAGCAGGTACTTCTGGTACATCTGGTGCTGGTACAAGCGGAAGTAGTGGTACAACTGGTACTTCGGGTTCTTCTGGTTTAGATGGAACTAACTTTGGTTCAGCTGGTACATCAGGTACTTCTGGTTCAACTGGAACTTCAGGTTCGGCTGGTACTTCTGGTTCGACTGGTACATCAGGTACAAGTGGTTTAGATGGAACTAACTTTGGTTCATCAGGTACTTCTGGTGTAACTGGTACTTCTGGAACAACAGGTACTGATGGTTCATCTGGAACTTCTGGTTCTTCTGGTTTAGATGGTACAAATTTTGGTTCGGCAGGTTCATCAGGTACTTCTGGTATAACTGGTTCTTCAGGAACATCTGGTTCTGGTACTTCGGGTACTTCTGGATTGGGTACTAATGGTACATCAGGTACATCAGCTGAAGGTAGTAGTGGTTCTTCGGGTACATCAGGAGCTGGTACAGATGGTTCTGCTGGTAGTACTGGTTCAGCTGGTACTTCTGGAACAAGTGGTACTTCTGGTTTAAATGGAACATTCTTCGGAAGTAGTGGTACATCGGCAACTTCTGGAACAACAGGTACTGATGGTTCATCTGGAACTGCTGGTTCTTCTGGTACAAGTGGATTAAATGGAACATTCTTCGGAAGTAGTGGTTCATCGGGTACAACTGGAACTGGTGGTACTTCGGGTGTAAGTGGTTCAGATGGAACATCTGGACTTGGTAGCAGTGGTACATCGGGTACTTCTGCGATAGGTTCATCTGGAACTGGTGGTACATCGGGTACTTCTGGAGTTGATGCAACCGGAACCGCTGGTACATCGGGTACGTCTGGAGCTGGTACTTCTGGTACTTCTGGATTACTTGAGTTAAATGGTGTAACACCAAATGGTGTAATTACCTATAATGGTACTGGAAATGAAGCAACTGTTGAGAGTAATCTTATTTATGATGGAGTTACATTAGAAGTACCACAAATATCAGGTTCAGTTTATATTGAATCAAAAATCTTTATTGAACTTTATAAAGATTTAGGAGCTGGTGCCAATGTAACAATCGATTTAGAACAAGGAAATAACTTCGAATATGAAGTAAATAATAACTGTACATTTACATTCTCAAACCCACCAGGAAATCCAAAAGCATTTGGATTCACATTGGTGATAGAAAATGGTGGAGCATTTACAGTAAGTTGGCCAACTGGAGTATTGTGGGCAAATGGTAACGCACCAACGCTAACAACATCTGGTAAAGATATCTTAGTATTCTATACTTATGATACGGGAACAACTTATTATGGTTTCCTAAGTGCAGCAAATATGAGTTAACAAATAGTTATATAAAATGGGAATAGCAAGAAGATTAACAAGTGTAACAGGAGGAGAATTGGAATCATTTATTTTTAGAATAGTAACAACTTCGGCAAATCAAACATATGAATTGCCTATCGCCGATTATGGGAGTAATACACCTAATTTTACAGTAAATTGGGATGATGGTACTGATAATGTAATACAATCTTCATCTGATGTGAATAAATTACATACTTTTAGTTCAGCCGGTACTTATGATATTGAATTAAATGGAACTGTACCTTCTTTTAAGGTAGATAACAATTCCTTATATAGAAGTTTATATACAGCGGTTATTTCTTGGGGTCAATGCTCATTTAGAACTATAAACTTTCATGGTTGTAATAATTTAACATCATTACCAACTACTGATTTTGAAGGATTAAGTACTATATTTAATTTGGATAACTTTTTAAGAAGTAGTGGTATAACAACACTACCAACTGGTTTATTAGATTATATGGTAAATGTAACATCTTTGGTAGATAGTTTTTCGTTTATGCAAATATCATCAATTCCAAGTGGATTTTTTGATAGTTGTACTCAAATAACATCATTCAACTCCACATTTAACCAATGTTTTAGTTTAAGTGCTATTCCATCTGGGTTATTTGATAATAATACAAATGTAACCAACTTTTCATCAACATTTAAAAGTTGTACATCAATTGGTTCAATCCCAACGGGATTATTCGATAATTGCACATCAGTTACAACATTTTTCTCAGTATTTAGAATGCCAACAACTTCTAATTCATTAGTTGGAAATGCTCCAGAACTTTGGACTAGAAATCCAGTTCCGTTGGGATTATATGCATTTAGAAATGCAACGGGATTAAGTAATTACGCATCAATACCAGCAAATTGGAAATAAAAATATAAAGTTATGTATATAAAAGTAAGCGGTTCAGAAATAACATATCCATACACCTTAGATAATTTAAGGAATGATAATACTAATGTTAGTTTTCCAAAAAACTTAACAAATGATATATTGGCATCTTTTCACACATATCCAATAATATATGTGGCTGTTGATATTGATTCCGATTATGAAAAAAATTATGTTGAAGGTACTCCAATTCAAAGCGGTTCTGTTTATGTTCAGAATTGGATAACTTCTTCGGCATCTGTTGAAGAAATTGCACAAAGAAAAGAAGAAAAGTGGACAGAAATTAGAGAAATACGAAATAATTTATTAAGTGAATGTGATTGGACACAAATGAATGATACTCCAATTAGTGGTTCTAAATTAACTGAATGGCAAACATACAGACAATCATTAAGAGATATTACATCCCAATCAAATCCATTTGAAATAACTTGGCCCACTAAGCCGGAGTAGTAAACAAAAATTAGTTATATTTATACCTATAACCAATGGATTAGATAAATGAGAATAGATTCACCCATTTTTTCAGGTTCGATTGAACAATCGTTATCAGCATACGCTGATTTAAGTGGTTCGTTTACTGGTTCCTTTACTGGTTCCTTTACTGGAGATATATCGGTAACTGAAGCAGAGTTTGATAGATTGATTGTAAACGATACAATTACAATTGGTGAAGAAAATACAAGTGGTACGTCTGTAATTGTTTCTCAATCCATTCAAGTTAGTGGTTCTGTTAACATTGGACCTGATGATTCGTTCAATGTTGATGGAGTAAATGTTTTAGATTCAGCAATCGCTTTTGCAATTGCTTTGGGATAAAGGAATAAAATATGGCAAATACATTTAAAAATAGTATTAAAGGACCCGCTGGAACAGGCGGTTTATCAGTTTATACCTGTCCTGCTGCAACTTCGGCAACTGTGATTGGTGTAAATGTGGCAAATATAGTATCACAAAATATTAATGTAGATGTTCAGATAACTGATAACTCTGCATCGGTAACTAAATATTTATTAAAAGGTGCTGTAATTCCACAAGGTTCTTCAACAATATTGGTTGGTGGGGAGCAAAAAGTAGTATTAGAAGCAAACGATTCAATAACTGTAACATCTTCGGTGAATTCATCGGCAGATGTTGTAGTATCAGTATTAGAAATTACATAAAGTAATAATGTATGAGCTATAAAGGTATAGACCCAAATGGTATAAATCAGATTTCACAATCCTTAGTTTCACTTTATGTGAATGGGGAAAGGCAAATTGATATATCTACTGAAAATGTTGATATAATCAATGACCTTAATGTTCAAGGTAGTGTATCTGCATCCATATTTAGTGGTAGTGGTGAGGAATTATTTAACATACCACCAACGGCTCTTACAACCGATGCTCAAAATCAAATATTTAGTGGTTCCGCAACAGCATCAATTTCACCTAATAAGGGATTTAAAGTAAATGTAGATACATCTATTAGTGGTGCATTAAATGTATCCGAATCTTTAACTGTTGGTGGAGTAATTAGTGGTGATGGTAGTGGAATTACAAATATTAATGCGGATTCCATTGGTGATATTGATAAATTAAAATCAGGTTCAGCTGAAGCTGTGATTTCACCAAATTTAGGATTTGAAATTAATGTAGATACTGAAATAAGTGGTACATTAGATATTAGTGGTTCGTTAAGAACAGATGATACTTTAAAAGTAGATAAATCTGCGGATATTGGTACTGATTTAGATGTTGGTAACAATGTAACAATAGGAAATGATTTAACGGTAGCAGGTAAAATTACTTCTACCGAACTTCATACAACATACTTATCATCTTCAGTAGTTTATGCTACTGGTTCAAACAAATTTGGTGATGGTGCTTCTGATAAGCAAGAGTTCACTGGTTCGGTTGGTATAAAGGGTGATTTAAGTGTTGATGGTAATATAGATTTTAGTGGAAACTTAACTGCAGATGATTTACCAACAGGTACTTCTTCTGAAGTTGTAGTTTTCGATACAACAACAGGTACATTCCAAAGAAAGTTTAACGCATCATCTTCTGGTACATCAGGTACCTCTGGTTCATCAGGTTCATCTGGTTCTGGTGGTACATCTGGTTCTGGTGGTACTTCGGGAACTTCGGGTTCTGGTGGTTCTTCTGGAACAAGCGGAAGTGGTGGTTCATCTGGAACATCTGGTTCTGGTGGTTCAAGTGGTACAAGCGGAAGTGGAGGTTCTTCTGGTACATCTGGTAGTGGAGGAACATCTGGTAGTGGAGGTTCATCTGGAACATCTGGTTCTGGTGGAACAAGTGGAACTTCTGGAAGTGGAGGTAGTTCAGGTACATCCGGCTCTGGTGGCTCAAGCGGTACATCAGGTAGTGGTGGTTCATCTGGAACAACTGGTTCATCAGGTACATCTGGTAGTGGTGGAACAAGTGGAGAAGATGGTACAAGTGGTACGGGAGGTTCTTCTGGTACGGGAGGTTCTTCTGGTACGGGAGGTTCAGCTGGTACATCGGGTAGTGCTGGTACTTCAGCAACTGCTGGAACGGCTGGTACATCGGGTTCAAGTGGTTCGAGTGGTACAACTGGTTCTGCTGGTACATCAGGTTCTGGTGGAACAAGTGGTACATCAGGTAGTGGTGGTTCATCAGGAACTTCAGCATCTTCTGGTACGGGTGGTACATCGGGTAGTGGAGGAACAAGTGGAACTTCTGGAAGTGGAGGTTCATCTGGAACAAGTGGTAGTGCAGGTTCAACGGGTTCAGCTGGTTCAAGTGGAACTGGTGGTTCTTCTGGTAGTGGTGGAAGTTCTGGGACAGCAGGAAGTGGAGGTTCGTCTGGAACAAGTGGTTCTGGTGGTACTTCTGGTACAACAGGTTCATCTGGGACAGGAGGTTCAGCAGGTACATCTGGAAGTGGGGGAACATCCGGCTCTGGTGGAACAAGTGGTAGTGGAGGTTCATCTGGAACATCAGGTAGTGGTGGTTCGAGTGGTATAACTGGAGCAGGTGGTTCAGCTGGTACAAGTGGTAGTGGAGGAACTTCAGGTTCTTCGGGTACATCTGGTGATGATGGTACAAGTGGTAGTGGGGGAACATCTGGTTCGGGTGGTTCGTCTGGTACTTCAGCATCTTCTGGTACTGGTGGTACAGCTGGTACTTCTGGTAGTGGTGGTTCATCTGGTACAAGCGGTTCGGGTGGTACATCAGGTACTTCTGCAACCTCTGGTAGTGGTGGTTCTGCTGGTACTTCTGGCAGTGGTGGTTCTTCTGGAACATCTGGTAGTGGTGGTTCATCTGGTACAAGTGGTGAACAAGGAACTTCAGGTAGTGATGGTACATCTGGTAGTGGAGGAACATCTGGTAGTGGTGGAACTTCGGGCTCTGGTGGTTCAAGTGGTACAAGCGGT
>Ga0181606_10002460_pt1 | contig 15884 bp, 8 predicted proteins | sample 041ome_10_FD_132994 | JGI IMG/M metagenome (GOLD analysis project Ga0181606, IMG submission 132994) | Coastal salt marsh microbial communities from the Groves Creek Marsh, Skidaway Island, Georgia - 041412US metaG (megahit assembly) | ecosystem: Environmental > Aquatic > Marine > Intertidal zone... | reverse complement strand
TGTGTGTGTGTGTGTGTGTTTTCTGCTTTTGTGTCGAGAGTTTGAAATGTGGCGAATTCCAATGGAAAAAAACGGGCTAAAATTCTACTACAATGTATTCTATATTACAACAAAACTATGACGGGAGAAGCTACTAATGCGTGATGTAATATGTAACAGTTTTGCACGCATCATCACTTCTGGGCGCGACTGAAGAACCCCCACTTGTTGTTGTTGTTCACGGCATCTTTTCCTCTTTTTTTCTTATTACGTTCAATCAACCTTTTCATCTCCTCGTCCGAGGGTGGATCCGGCGCACTCGCCGGGTACACGACGTACATTCGGTTCCGAATGATTTCCTCTAAATTGCTCGGGTTCATGGCGAAAAAAACCGTCATCGCGATTGGAATGGAGAGGTAGACGGAGAATTTGAACGCTTCCAGGGAGAAGGATTTCGCCATGCTTGTGAGTTCGTTGTGTTGAATGGGCGAGTTGTTGATGAAAATCAAAGAAAAAAATAAAATTTAGGGTACGTTTACAATTTTTTCTTGTATTCTAAAATTTGTGTTAGTAAGCACATTCGACTCTGAATAGAGTTCAAATTAAGCGAATGGCCATGGGTTCGACCCCCATACGCGGTACACGCATTGTATTGCCTCGTTAGCTCAGTAGGTAGAGCGTTCGCCTTTTAAGCGTTTTTTTTGCATTAATGTGCATTCTATTACATTCTATTACGTTCTATTACGTTCTACTAATCATCACGACAGACATCCATACTCAAAACCATCTCGCAAAACGTTCTGTGCTTTCCTCGAAATTGCCGCAACGGCATTTGATCGAGCCCGTAGCACCGGTCGTCTTCGCCGCAGTTCGCGCACGTCGAATTCCATCCCCCGTCGCCAATCCACCACGGCGACCCACACGCTAAGCAAGGCATCTTTGGAAAATAATGTCCCGTAAGATTTCTGTTATTCGAGAAAACTTTCGTTTCGCCTTGTTGTTTGGTCGGTCGCAAAAACGCTTCGGGAACGCGAACGCCAATTTTGCCGCCGAGTGGCAATAATTTTTTCCCCTCTTTTTGTTCTTCTTTTTCTTCTACATCTTCTTTTGCTGATAGTTTATCCTGCGATAACAACGAAGAAGACGTTTTGTCTTTCAAAAACACTCGTTCTTTTTGTTGCATCAGTGCGACGCAACCGGCGCCGCCTCGACCTTCGGCGATGACGCCACATCGCTCCATGGTGTCTGGAACCGACTCCCAAACTTGTTGGCACGCGATGAAAAAGTTAGCTTCTTTCTTCTCGCAAAAATCGTCTCCATCAAAAGCGGTATCGTACTCGCACAAGCACGCGTCTAACATTTCGCGAAGCTTTTCGGCATCTTTGACGCCTTCAAAGACCAAATGATTCCTTCGATCGCCGCACAAACTAAAGCTTCGTCGAAACAACAACTGTTTTCGTTTTTGTTCATCATCGTCTTCGTCTGCGTCGTCTTTAAACCACGGCTTTTCGTTCACGGCATACACGCGAACGGGTTCCGAGTGTTTATGAAGCCACTGCAGAGGTGTTGTTAAGCGCGAGTTTACCCAAACGACGCCTTGTGAACGCAAGCTGGATGACAGCAACGTAGCGGTAGCGTTGATTTTATCTTTGTTGTTATTATCGTCATCATCCAAATCTAAATCTTCCGTGAACGAGACCTTCCCGTACTCTTTTCGGAGCATTAAGAACAACTTCCTGGAATCAAACGGTCGTCGCGCCAGGTACACGACCGGTGGCGGATCCTCTTCGTCCTCTTCTTCTTCTTCTACCTCTGCTATTTTTATTTCTCGCTCCTTGTTCCCGAGCGCCTCGGAGTACGTCTCCGTGCACTCCACGCAAACCTGCTCAATCTGTTTATCGTACTTGTTGTGTTCGAAAGTGATTTTAGAAACGAACAACTCGGCGTAGTTTTCCGACGCCTTTTCGGTTTCTAATATCCACTCGTCCACTCTGTTGCTCAACCCGTGAATCGTACTTCCAGAAGCGTCTCTCTCTCGCACCGCATCCGCGACTGCTTCGCCCAACTTTGCGCCTTCACCTTTAACGAGCACAGAGACGTCTTCGTTTCTAGAAGCACTCTCGACAAATATACGCTCAATTCTCTCCCTCTCTCGGACGTACTCTTCCCCTCTGGAAGAGAGCACGACGAATATTTTTACCGTTCCAATCGCTCCTTCCCGAATCTCCTCGCACGCCTTCGCAAACTCTCTAGAACTACTACTAGACGACGACGCGTCATCGTTGGTAGGAATCGGATTCATCAAAACAACGCTCATCACCGATTCCATTTTATCGTGTTGCATGAGCGCGTTCAAAACGATTAAACTCTCTTTACTCCCGAACGCAATCGAAATCGCTCGATCCTTCGCGTTGATTCTTTTCAACACGTTGTGCAACTGTTTGCTCGTTTTCTTCCTCCCGTCTACATCGTCTTCAATTTTGTTGTTGTTGTTAATGTTACTGCTGAAATCAATCGCGTGGACGCAGCTCGCGCACTTTGAACTCGCAAAAATGTGCCTCATCAGCGGATGAAACGTTTCCATCATTTTCTTCGTTCTCGTTTCGATGATGGTATCGTCATCATCATCATTATCGTCGCCGCCAACTTCTTTCGTCGTTGAAGAAAAAAGTGCATTTCGGTGAAACAAAAAAAGTAACGCCGACGGCGAGAACTGTGGCTTGTACCTCGTTCCTCTCGATATCGCGTGGACGATGATGGTATCACCAAAATCAATCTCGAGGCGACCACCACCAAAACGACCTTCTTTATGTCTTTCTTTATGTTTCCGACTCATTTGTGTTACATCATCACGACGATGCGTTTTCTACTCTCTAATAAGGGTGTCAAACTTTTTTGAGGAAAAACAAAAATTCTGAAAAAAATCAGAACAAAAGCAAAAGGAAAAAAGTGAAGGAAAATTTTCACTCTTTTCGCCCCAGATTGATTGTAACACTATTCCTTCCTCTCAAAGTGTGAGTGCGAGAGTTTTTTATATCTTTCTCTGTCTCTTCTTCTCTCTTTTATATTGAAGCGTTTAAATAAAGCGCGAATATATATACACACAACTGACAGAGCTGCGATCTTTCTTCTCAGTCGTCGCGATCGAAAAGAGAGAGAGAGCGCGTTTTTGCGAGAACTTGGCGCCCGCGAAAAGAGCGACCACATCGTCATCATCCAAATCATTATAGAGAAAAGGTCAGCCTCCTCTTTTCGTACTTCCAAATGATACCACCGACTGATACCGACGAAGAGAACAACGCAGACGTGGAAAGTCGACCACCGATGATGAACGACGACGACGATTCGGCGTCGGTGGCCTCGTCCACGACGTCGTCGAATTCTCCTTTATTAAACGCGGAACAAGAAATCTCTCGAATCTTGGCCAACCGACGAAACTATTACGGAGTGTTAAATCTCACGCCGCAGACGACTTCAAACGCGAGCGTGAAGAAATCGTACCATAAGATTGCACGAGTCATACACCCGGATAAGTGCAAACACCCAGACGCGTCGGCGGCGATGAGCGTGGTGACGGCGGCGAATTCCACGTTGACTACGCCAAAGTTGAAACAGAGTTACGACTTGTATTACAACACGCAAGACGTTTCGGAAAACGCGAAATCGGGATCAAACTTTGACGAGTGGCACTCGAAATCTGGAGCGGCAGTTGCTGGGTTACCTCCGTGGTTAGTCAAAGCGTTATCGACGCCAGTTTTAGGCGCGTTCGTGATGCTTCTCATGATCTTATTTGGCTTAATCTTTGGCGCGGTGTTAATCGTCCTCTTCCTGGCGTACATGTGCGTCCACATGGTCTTCTGGGTCCTCTGTTGCTGCGGCTGCGGCGGCCACTGCTGGCCGCGATACGGCGAAGGCGCTCGCATACATGAAATTCGCCAGCGCAGATTCTTCGCCATGCTTCGCGATTACGAACAAGCGCAAATGTTCGCCGCGCAAAGAGGCGAAACGGACCCGGACCCTTCGGCGTTTTTCCAGCGGTGGAACGCGTTGCACCCGGAAGACTTGTCTTTTCCAGACGGGTATGATCGAGAGTTTAGCGGCAAAGGTAGTAGTAAAGGTGGATACGGAGCCACGGACGATTACGGCTCGTACGTTTAAAATTTAATACTGTTTAGTAGTGTAGTTTGTTGTGTGCTTGTAGAGTATTGATGTGTAATATTATTAGTATTGGGATGATGCATTTGAAATCTTTGTTTTTTCTCTATCCTTCCACAGAAAAAACCACAGACTTACCGCACGAAAGATGCTACGCTTTTCTCAACGACGACGAGGGAGGACGTCGTTTGGCGGGAGCGGCGGTTACGGTGGTGGTCCTTTGTTTTCTCTTTTATTTATCCTCCTAATATTTCTTCTCTTCTCGTTGAAGACTTTGATGCGTGTTGTCGACGCGCAACAACAACGCGAACCGGCGTCGCGAGAATCCATCGAGAAATTTTTCGAAGCATTCGACGAGGGAGAAGAAGAAGTAACGACGACGACTGATGACGGCGACGCGGGCGGTGAAGGGGACGGAGGAAAAGGAGGAGGAGGAGGGTTTCAGTCGTTTCAATCGCTGGAGAACTTGGTCAAGCTGGCGCAAAAAGTCGCGGACGAGTCGTCGGAATATTATTACGACGAGAAAGAAATGACCAGTCGAGCGAGCGATGGGAAAAGCGGTTCATTCGTGGACGTTTCCGACGACGATTTGGACGAGTTTGACTTCTCGGACGATTTCGAAAGCGAACGAGGACGAGGACGAGGAGGAGAGGAACGATTCGGGGAAGAGGAGGAGAAAAAATTGTTGTGGGAATCCATCAGTCAATCCGGGGTGATTACGAACGAGTGCGGGTACGGGGAATCGAAGGAGAACAGTTTGTGCTTTAAAATCGACGAGGCGAGCGGACGAAGCGATGGGGTGTCGAGGCAGGTAACGACGGTACCGGTGAACGTCATCGGCGGCGCGCTGGTTCGATTCGAAATTGCTATTGACACGTTGTCCTCAAACGATGGCGATGAATATGGAGGTAGCGGTACTAGAGAGTCAAGAAGTAGAGGTAATAGTAGGATTGTGTTAGAGGCGAAACCGTTGGGGAAGCCATGGAGAGTTTTAGAGAGTTACGACTCGGAAACGTACGCGATATCCGGAGCGTCTTCGGCGGATGATGAAACGATCAGCGAAAAGAACGTAAACGTGAACTCGTTGGCGAGTTTTGACGCTCGAGCGAACGAGTTTGGGTTCATCGGGTACAGAGTAGAAGTACCGAAGAGCGCGGAGTCGTCGGCAACCAAGTTTCGATGGAGACAGGTGAACGATAACTTGGAGGAGGAAGAGAATAGCACCAACGAAAACAACAACAACAACATTAGAAATTGGGCCATCGACGATGTTATCATCGAGCGAATCGCCATCGCGCCGCACGCGCTGATTGCCGCCGTGAAAACGAAGCGAAAATCAAAGTCAAAGTTTTCGAGAGACGAACATTTGGATAACGTATATTTATCGATCAGTTTCTCGAAATCGGTGTATGGATTCGACGCGAACGGTTTAAAAGTTGGCAACGGAACCGTTTTAGCGCTTTCGCAAGCGAGGACGTTCACCGGTACCGATAGGTCGATATCGTCTTCGCACTTTGTGGCGACGGTGCAACCTATCGTACCCAACGACGGCGACTGGGTTGGTCCGTTTGCAGTTTCCATACAAATACCCGGTGGCGTGTGTACGAATGCGGACGGGAGAGCGAACGTGGCTTCGAATACGCTGAAATTAAGGCGCGTTTCCGCGGTGACGAACAAGTTAAAAGAGAAAATGCTAGAAGTAGTAGAAGAAGATGATGATGCTGAAGAGGGAGAAGAAGAAGACGTGACGTTATCCATCGGGGCGTTGAAAAAGAAACGTCGAACGAAAGAGTCACAGTTTGGCGATGAGAACGAGATCAAGAAAAAGCGAGTCTCGTTCGAGGAAATCACGCTCGGTCCTCGTCCGGGACCGAAAGATTCGAGATGGGCTGCCGTCGTCGCGGAAGAAACTGAACTGAACACATCAGCAACGTTCGATAAAACGTTTGTGGTCGTTTTAGACGATGATACGATGCATTTACATAACCCAGACTTGGCTAAAGATTCGAGTGCTTGGAAAGACGATCCGAGTAAAGTTGGCGAACGAGTCGAAATCGCGCAAGAAATTCACGGACGAATGAAACGCTCAAAACGGAAACCCAGTCGAGAAGCGTTCGATAAGATGGAAGATGAAATCGTGACTTTGAAGAAAGTGCAAGAGCGGGCATTAAGAAGATGGAAAGATGCCGATTCAGGTGGGTTCAATCGAGACGTTGGGAGTTATACGGATGCGAAAGAAAAGACGCAGCAATCTCTCTCGCCGTTTGCGAAAGAAATCAAAGAGGAAGAAATGATTGAGGATATGTTAGGGTTATCAAAAGACGCTAAAGGTGACGAAGAGTTAAAGAAAAAAGTGCGCACCGATAGCATCAACGAAGTGAACCTAAAAGATGAAGAAGATGATTACGACGACGATACGTTTGCGAGCGGGGAGATTTCTCCGGAGGAAGAGGAAGAGGAAGACACGACTCTGGCGGATTTGAAGAGAGATTTGGAAGAGAGCGAACGGTTGCACAAAGAGTTGGCGAGCGAAGTAGAAAAGAGTCACAAAATGCGTGAAGAACTCGATTCGGAATTAGAAGAACTTCGAAGTCTCGAAAAGGAGAAGAAGAGGAAGAAATACGATAGCGATAGCGGCGGCGGCGGCAGTGATAGTGGTATTGAGGATGAAGATGGATTTTTGCAAGGCGAAGGACACTCAACGATTGATGGTCAAAGCGTAGAGTTTCGAGAAGAGAAGGAAGAACAAGATAATGATTTAGCGACTATCGAACGGCTTGCACACGAAATGAGCGACATGTTCGAGGAGGAAAAGGAAGTCGAGGAACTCGTGAAAAAGTCACGAGGTGACGAAGCGCCTGAGAAGGAAGAAGGCATGTCGCGCGATATAAACGCGGACGCTGAAGCAATCAAAGAAGAGGCACGAATCATTCGCGAAGAGCTCAAGGCGGAAAAGGAACTTCTGAATAAGGAAAGGGAGATGAAAGCAAAGTTTGACGAAGAGTTGCTCAAATTGAAAACGGCGCAAGAGGTTGAAGTGCTCGCGAGCGACGAGGATGACGATGATCTTGAGTAATTTTCGCGTTTATCGCGTATGAAGGGTGTCAATAAGCGAAAATCTGCTAAAGGCAGTTTTTCGGTGAGTACTCTTACAAGGCTAATCTACTGGTACCAGGTACCACTATCATATTCATTACTACTATTATTTAGTCAATTAAAAGTCCGCAAACCCACTGAAAGAGCTGCGAGAACTTCCATTCTGTTCGCTATCGTTTTCACCGTCGTTGTCTTGCACGAGCCAAAATTTCTCCCCTTTTTTGCCCAAGGAAAACTCGCTTTCACCGTCATTTTGACTGAAAACGTTATTGCTGTTCAAATATCCTTGTGGAAACATTTGCAAAGGTCTCAACGTGCCGTTTAGAACCGCATCCCAATCTAGATTATCAAACCAAGGATGTTCCATGATTTCGCCAATATCCGTTCCTCCCAAACGCTCGTCCTCGTCTCGGACAAAAATCTCACGCAATAACATTTCAGTTTTCGCGTCGAAATTCGCCGGTTTCGCAACCGCATCAAAGTTTGCGTTGACGATTAGATCATACATCTTTTCACGACTATCCTCTCGAAACGGAGGATACCCAGCAAGCATTTCAAATAGCAACACGCCAAATGCCCAGATATCCGAGGCATACGATCCACCTTGATGAAGCAATACTTCCGGTGAAAGATAATCAGGCGTGCCACAAATCGTAAACGCGCGTTCGCCACCGCTGAGTTTTTTCGCAAAGCCAAAATCGCAAATAGCGATGCTTCCATTCTCACGAATCAACAAATTTTCAGGTTTAATATCGCGATAGATGTATCCTTTTTCGTGGATAGATTCAAGACCTAACAAAACCTGCGAAGCGTATACTTTCGTTTGGCCAGTCGAAGGTAAACCAACTGCGTTGAATAATTCAAACATATCACCTTGGCATAACTCGATCGACAAGTACAAAGCTTTCGCATCTTGAAAAGCGGAATAAAACTGCGCGATGAAAGGTGCGCCCCGGAGAGAAAACAGGCAGTTCTTTTCTTCCACGACGTGACTCTCTTCGTTCACCGCGACGACATTTTTCTTGGGCATGACTTTGATCGCGCACCTACGGCCAGACACTTTGTGCGTCGCAGAAAAAACAAAACCAATCATTCCCTTGCCCACCATTGCACCGAGTTCAAAGTCGTTTATACTCTTAGATCGGGATAAAACGAGAGATGCAGCGACAGCGACTCTCTTATCGCGATACTTTTTGAAAAATAAGCTCTTCGTCGGAGCAAACTCGCTTTTCTTTGTTGGCGTCGGAGCTGCTCGTAAAATTTCCGACCCCCTCTTTTTATTACTAGCGCGAAACCGTTCCTTGAACTGAAAAGCTATTCGAGAGAACGTGGAAGAACGTTTATTCAATTTCCGCTCAACGGAACGTTCCACTTGCGCGTATACGATTTCGCTTTTACTTTGTATTGCGATGTCTCGCGCCAATTCTTCTCCTTCTTTTCCAATAATCACAGGTTGTTGCGTCCCTAAAGTCAACAACGAATCTTTCGTTCTTCCTCCTGGCACAGAAATCGCATCTCTATCAAACGTATTCGATATATCCGGGAACGAATCACTCGTCTGCGAATGTATTTCACTCATATCATCCGTTAATGATTCTGAGTCGGATGACGCTACCGTTGATGGCGTTACCGTTCCGCTTTCGTCATACGATAGCGATTGAGAACGACTATGTTTTTGCTGCTTGTCTTCGCGCGAGCCGTGCATCCGCGACACATCGATGGAAAACCGCTTCGGCGTTGAAGAAAGGGATATTTCCATGTCTGAAGAAGAATATGAAGGGGAATAGATACCCGATTCTTTCCGTTGACGCTGGCGTTCCTTTCTCCGTCTTTTCTTTGATGTACTGTTGTCGTGTTTCATTCGATACATGTCGATCCATCTGATGTAGGCGTCGTTGCACGCTTGAAGGCGATCCGCGTTGAAGCTGATGATGACCGAAAGAGCGCTCGTGGAGGAGCAAATTTCGTTCTTCTTGCCATGCTCGTCGTAGGTTGTTTCAAACCAAGAACCAGCTTCGATAGTTTTCGTTGCCGAGGGATCTTTAGTATTCACTAAAATCACCGTCCCGTCAATTACAAAGTGTAGAAGGGATTCTGTTTTTGAACCCGCGACAATCTCATCCAAATTACCACAAATCTCTAAATCTTTTGAAAACGTTCGCTTAAACTTCTTGAGTGCATATTTAGAGGCAAACTTCATGCGCTCAGTGTCGTTATCAAATGCTTCGCTTGTTCTCTGACACGACAAAAATATGCGCAACGCCACAGTCGCCGCAAGTTTTGTTACCGTTTTAATGGCACGTTCAAAATGCGACTTGTGAATCTTGATCACCTCGGCGCCTTCTTCGCTGTTGGCAACGAGCAAACGTGCGTTGACTTGAGGTTCAACCATGGCACCCTCGGCCCAAGTTGATCCTTCCTTTAGAACTGTTGTATTTTTCTCCTTTGTCGAGGGGGAAAATTTGCCTCCTTGATCGTCTGCGATGCGCATGTTGTCGTCATCCTCGTAACTCATCGCCGTTCCTTTGACTAGAACGACAAAGGATTCCTCGATATCCTTCGGTTTTGCTATTATTTGGTGTTTCTCGTACGTCCTACGTTCAATACCACTAATCAAAGCCTCCATCGCTAACGAGAAAAATCCGACGTGCGCAATCGACGCGTTCTTCTCGAAAGCCTTCTCCAAATGTTTTCGTTCAATATCAGTCAAAAGGGGCAACTTTATATTTTGCGTTTTGTCGTGATGTTGTTCCGTACTTCTCGATGATACTTCTTCTCCATTCTCCTTTTCTTGGACTTCAGAAACGCTCTTCTGCCGATTATATTCTTTCTGCTTTGTTTGAACACTCCCACTGTTTGCGCTGCCACTCGTACTCTGCCGAAGACTCAACTCGCTCCGATTGTTACGATTGATCGAAACGTGTCGTTCGCGCTGTAACACGCGGCGCGTGCTCATGGAGCGAGTGTTATATTGAGAAGACAATGATACAGAACTGTTATTCGAGGTCCCAGTGGACTGCGAGCTCGAAGACAAGCGCCGACGTTCTTTGGCGACGAGTTCCTCTTCGTCTTTTTCTACCACTGGTGTATCTTCTTCTTCTTCTTCTTTTTTCCCTCTTTCTTTTACCATCCCTGTCGTCTCTTCCTCCTTTGAAGACGTTTCCAATCTCAATTTCTTCCCATCGTCACTTTTCACAGCGCAACTTTCGTAAACAATGTACGCGAGCAAAGGTACCGTAAACGCAAACGCTCTCGCGCGAGTCCAAACAGTCTCCGGCGAGTTCTTCCAAAAATCTCGTATCCCCATCACGAACACGACGACGAAATACAAAAAGAACGCTCTGATGTGCTTCTTCGTTGAAAGCACGAACTTACCATCGGAAAGAAAAGTGAACGCGGCAGAGTTCGGCGCCAATCGATGGACGATGTCGGTCGCGCGCGATGAAACGCGACGATAAACACCTACTTCGTCCCTCTTTTGTCTCAATTCGTTTTCATCATCATTTTCATCCTCATCGTCGTCACCAGCCGTTCTCTCTCCCTCATCGCTTCGAATACTCTCAGAATACGCAGCGGCGGTCAAAACATCGTCTATACTCTTTCTCTCCTTTTCATCGTCTAAAGATTTCATCGTCGTCGTCATCGTCTCAAAGCTTTGTTGGTGTTCAAAAACAAAAACAAATTCCGCAATTCAGTTCGCTCTCACGAGACTCCTAATTCCCCGACATATTCCTTCACTTCAAAGCTGTGTATATATCTTCTTTATGCGACCACTTCGTCGTAAAAAGTACTAAAGCACAGATGATAGATTTTACGCGCGACAAATGCCCGCGTTTTTAAACATCAAGAGCCGGCAGGCGCGTTTTCGACGTTTAAATAAAAGTTGTGTGGTGTCCTCGTGCCTTTCGATACGAAAAGCTCCTGCTGCGTGGATAAAAAAACAACAATTAAAATTTGAACGCCCAAACGACACTTTTTAACGAACGAGAACGGAAGGATTTTGGACCAAAAATTTTTCTGCGTGGGAAACTTTTTTGTCGAGACAGACAGTTACGAGTAGTACATTTTTGCCTCAGACAAAAGCCCGTTCTCGTCGTATGCGCATTATATAATACTACGTATATTTAACACAAACAAAAGCACGTGATAACTACACACATGAAGTAGAACAACATCATCAACGAAACACTTTTTGCGCATTTCCTACTTCCTCGAATAAAGAAAGGCTTTTCAAAGTCGTGACAGAAACGATGGTGTGGTTCGTGTGCGACGACTGCGGCGATTCGATTAAAAAACCAGCGCTGAAGAAACACTTCAACAACTGCTCCGCCTCTCGATTGAGCTGCGTGGATTGCGGAGCAGAATTCGATCGATATGCGGTGCAATTACACACGAAGTGCGTGACCGAACACGAGAAGTACGCGCTCGGGGCGACCAAGCCGGGCGGGAAGGCGAACGTTGTTTCAGGCGCTTCAACCAAGGCGGCGGCGACGCGAGAACCAGCTGTAGCACAAGCAGCAACAGCAGCCGCGCGAGAAGAGAAGGAGAAAATAGTCGGTCGAGAATATCTGGCCACCGAAGCGCCGTGGATGTGTTCGTGCTGCAACGTCGAGTGCACCGGGGCGGAAACGCTGAAGTCACACGCGCTCGGTAAAAAACACAAAAGGAAAGCAAAGACGCTTCGAACGCAGAAAGAGGAGGAGAATAAAGCGAACGACGAGGGGAAACCGAAATCGATGAGTCCATCAGCGGAAGAGGAGAAGAAGAAGAAGAAGAAAGAAGAGAAGAGAGCGAAGAAAAAGTTGGTGCGATTGAAGTCCAAGGAGAATAAGAAGAAGATTTTAGAGGAGAAACTGAAAGTGGCGAAAGAGAAGAAGGCGCGGAAGGACGAGAAGAAGCGGAAGCGAGAAGAGGAAAAAACGGACGAGGAGAAGGCGAAAGACGCCGAGAAGGCAAAAGAGAGAGAGGTGAAGAAAGCGAAGCGAATAGAGTTGAAGGCGGTGAAACGAGAGAAGAAGTTGGCGAGGAAGAAGGCGAAGCAAGAGGCGAAGAAGAACGGAAGAGGGAAGACGAACGTCGCCGCGCTGGGGACCAAAGAGAAAGGGGTGAAAAAAAAGAAGGTCAAGGCTAAGTATTCAGGAGGCAAAAAGTAGTTTTTTACATCACTGTGTAACTTTCGATATTTAACTAAAAAGACTATTTTACTACGCATTAATAATCTACAGCCCGTCCGCGACGACGTTCGGGACTAAATCACCATCCGGGCACCGTTTACTTTGCATAATCGCAGAACCACCTTCGATTCTTCCCGTTAACTCGTGCGTCGGCCCCCAATCCATGAACAACTGTTTACCGTCTGAGTCCGGAATAACACCCCAGGTTCCTTTCCCCCACGGCGTGACTAAATCACCGTTGTCTTTCCACTCAATACCAGCGACGCCGCCCCATTTACCCGTGTGCGCATCCGCGACGTGCTTAGCGAGCTCACTGGATTGAATCCCTTGCGTGCGCTCGATTTCACCAACCGGTCGCGGTTTACACTGCACCGAGCTCGATAAACCTTCGCCTCCGTTCCATCGCTCGATGGCGCCTTTCTCGCCTTTCCAATACTGCTTAATAATATCGAGCATCCTTTGCGGTTTTTCTGGGTGGTAGTTCACATGTATCGACGCCGGATGAAACTTTTCCTCCGGGTATAACTTCTCGTCGTGGCGCATGTATTTGAAAACATACTTTGAGTTACAGAAACATGCAAAATTCATTATTCGCGATGAAGCGGAGTTCCTCGAAGGTGTTTTCTTATCACTCAAAAACGTGTGTTCTTCGTTATACGCGGTCTGATCCCACGTCGAGCGTTCTGTGTTCATGCGATTGGCTAACACGGTCATCATTTGCAAACTTTCGTGCGTGGCTTGCGTGAAGAACAAACCGGAGTTTTTCACAAACATGCGGTACGTGAGTTCGTCCGCCGAGGATAACTTATTTCCTCGACCTCTCGTAGGGTTCCACCTAAAACCATACGTCGTCCTATCGTCCCATCCGTCCGACATCCCTTCAACGTCCACGTCTCGGTATAACAAATCGTTCTTGAACGGGTCTCGCATCCAGACGATATCGACGTCGGAGAGCAAGACGTTTACGCCAATTTTAATAAACTCTTTGAGGATTTCAAACTTTAAGCCAGAGGTGGCATGGTTATCGGTCGAGCCAGTAATGGATGTTAACGAGCGCAAGTAATAAGGCGCGTCATGTTGCTCGCACCACCGCGCGGTTTGCTCGTCGAGTGCAACAATCATGTAATTCGTGATTTCGGTTTTTTGCAATCCGTCAATCCATAACTGCAACATGTGGAAGATGTTTTTGTTCGAGACGCCGACTAATACTTCTCGGTTGATGGCTACTTTCTTCACAACTTTGCACAAGTTTTCCGAGCCACCTTCGCAGTTTGCCGGCCACGAGGTCATATCGTCATCATTTTTTGGCCACGGGACAACGTAGCGCAACTTTCTCGGATGAGGTCCAGAACCTTCTGACCACGCGCTTCGTTCGCACTGTTTGTGCTTGTTAACGATATCATCCGAACTTTCGTCGCCAAGAGCAAATGAGCGACCTTTATCAAACGATTGAGACGGGATAATCGCGTTTGGATCACCGGATAACTCGTCGCCTCGACTCACGTCTTCGCTCGGCGCGTATCTCGATCCTCGGCTTGGGCTGTTTTTCAAGTTGTACCTACACGCGTGTCGAAATGGTTTTAAGCGCGCACCGGCTTTAAACGCATTATCGTAAGCCGGCATGATAACTTGTTCCGTAACTCTGTCGTCGACGCCAATGCGTTCTATGTCCAAGTGCTCGCCGAAATATCGACACAACTCGATCGCCGCTAAAGTTGGATTGAAGCGCATAAAACTAGATCTCGCCATGGGTAAGCAAACGCTTTGTGCGTACTGCGACCAACCCATAGACTTATCGCCAATACCAATCACTTGTCCATTCGATCTGCACGTGATATCGGTGGCGAGTTCGATATCGAATCCGACGTGCGCGGGCATCATATCGTCGAGGGCATTCACGTCGGCGCCGATAGTCGTAAACGAAAACGCTTCGGATTCGAGTGGATTCGCCGTAAACTCTGCGCTTTTATCCGAGAGAACTAGCACCGCGTAGCCTCTTGTAAGTAAAACACTCGCCAAACGGTGAGCCGGAGATCCAGTCTCACTCTCACCTTTGACTAATACCGCGGAAACGTGTTGTTGTTCTTTAAACTTTTCGCGATTCCCGTAGGCGACGAAAACCACGCTCGTTTGCGTGGCGTCAGCTAACCTCGACGCTTCATCTGCGCTCATGTGTGTCCCGTCAATGACGACAACGGCTTTTTGATACTTGATACTTTCTCCGTGATGACTCGTATCTCGCTCATCAAACATCTTCTTTAAAGCCTCGCGCAGAGCATCCGAGGAGGAGGGTGAATTTTTCTCGCCAGCAACAGTCTCAATCTTCATCCCATCCGTAACCATCTTCTGCCCATTCCCTCCGTCGTCTAAATACCCATCCTCCTCCGATTGCGCCTTGGTGCATTTGTTTATCCCGCCTCGCCTACTCGCTCTCGTCGCGTGGTGAAACACGTCTACTATTTCCGCGCTCGTCAAACTAAACTTCTCGCAACTGTACCCGTCCCGGATGGACGCCACGCACCGCTCGCCATCCATCATCGCCTTACCACTTATGCTTCCTCCCATGCTATTGTCCTCGTTGTTGTTATTTACACCGTCAAACGAGGAACCATCACCACTCGTGCTCGTACCGCTGCTGCTGCTGCTACTCCTACTCCCGCTACTCCTCTTCTCCGCTCCTCCTCCGCCTTCATCACCAGCATCATCATCACTCGTTTTTGTCGCGTCGTGAATCTCCGCAATCTCCTCCGGTTTCCCATCTCTCACTAGCACTTCGTCATTATACTCGTTTTGATGACGATATGAATGCCGACGATGATTATCGATTTTATGACTCCCGACTCTGGTCTCTTCTCTTTTCGCCACGCTTCGTAATTTCGTCTCCTCGGTCTCGTAAAACAAAACGTCCGAGACGAACAGAACGAGAATGAGCGGTGAGACGATTCGAGAGAGTAAGCGGGAAATGAATGAATTTTGCTTCTTTTTTCGATTTGAAGCGGAGGAAAAGGAGGACAGAGATGCGTCTTTGGTGGTTACGACGGATGACATTTTTCCTTTTCGAGCGCAGAGAAGCGCGTGAACGCGCCGCTCTGTTTTTGTGCCGATCTGCGGCCAAATGTCGTCACACCACGAGCGGGGAATAAAAAGAGATGTTCTCCATCACCACAGCATCGTCGTCGAGATGCGTGGTCAGATCTGCGTCCACCGTTAAAACCAGTTCTAAGTCGTGCGATGCTGTTCGCAGGAGTAGTGGTAGGAGTCACGCGCGTTGTCATCAACGACAACAACAACAACAACGAAGAGTCGTCGCGACGATGAGCGTATCTTTGGATAATAAGATTAGTAACAACAACAACAACAACATTAGAAGAAGAAGAAGGAGATATTCATCGAGTATCGTCAAATCGTCTCAGGACGACGAAAACACCGAAACGCCTTCTTCCACTGGTTTCGATGGATTCGATACCGGAACCACCGTGA
>Ga0181606_10002452_pt1 | contig 15917 bp, 7 predicted proteins | sample 041ome_10_FD_132994 | JGI IMG/M metagenome (GOLD analysis project Ga0181606, IMG submission 132994) | Coastal salt marsh microbial communities from the Groves Creek Marsh, Skidaway Island, Georgia - 041412US metaG (megahit assembly) | ecosystem: Environmental > Aquatic > Marine > Intertidal zone... | reverse complement strand
TGCAGTCACGGCCCAAAACACTGCAAACTCCATGCCAAAAAAACCTAAATTTTATAGCACATAAGACTAGGTTGTACTGCCTCGTTATTGCTTGCAAAAGAAAACTTTGATGTCTCGATGGTAATTTTGTCGTTTTTTTCCTCTAAAAGATGAAAGCACCCAGTTTTGAGAATTGCCAAATAGCCATTTGTGAAAAGGGAATGATACTTGAGGCGTCTGAATCATTCTGTCGGTGGGTGGGCAGTACCTTACAAAACCTGACTAATCTTAGTTTTCGAGACCTGATGGTTTCTCTTGAAGGCTCTTGGTCATCCGCACTACCCAAAGATTTCCAACAAAGATCTTTTGAACTCTACTTACCACTATCCCCAGAAGAGTCGAAGTCCTCTCTGGGAATTTTTCTATGTTACAGGAAATATTCAAACCTTGGAATTATATCGATTTCTCCTGCACTTGCTCCTCACGATAAGCTCAAAGAGGCTTTCATGGGAGATCTAATGAAGGACCCAAGGGCTTTAGCGAACACTCTGATTAGACTGCAGAAAGCTGAAAGCAGATTAGCCGATTACATAAGTCACTTTCCTGGAATATTTTTTACTCAGAGGCCGGACCTAACCTTCAGTTATATATCGAGAGGAATAAAAACGATTTTCCCGTTTGATCATAATGAACTTGGCAGAAACAGTGGTCTTTTCCTAGATAAAATACTATCACAAGATCGTGAGCATTTTCAGCATGAAATCAAGAGGTATTCCGCAAAGAAGGAAACCTTCAGCTTCACTTACAGAATAGTTTCCTCACCGAACGATCGGGTCATATACATGCTGGATATAAGAACGCCTATTATCACAGCTACCCAAAAGCTTATTGGCTACGATGGGGTTCTGATTGATATTACAAGGCAAGCAATTGCTGAACACAGATTATCCAATTCGGTTTGGAGAGAAGGGCTAACCACCCTTACAAATGGATTGGTACATGACTTTAGTAATCTTATGGCCGGAATCTATTCAATCAGCGAATTATACCATGGTATGATCACAAAAGATGATCCGATGGCAAATGGATTGGGCCAGATTAAAAAAAGTGCGATGCAGGCACAAAAATTAGTCCGGCGTATCATAGATTTACACCGAGATAAACCTGCGATCCGGGCGACTCACGATTTACGAGTCCTAATCAAAGATCAAATGGATTTGGTTGGTATTCTTATCCCCAAGAGTGCAAAAATTACCACAGATTTTGGCATTAAAGAGGTGCCAGTCTTCCTCGAAGAGACAGGATTTAGGCAAGTTATTCTCAACCTTATTATCAACGCCAGAGACGCTATTCCTAAAAACGGAAAAATAAAAATTCAACTTAAAAGGGTTAAGGCTGGAGATAAGATTATGAAGGGAGCTTTTGAGTCTCTTCAGCTGGCACCGAGTGACGGAGCTGAGATTCTCATTAAGGATAATGGATCTGGTATCCCGAAAGAGATTTTTGAGAAAATTTTTGATCCTTTTTTTACAACAAAAAACTCTGCGTCAGGGTCAGGTTTCGGACTCTACAATTGCAAAATATTTATGGAAGATCATCGAGGTAAAATTAGCTTCTCGTCCAAACCAGGTAAAGGGACGACCTTTTTTTTGTATCTTCCTCTTTCAATTCATTGAAGATCTGGTGATGCTATTTCACTGCGTCCTGCCAGGCAGCAATTTACCTTCTGAATAATTAAGGGTTGATCGTAATTCTCCGAAACGATCATACAATTTCATGGGACCATCTAATTTCCCGTCGACATAATTTGCTTCAACCCACGACCCGTCCGGAGATTTCTTGATACTTTTTCCGTTTAATCTGCCATCCGCATAAATTTGTTCAGTAATTCTTCCGCTTTGATTGATTTCAACAAAGCCAGAATACGATTCCGTGGATCCATTTCGGGTAAGAATCACTGAATCATCAACCAAATCAGCTTGATAGCTAAACTCAGTCTCAAATGATTCTTCGGTCCCTTGCCAAACTTTGTGCTCTTCAACATTATCAACCTGCTCGCAAGACTGAGCGGCAATCATAAGCATTAATAAAAGAAGAGCAATAAAGCGACTCATTGTAAATAGTCCTCAAACTCATACAGATAAGGATCTCGAAGGGTGATCTTTGTAGAAAAAGCTTTGGTCTTGTCCTGTTTCTCGTCTGCATCAGGCTGATGTTGTTCGTTATTTTCAAAATCAAAATCACTCATCCGTTCTTCCAACTCATTAGGATCCGTGCCTTCCTCTAATCTGCGAACAACTTCTTCCATGCTCTCATCCATTTTTTCTCCAGTCATGGCACACATCTTTCTCATTAATGCCCCCATTTGCTTGGGGTCAGGATTTTCATCATCCATTCCTCCTATGGCTCCTTCGAGCTCTTTCATCATTTTTGCAGATTGAGCTTCATTCATGTTGGCAAAAGGGTTATCAGGTCCTGCATTGTCATCAGAGCCAAGCTCTGTCTCTCTATCACTTTTCTGTCCCGTGATTGAAAAACCAGACAATAATTTTTTCATTTCAAACTGTTTTCCATCAGGACATAAAGGAATCTTGCTGGCATAATCCGAAGATCGTGCAAAAAAGGAATAAATCTTTCGTTTTTCTGGAGAGAAGAACTCGTAAATAGGCATCTCTTGTTTCTTATCTTTAAGTTAACAATAAATAAGAATAAATAATTTCAAGATGAGCAAAAATAAAATAACGATGTGGATCTTTTCTCCACCAAGCGAGCAACGTTTATGGGTTTTATTACCGCTATCCTTTTCGTTTTTGCTCCAGCTTTTGACAGGTCTTCCTAGACCAGATCTACTAGAGAGGCTGGATGCTTCGGAGTTATTAATTGAATTCTCGAAAGGAGTTTTCTCTTACCCCTTTTGGTTGCAGGATCTTAGCCACCTTCCTCTCTTCGCCCTGTTTTCTTGGCTATGGTATTGGTATTTCAAAGATAAACCAACGATATGGGCGTCACCTGCGTTTCATATCTCTTGGTCCTATGCAATTATAAATGAATTAAGCCAGTTCTTTGTCCCCAACCGATTCCCTTCCATAGGAGATTTAATCATGAATCTTTTAGGCGTTGCCCTGAGTAGCTATCTTTACTTTTACCTTACCTCAAGAATTCTTAAACCTGACTCGAAAAAGTAACTTTTTTCAATGCATTCTCTCTTTCAAACAGAGATGGATGCGAATGATGAAAAAAGGAAAACCAAGGATGGGGCAAAGGGAAGTTTTTGTTTTCTCGGTAAAGTTGTCTTAGAGCAGAACCGAGATGTTTACCCGTGCCCATAGTCAATGCCGCAAATTCATCTGCCTGAAATTCATGTTTTCTGGAGAAATAATTATTTACAGGAGACATCCAAAAAACAAAAGGGCCTGCGAACAAGCTAAAGAACACAATCAACGGACTCAAAGACCCCATATTCTCAAGGGGTACTTTGAGTCCGTCGTAGAGCCATTCACTGGAACACAGATAACTAATTATCCAAAATCCAGCTAATCCGGAAAAGAAGGCAACAACTAATCGTTTAGGAATATGACCAAGCCGGTAATGACCAATTTCATGAGCAAGCACTGCTTCAATTTGATCCATATTCATTTGTTCGATAAGAGTATCATACAGTACAATTCTGCGAAATTTTCCAAAACCGGTAAAGTATGCATTGGAATGGCTCGATCTTTTACTGCCATCAACCACTTCAATGGACTGAGCTTGAAAACCGGACTTTTCCGCCAATCTCATTAGGCGAACCTTCAACTCCCCATCCTCTAATGGGGTGAGTTTATTGAAAAGAGGTAAAATAAACTTTGGCCAAATTATCATGAGTACTAACTGTAAAACAAAGAAAGAAAGAAATGCCATGATCCACCAAGTGAAAGGAAAAGATTGCTGGAGCGAACGATACAACCAGTCCAGCAGAGATATGATTAGCACAAGAATAAGTAGGCCGATAAAGGCTCCTTTGATTTTGTCGATAACCCAGAGTATTTTTGTCGATTTATTAAATCCAAATTTTTCCTCCAGTTCAAACTGCCTAAACCAATCAAAAAATAGCTCCGGTATCTGCAGGGAAATTAAAAAAATGGAACCAAAACAGGCGGCTGCCCAAGGTGCGAGATTAGATCCATGGGGCCAGCCAGTATAATACCACGGGATAAGCACTAAGAGGATCGCTACAAAGATTAGATAAGAAATCCATTCCTCCACCCTTGATAATTTAGTTTTGGCCTTGGTATATTCCAAACATTCGCCCCACTCTGCCTTTGACATTAATCCGTCTATTTCCGAGGGAAATCCCATACCCAGCTTATTCATGTGCTTGTGATTTAAACTTCTGAGAAATTCATCAACCAAGAGGCGGAAGATGGAAACGAGGATAATTATTATTTGAACTGCAGTAAGCATGCTTCGAAAATTGCACAATCATTGCTTAATGTCTATCTCTCAAGTCGATTCGAAGTTGCTATATAATTAGCCCTCCGTAAAATATACTTTCATGCCTGATAAAGTCTCCAATGAGAGCAAAGATGTTCCCTTTGAGGATTCCCTCAGCGAACTACAATTGATTGTGCAATTACTCGAAAGTGGAGAAGGTAGACTCGAAGATATTATCGTGAATTACGAAAAGGGAATGAAACTCATCACCCATTGCCGAAATCTTTTAGAATCTGCAGAATGCTCCATTAAGCAACTGCAAGTCCCTAAGCAAGATGCACAATAATCCACATTCAATCCTAAAAAACCTTGTTGGTCCCGCTGACCTCAAAAAACTATCCAAAGATGATCTTCCGAAATTATGTGACGAAATCCGATCTAGAATTATACAAAGCACTTCCAAGAACGGCGGCCATGTTGGTCCTAACCTTGGTGTTGTTGAACTGACCATTGCTCTTCATCTTACTTTTTCTACTCCACACGACTGTTTTTGCTGGGATGTTTCCCACCAAGGCTATGTACACAAACTACTTACTGGTAGAAATGGATCCAAATTTGATAATATTAGGCAGGCAGATGGGTTAAGTGGTTTTTTAAGCAGAGACGAAAGCGAGCATGATTCATTCGGTGCCGGGCATGCAGGTACAGCTTTATCCGCTGCTTTGGGCATGTGTGTTGCGAGAGACTGCCTGCAAAAAGATAATCATGTCGTTGCGATTGCAGGGGATGCTGCATTTACCTGTGGGGTTACTTTGGAAGCTCTCAACAACATTTGTTCAAGCACCAAAAAATTTATTTTAGTCATTAATGACAACGAGTGGTCGATTGCCAAAAATGTGGGGGCATTTTCTAAATACTTCAATGAATTGATCACCAACCCTGTTTACAACCGTATCCACAAGGATGCGGAAAACTTTCTCACCCAATTTCCCGGAGGCTCTTCCCTTATCAAATTTCTGTCCAAGGCCAAAAGAGACACCAAAGAACTCCTGGCACCCTCGAGTATTTTTGAAAAACTCGGACTTCGTTACCTTGGTCCGATCGATGGCCACGACATTGAAACCCTCAGCCACTTCCTTGAATTTGCAAAACAGGCAGAGGAACCAATAGTTCTTCATGTTTTGACCCAAAAAGGAAAAGGCTTCCCAATAGCAGTTGAAGAACCTGAAAAATGGCATGGAGCCAACCCATTTGACATCAAAACCGGTGATTCTATCCCTGCGAAAGCCGGCACTCCTCCCAAGTATCAAGATGTGTTTGGATTATATTTATCTCAGCTCGCATTGGAAAACCAAAAGATTTTCGGCATCACTGCTGCCATGCCTAGCGGAACCGGATTGGATGCTCTACAAAAAACAATACCTGACCGGTTTATTGATGTTGGGATTGCTGAGGAGCATGCCGTATTACTTGCAGCAGGTATGGCCACCCAAGGAATGCATCCAGTCTGTGCCATATATTCCACTTTTTTGCAAAGAGCATATGATCAAATCATCCACGATGTATGCCTTCAAAATCTCCCTGTTACATTTTGCCTAGACCGAGCAGGTTTATCTCCCAATGACGGCCCCACTCATCATGGCTTATTTGACCTCTCCTATTTGAGGTGCGTTCCTCATGCAGTTGTTATGCAGCCCAAGGATGAAGATGAACTACAGGATATGATTTTTACTTCAACCGAACTTAACCAACCATCTTTTATTCGTTATCCCAGAGGTGCTGGTGTGGGCGTGCCATTAAAGAAAAAAGCTTCTTCTGTGGAAATCGGTAAGGCTGAGGAAATCAAGAAAGGAGATGAGTCAGTATCCCTATGGGCTCTTGGCGATTTCGTGCAGGTTGCAACTAGAGTTGCTCAATCAATGGAGAGTGAATTTAACATATCCTGTGCGGTGGTTAATGCACGCTTTATCAAGCCTCTGGATGAAGCCCTCCTTTTTGAGCACGCCCAGAAATACACTCACATTATCACCCTCGAAGATAATGCTCTAGCGGGAGGATTTGGCTCTGCTGTGCTTGAGTTTTTGTCCATTCACAAATTTAAAACCCAAGTTACCAGGTTTGGTTGGCCTGATAGATTTATTGAGCATGGTGATTCAGTTGATCAATTACGGAAACAGTATGGACTTACTGAAAAACAAATTATGTCTAAGATTTTAAACTCTATCAATGGAAACGATGATGTTGTGTCCAGTAAAGAGCTCATTGATATAGCTTAAGGATTTAAAACGGATACCATTTCCCTGCTTGGTAATTGTAAATTAAATTACGGTTGTTTACTTCATCCTCTCTGATGAAGACCCATTGGTTCAGATTCTTTGAAAAGAAATTTCCTTTTCTTCCATCCCAGTACTGTTCATTCGTCCATAACCAGTCCCATTTTTTTGTCCATATCCAAGCACCATTAAACTGGTCAGGTTGTATATATATCCACCTAAGATGAGCATGATAAGCCCATCCATTTTCAAGTATATAAGCGGAACCAATCCATGATGTCATCCAAGTGTTCAAGTCATCCTCCTGTTCCGCTAAAGATGTTTGGATATTTTGCTTCACATTGATGGATATCTCCGCCTGATCAGACAATCCAGCAAGTGTGCTAACAGATAACTTAAATACATGTTCTCCAATAACATTTCCTCCTGGTTTACCATGAAGCAGAAATTCTTTTGTATTAGTAGGAAGAATTTCGATCCAGGATGGGAAGTTGGAAGAAAACCTTATCTTCTCATCTTTTACATTTTCCACATAGAAAGAAACCTCAAAATCTTCAAATTGCTTGGCATCAACTTTCTTGGGAATGATAAGTGAAGGAGTAGTGGAGTCATCGATGACCACAATATTATCCTTGATGAAAACTGTTGAGGAGTTGGACAACCTTACCTTGAATTCAACAGGGAATGTTCCCTCTTTATTGGGCGAATATCCTGATAAATATCCATTACCAAAGTTATCAATCATGACATTTGCCCAAGATGGCATATCAATATTCTCAGCAGCAAAACTTCCACCTGCGTCTTCCCAACCGAAGGTAAGAAAATTAAACTTAAAAGGAAGACCTACTGCAACTGGGTGAATGTCTATAAATTCACCTCCCACTTGGAGATCTTTGGAGTATTGGAGAGTTACCAAAAAGGGATCATTTGCAGAATAACTGGGGTATGACTTCAGTTCTAAAGCCTGACTTTCCCCACTCACTAACAATTGATTTCCGGTAAAATTCAATACCGAATTTATCTGGTCATGAGCAGATGATTGAAGAGTAAAATGATCCACTACCGCCAGGGAAGATGTATCCAATTTAGCCAAAAATGCATGGGCACGACTATCCGCTGTAAAATCTTTGTTTAGCAATTTTAGACCGCCTAAAAAACTGCCAGCAACATAGGCATATCCCAATTCAGTCATGTGCAGGTCGGAGAAGGTCTTGTCCCCGGAACCATTAAATTTGAACAATTTCGCTCTCTTTAAGGAATGGTCAAACTTGGCAGCAAAAATCTCCTTAAAGGAGGAGGAAAGAAAAGAATCTTTACAGCTCATTTCCTTTGAAAATTCACCGAGAAGAAGAAGGCTATCGTCGGAAGCATCATAGGATACTTTCTCTGCACTTAAAGCTCCTTCTGATTCGAATGTATAATAATTCTGCATTGTGCCATCTGCGGAGAATTTCGCACAAAATGAACCATGATTTTCTTTAAGTAAAATATTAGCTCCCCCCAGATTAATACTTGAAGAAAAGTCTCCCGCAACCACAAGGGAATCCTTAGCCCAATCGAGGTCATTGCAATGATCGTAACCTACCCCACCAATAGAATGAATCCACGATACAGCAGAAAGATTACTTGGATCAAGTTGGGCGATAAAGCCATCTGACTTACCGAAAGATTGGACTTCATGTTTCCCCAAAACGAAGTTACCTGTGAAAGAACCACATATGAAAATTTTATCATCTCCGATGACTAATGATGCAGCTTTTTGATCATTAATAACAGGCAGGCTAAAAAACTCTTTTAACCTACCATCTGAGCCAATCTTAACGACGAAAATATCTGTTCCTGAACTGGCATTCAATTTCCGGTTCGAGAGCTGAACCTTTCCGGAAAAGTTTCCAATCGCATATAAATTTCCCCGTTTGTCCAATTCTAGGTCAACGATTTTACAACTTTCATCTGATAATAAAATGTACTCTCTAACCAAAGAAAAATTATCATTCTCCAAGCAGTAAATAAATCCTGATGATCGGGCTGAGGAGTAATGAGTTGTTCCATCATATTCCAGGTTTCCTTTGAAGTTGCCTCCAACAAATGACTTATCAGCGTTTCCGTCCATCTTCACTACTTCTGCATTCCCCAGAATATTTCTCACCAATTGCAACGGAGGGATGACGGATTGGGATGACTTCAATCTGTCAGGTAGCATGTAGTTATAGGATAGTAGAAAATCAGAATAAGAATTGTTTTCTCCGGCAATTCTCAAAATAAGTGTTTGATCAGAGTCTTTGTGATCTAACCACTCTTTTAGGGATGGTGACGCTGAGAGATAAATTTTGTTATCCTCGTTTATTACATCTAACCAATTCTCAAGGGTATGAACCCTGCCGATGCTGTAAGCTTGATTAGCCACTTTAATTTCGTGCAAATTAGCCTCATCAATCTTAAACTCAAAAAGGTTTTCACCAATGATTTCGGGAATTTGTGAAATCGATCGAAAATGCACAAAAAGTTCTCGATTATGAGATGTACTCGGAACCTCATCATTTCCCACTAAGAACCCAGTTGTTGATATTGAAACCCCAAAAACTCCGGATTCATTCGAGAATTGATTGGTAATGAGATCGTCTCCCCCACCTCCTAAATGCTCAGCCCACAAAAGCTCACCATTGTTATGACTGAGTGCCATAATAATCGCATCCACGCCCCCTCTTGACGAATAAGTATGCCCCATAATGTTACAACTTTGGGAAAAGAGAACAGACAAGTTTATTTGCCCAAACGAATTATAGTTAATATCTACGAGATCCAAGAAATTGGGAACTGATGATATTACCATATTCTTCTCCCAGACAACAGAGCCTGAAAGACTCAATTTTATCAAAACTACATTTTTATCGGGATCTTCAATTACTTGACGAAAGCCAAGGAGGAAAATCGCTTCATTGGAAGAACAAATTCTACCTGCAGAAACTCCGCTAATAATTTTTTCTGAAATGATTTTCAAAGACCGGTCTAAGTGCAGGATCTTTGTAATAGGGTTGGCAGAATCATCCGCTAGTTCCATGGTCAAAAACCAATCATTAGTCAGCGAATGATTCGTTACTGCTACCTTACCAAGTACTTGTTCAAATAGAGAAACACCTAGGGATTTGCCATTAGCATCAACCAAGATGGCAAAACTGCATGGAGAAGAGCTCGTTATTTTTTCAGTCCCAACCTGAATTGAACCAATCAAATTACCTGTGAGTAAAATGTCTCTGGAAAAAGATGGAGTAACTTTCAGATCCAGCACTTCTCCTTGAAGTTCAAAGTCCACGGCCCAGTCCGAGACTCCATCCAATCCAATACTGGTAAGGAAAATCGAACTCTTTTCTTCCTCTAAACGCTGACCGAGGATATAAAAAAGTGAGTTTGAATAGTGAAAATCATTAATCTCAGTACACTTCATTGTTGATTGATAAAAGAGTCTTTTATCAGCTGCGAGATCTCCCCTAGAGACCTTAGATATATTAAACCCATGAGAGAATGAACTCGCAGCAGAATTTCCTGCATCCTGATTAGGCTCGAGAATATATTCGGCAAATGGCGTACCGCCTTTTGCTATAAGAGAATTTTCTTTAAGTAGAATTTGGGCTGTTATTCCATTAAAGGGAGAATTAGCAACACCCCATACAATACGCTCTTCCAGATGTTCTCCATATTCATAAGTGATCACATTTCTCCCAATTTCTATAGCTTGAGGAAAAGTAACCAAAACTTGATCCAATGAAACATCTTCCCCATTAATATCGGTTGCCCGAAATCCCGGTTCTGAGAAATTCTCCACGCCCGTATGCACCGGCAAATAGAGCTCTTTTAAACCAAGAAGTTTTAAACTCGATTGATTTTTCTTTTTTACCAGGAGCTGTGTAGTTGCAAATTGTGCATCGTACCCATTCGGGTGAGTAACCTTTAATGACAATGTGTGGGTCCCTTCTGCCATCTCGGGAACTTCTCCCACGATCTCAAAGTTGGTAAGATCGACCTTATTTACAGTGAGCCAACTTGGTCCCTGCATAAGCTTCGTAGAATAGCCGGTGCCTGTGGGGTTATTGTCCTGAATAAAAAAATTAAGATTAAAAAACTGCCCCTCATAAAGCGGTGGAAATTGATTCGGTAACTTAATTAAAAATTTTGAATGATCGAAGGACGCGTTTAAAATTATGGAGTCAATCAACTCGCCATCAGAAACCTCTAGTGTGAAGGAATCTCTAGCAGGCAAAATATCTGTGGGTACATACCTTAATTCCTCAAGCATACCCTTCTCTTGGATAAGGAGAAGATCTCCGTACCTTGGTTGATGATAGCTAGACAAACGCCAAGTAAGAGAATCATTGTTCGCATCAGTCGCTTTGATTGGGAAAACCTGAGATTTTTTTGTTGAAATATTCTCATCAAAAATAATTTCCAACCTGTCTCCATCTTGTATCACTGGAGGAAAATTAATATCCTCATAAATTACGGTATGCTGAGTAGTGGTAAATCTTCCGGTGGGATCTGACGCCACCAAGGTGAAAGAGAAATTTGAATCAGATTCCACAGAAAGAGGTGGTTCTCCACCTAGAAGAATGCTTCCTCCTTCGTGATCAACCGCCAATTCTTTAAACCAGGATGGGGACTGACTACCGGTAAAAAAAGTTTTAAAGTTCAACCTCTCCTTGTCATAGTCGATTGCTTTGAATAAAGCCTCAAAGCGATCTCCAGGATTAGCAGTTAATATTCTCTCGGGCAATTCTTCTAAGACAAAAAGGGGGGGGTCTGCAATCGGTTTGATTAAAACTTCAAAAGGCAGAAGAGAAAACCTATCATTTTTGCCTTCACTTGCTTTGAGGATAAACATATCCGTCCCATAGAAATGATCAGGAGGAATGTAATGAATATCTGATAATTTATTTTTATCCGAAGATAAATTTAAGTCTGCTCCACTACTCGGAAACTGGTAAATAGACCACAACACAGTTTGAGCATTCTCAGGATCGGAAGCCTCAAGATTAGTGACTGACTTCCATTCATCCAAATCAAACCTGTCTTCCTCAAATGCAATTTTAACTTTTTCTACCATAGAAGAACTTCCTACTTTTGAAATCAAAGGAGGATAGTCTTCCACCACTATGTTAAGGTCAAATTGATGGTTTAACTGGTCTCCGCCGCTCTGAATTAAAAAGGAGAAAAAATGTTTACCCTCATCCCAAAATGCTGGCTGACCGGAAAGAACCCCAGATCCATTCCCGTCGTCTCTCCATGTTGCCCAACTTGGCAATTTAGAGATGAGCTTAAGCTGGGGATATCCTTGCCAGGGCCAATCAGAATCATAGACATGCAAACGGTACTCAAAGGGATATTCATCAGTCCATTGAGTAATGGGTTCAGACAGAATAACTGGCTTGTCGTTCGAACTTTGAACAATGACTTTAACGGGAATTAACGTGGTCCGTGCGGATGAGATTAATTCTCTCTCACCATCATTTATAATTTCCACGCCATCATCTGTAATTCCGAGAACGAAATGATCCGTGCCTGAAAAATTTGTATCCGAACTATACAAAAATTTAGATCCATTTTCATCAATCGAAGCATCACCATACAATGGAGACTCAATAATCTCCCAAAATAATAAGTCTGCATTAGTCTCAGGGTCCTCTGCTAAAAGCTGAGGAGGAATCCATGATGATGGAGTATCTTCCATCATCCAAAAAGTGAGGGTATCAACTTCAACTGTCCCCTCGGGATTTTGCTTCCATAGAGTGACTGGTTTATTTAATTCCTCCACTAAAATATCAAGGGAAAACTCAGCTTCCAGTAAGTCTTCTATTCCATATATTCTAAACATCAGTTGATGAACTCCCACATTTTCCAAATATGGAACCCCTCCAAGTGTTATCTTCCCACTTTCAAAATCCGAAAAATCGGCGTCAACCCAAGTGGGTATTTCCAAAATTTCATAGGTTAATGTTTCAAGGCCATCTCCATCTGCGAAATGAACGGTAATGTTTAGATCATCCCTATCTTCAATTTTGATTTCACTGTCAGAGTCACCACTGAGAAAAATGGGAGGGTCAGCAACTTCTGTGACAGCAAATTTAAAATTTCTGAATTCACTGGAATAGCCATCAGAAGCCTGAATAACGAAAGAGTCCTCACCAAAAAAATTTTTGTTTGGAAAATAAGTAAGGTTATCAATCTTACCATTTTGGATCTCTTCAAAATGAATAATACCATCCAATGGTTCCTCAATCACGGTCCATGAAATTTTACGGCCCTGAACATTTTCAACCGTTAGACCACCGCCTGACCAATTACTATCTTCAGAAATTATCTGATCCCCAATTTGCGGCTCATTAATCCTAATCAATTCAATCGAATTGACAAGATTCAGAGAGAAAGACTGAACCGACTCCAAGCCATTTTTATCCGTTACCTTTATTGCAATAGGAAATGATTCTTCAGCTGATTGAGGAGGAACACCAGAGAGGAGTTTCTGAGTATCATTGTAATCAATCCATTCAGGCAAATCACCAATGATTTCTATGAGCAAATCCTCCAACGGATCAGGGTCAAAAACCTCAATCTTGTAGTCCCAGGGGGTGCCTCTAAGTACAACCGTGTAGGGCTGAGACAGAAAAACGGGAGGATCAGTAACATTACTTACATTTGCGGTAAATCTTACCGTATCTTCGGCAAGTGGATCTTGCTCGTTGTAGACTGAAATAACAAACTCATCAACCCCAGTAAAGTTAGCATCAGGCAGAAAACTAATAACAGCATTTGCTCCGCTCCCTGCCAAATTCAACTCTCCATTACTGGGGGCAACTTTTACTCCCCAAAGAAGCTCCTCAGATACCGTATCAAAATCTGTGGCATTAAGTTCGATTATCCAATGCTCTGTAGTATCTTCAGTGATTTCAAAGGATTGATTATCTGCCCCAACGATCACCGGAGGATAATTGACCGGCTCTACGACTAAATTAAAATATTCAGAAAAGTGTCCTCCCCTCTGATCACTTGCTTTAAATTTTACCGAATGAATGTGATCAGGTATATAGTCTGTTCGATCAGGAATACCTGAAATTGTGCGGTTACCATCGAAAACTAACCAAGATGGCAAGCCTTCGAAACTGAGATTGACCGAATCCCCAATATCGGGATCCCAAAATTCAAACTTATGCTCATAAAACTCATTCTCCCCTGCCGTACCAGAGGGCAAACTTGAAAGCAAAACAGGAACATCATTGACCTCCTTAATGCTCACCTTAATAGACAGATCAGTAAATTTAGGGTTTGATGGATGACTATCGAGAACACGAATTTTAAATTTATCAATTCCATGAAAATTTAAGGGCGGGTAGTAAAAATATCCTTGAGATTCTGTAATCACAACTTCCCCAAAATTTGGTTCTTCCAGAAGGGATACTGTGTAATTGTCAGGATCAGATATATTGAAATCATCTAAGATTTCGCTCCAGTCGTTTGGAGAAAAGTCTTCAAAAAGATTTACCGAGAAAGAACTATTGATATCGCCACGAAAAGATACGACCGGTGCTTCATTTCTTGGCAGTACCACCAAATTATAGGTGTGGTTGGCAACAGCTCCTCCATTGCCATCAGATAAGCTTACGGTAAAAGTATAGTCGGAGGCAGAGATATTTCCAACATTGGGGGTTCCAATAAGCATATTGTCGCTAATTTCCATTTGCGGAGGAAGATGATTTCCACTGACCAGGCTAACCGACAGGGAGTCTCCATCCGCATCGAACACAGGAAACTTGAAATCATCATATTCACTCCCATCCTCTGCTGCAGGCAAAATATTTCCCTTGTCAGTAAAATAAGGATCGTCATCGACTGCATCAACTTGGACCTGAAAGAAGTGCAATGAACTTGAGTCACCTAGGGATGCTTTGAGTTTAAAAGAGTGGATACCGTTAAAATCAGTTTCTGGGTAATAGAAAAAATCTCCAGTGGTTGAATTAAGGTCAAACGAACCAGTACTGGAATTACTTTCAACCATTGACCAACTAACCTCAACATCAAATGGGTGTTCAAATTCGAATAGATTATGCAAGCTATCTTCATCCTCAAGAACAGTCAGAATAGTGGGAGTAGATTTTGAAAAGATTGGATGCAGACTTGGTTTTTCATCTGCCTGCCATGAAGGATTAAAAAAACCACTTACCAATCCATATTGTTGATTGTGATTAGGATTACCCAATACGATTGTACCATCCTTAAAAGCGAGAGAAGATTTTGTTCTTTCCTGATCATCAAAAAAATCGAGATCAATAGATGAAATAAGTTCCCATTCATCAGTGACTTCCTCCATCCTGAATAGATAGATACTACTATTGCCTTCGGAATTCAGTCCGGGTGCAGTTACACAAAGTAAATTTTGATCTACTTTCAGTTGCGAAGAAAACAATTGATTCGATCCACTCCTGGACGGAAATAATTCCTCTCTAAACTCCCAACCTGAATCTACTCGCCCAAATATATAAACACTTCCACTATCCACCTCTTGTCCATCCCCAAATTCTGCACCTACAAACAGAAGATTGTCTTGGAAAGCCAGGGAATGACCAAATCTGTCTCCTGGAGAAAAGTCAGGTGCAGAGATTTTGGTCTCGTTCCAATTGCCATCACTTTTTTGGTAAATGTAAACAGCACCACTATTTAATCCATCTACCAAATCATGACCAGGTGCACCGACAAAAAGTAAATTTTCTTCAAACTCAATATCGTAACCGAATTCATCACCGCTTTGTGATCCGTTGGAGAAAATTGTATCATTTTGAGTCATATTCTCCCCCTCTTTCTCAAACAGGACTACCTGACCACTGTTATTCGAACCGGCATAGGGTGAACTAATCGCAAGATTTTCACCAGAAACTGCCACGTCCCATCCAAAAAGATCTCCAGAACCTCCTGAAGAGTCAGTTAGTAATTGTGAATAATTCGAGGAAGCAAAACCACTTTCATTCAAGGCGTATATGTAAACGGCTCCTCTAAAAGAATTCTCGTCAGGTGCTCCGATGAAAAGATTAGCATCGGTCGATAATAAAGAACCTCCAAATTGGGTTCTTCCAGAGCTTGGAGCCTCTACAAAATTACTGGAAGTGTAAGTGGAAGAATTTTTATCAAAAAAATAAACTTTCCCATTCTCCCCTTCCTGTCCGGGTGCAGACACAAAAAGATTTAAGTTGCCATCAAAATGAATTTCTG
>Ga0181606_10002441_pt1 | contig 15966 bp, 13 predicted proteins | sample 041ome_10_FD_132994 | JGI IMG/M metagenome (GOLD analysis project Ga0181606, IMG submission 132994) | Coastal salt marsh microbial communities from the Groves Creek Marsh, Skidaway Island, Georgia - 041412US metaG (megahit assembly) | ecosystem: Environmental > Aquatic > Marine > Intertidal... | reverse complement strand
TAACTATTGGAACGGGTGATCCGGCGTATTTTCCATGGGTGATCGATGACCGACCAGAAAGCGGGATGGGATTCGAGGGGTCTGTGGCATATGAAATCGCTGACCGATTAGGGTTTGCCAAACAACAGGTCGAGTGGGTTAGGACCAGCTTTGATGGTGCGCTTGAACCAGGCGAAAAAGCGTTTGATCTGAACCTGCAACAATACACTATTACAAAAGAACGCGAAAAAAACATCGACTTTTCGATGCCTTATTACACATCGGCCGCCGCGATTGTTGTCCGCCAGCCCGTTATTGATGAAGGAATTGATACCGAAAAATCAGCGCTTGCGGGTTTAAAATGGGGCGCAGCCGAAGGAATGACGGCCGAGGCTTTGATTGCCAAGCTGATCGCGCCGAAAGAGGCTATTCAAATCTTTACGGATACCTCAGCCGTCACCGAAGCGATGAAAGCTGACCAAATACATGCAACGCTAGTTGATTTGCCAACTGCACTTTTTCTTGCGGTGCTGATGCTAGACGATGGTGTGATCTTGGGACAATATCCGCACGAGGTGTCTGGTGACTTGGATCAATTCGGGGCCGTGATGGCGCAAGGTAGCCCATTAAAACCATGTGTTGATGCGGCGATCTCGACCATGATGGATGACGGAAGTTTGTCGCTGCTTGATGCAAAATGGCTTTCCAGTAACATCAGCGTACCGGTTATTCGAAATTAAACAGTTATCGACCGCGCAGTGTGTTCAAATATTGGAAAAATCTGTGCGGTCGGTCTATTAGTTTTTGCGTTTTTATTACCAATGACGCTATCTTTTTGATGCAACGAAGTTTTTGCAACAATTAGGAAAGCGTGATGGACCTTTTTGATGATCTCTTAAAGTGTCAAATGTGTCGTGACCGCTTTTTAAAAACGACGACTGCCCATTCACCAAGGCCTGTTTTGCGGGGGTACCGCAGTGCTCGGATCCTCATTGCAGGCCAAGCACCAGGTGCGCGGGTCCATAACAGCGGAATTCCTTTTGATGATCCGTCCGGAGAACGTTTACGCACTTGGATGGCGGTTGACCGTGACATCTTTTATGATCAATCCCGCATCGCAATCGTGCCAATGGCCTTTTGTTTTCCTGGATATGATGCCAAGGGTGCCGATCTGCCGCCGCCGCCGATCTGTGCAAAAACATGGCGCGCGCGTGTGTTGGGTGAATTCCCAAATATCCGGTTGACGCTGTTGGTCGGGGGCTATGCGCAAAAATGGCATTTGCGCGATACGCGCAACGTGACAGACCGTGTGCGTGATTGGCGCGCGCGCGATGGCGTTTTTCCCTTGCCTCATCCGTCGTGGCGCAATACGGCTTGGCTCAAGAAAAATCCGTGGTTTGACCGCGAATTGGTGCCTGCTTTGCGCCGTGCGATTGAGGAACAGTTATGACAGAGACGATTTTGGATCAAACATTTGTCGCGATGGAAACCGCACCTGATGACGACGCGGCACGCTTGCGATTTTATGAACGCCTTGCGGATGCAGAACTGTTCATGGTTTTGTCGACAGAGCCAAATGGCGATCAAATCGACCCCGAGGTGATCGAAGTTGAAAATCAATCCTTTGTTTTGGTGTTTGATACCGAAGACCGTCTGGCCGATTTTACAGGTAAAATAACGCCGTATATCGGTCTTTCCGGCCGCGTGTTGGTGTCGATGTTGGCTGGCGCAGGTATGGGGTTGGGTTTGAACCTTGACGTCGCCCCATCCAGCACATTGTTGCCGGTTGAGGCGATGCAATGGTTGGACGATATGCTGTCGCAAAACCCCGACGAGGTCGAAGCGCGCCCTATCGAATTTTCCGCCCCCCATGACGTGCCGCAGGTCGTGTTACAGGCTTTGGATGCTAAACTGGTATCCGCTGCAGGACTGGCTAGTGAAGTATGGTTGACGGGCGTGACCTATGAAGGGGGCGCAAAGGGGCATCTATTGGCCTTTATCGACACGCCCGTCGGCGCCGAGCATGCCTTGGCCAAAGCGGCGCATGAGGCGTTGACGTTTTCTGGGATCCAGGCGGGATCGATTGACGTGGCCTTTTTCGATCCGACCGAAGGGGCGGCCATCGCCATCCGTCGCTGTGGCTTGCGGTTTGAATTGCCCGAACCCACAGCGCCAAATGATTACAAACCCGCGGCGCCAGGGATGGACCCCGATAAACCGCCGCGGTTGAAATAATCAATCGGTGATCAAGGTTGCGCGAAAACCATGGGTCGTTCTGAACGATGTTTCACCTGTTGCGATGATGCCAAAACACTGTTCTTGACCGGAATATAGCACGACAAGACGCGTACAGACTTCATTTCCCTTGATGCGCCATGTGCCGCCTTCTGGATCGCCCGCATCAGTTGCAATGAAAAGATTGCCATTTTCGTTAAAGGTCAAGTTCCCGCTAAATCGATGCCCCCGAACCGTGCCTGAATAGGTATAAGATTTTCCTGGTAATGTGTCCGCTAACTCTCTGTACGATAGGGTACGAGGGTCTGTATGTGTGCAGCCGATGGCGCCCATCAAGAACGCCATTGTCACTATTGATTTGTTCATCCCTTAGTCCGTTCTCCTGTCGGATCATAAAGCGGCTTTAATGATGCTGTCGCTTTGACGCGGGTTCCTGCAACATCGATTTCGAAGGACGACGATAACAGTTGATCTGCGGTTTCCCCCGCACAGGGAACATAACCCAGACCGACCGCGCCGCCAAGGTAGTGACCGTAGGATCCCGATGACAGATGCCCAACAATCTGACCGTCGCGCAAGATGGGTTCATTGTGATAAAGCAATGGTTCAGCGTCGTTTAACAGGAATTGCACCATGCGTTTTTGCAGGCCCTCTTCGCGTTTTTTCAACACCGCGTCACGGCCGATAAAGGCGGGCTTGGCGGTTTTGACGGTAAAGCCTAGGCCCGCCTCTAACACATGATCTTCGGCGGTGATGTCATGGCCGAAATGGCGGAACGCTTTTTCGATACGACAGCTGTCCATCATATGCATCCCGCACAGCTTTAGACCGTGATCCTGACCTGCTGCCCAAATCGTGTCAAAGGCATGGGCCGCCTGATCCGCGCCGACATAGATTTCCCAACCCAATTCACCGACATAGGACACGCGATGCACGCGGGCCAAGCCCATGCCCAATTCGATATGCTGCATAGTGCCGAATGGATTTGCGTCATTGCCAAAATCATTTGGCGAAATGGCCTGCATGATGTCACGCGCCTTTGGCCCCATGATGGCCAAGACACCTTCGGCGGCGGTGATGTCGGTGATCACGACGTTGAAATCACCAACGTGACGGCGCATCCATGTTTCATCGGCAAGCCGTGTTGCGGCGGGGGTGACGACCAGATAGGCGGTGTCTGATAGGCGCGTCACGGTCACATCCGCTTCGATCCCTGCGTGGTAATTTAGGAATTGGGTATAGACAATTTTGCCAACCGCGACCGACATATCCGCGCCACAGATGTGGTTCAAGAATGCCTCGGCATCGCGGCCTTCGACACGAATTTTGCCAAAGGACGACATGTCGTACATGCCGACACCTGTACGAATGGCACGGTGTTCTGCAGCGGCGTTGTCAAACCAGTTTTGGCGTTTCCAAGTATATTCGTATTCGCGCGCCTGGCCGTCGTTCGCATACCAATTTGCGCGTTCCCAACCCGCCAATTCACCAAACACTGCGCCGTTTTCGGCCAGTTGTGTGTGGAATGGCGTGCGTCGTATCCCCCGTGCAGATGCTTTTTGCCGGTAGGGGAAATGATCCGCATAGAGCAACCCCAGCGTTTCGCTGACCCGTTCTTTCAGATACCGGCGGTTGCCTTGGAACGGTTGCGCGCGCGAAATGTCGACATCGCCCAAATCAAACGGTTTTTCGCCGGTGTCCATCCAATGCGATAGCGCCATGCCCGCACCGCCCGCAGATTGAATGCCGATTGAGTTAAAGCCAGCGGCCACCCAGACGTTATCCATTTCCGGCGATAACCCAAGGTGATAGGCGTTGTCAGGGGTAAAGCTTTCAGGTCCGTTAAAGAACGTGTGAATCCCTGCTTCGCCCAATATCGGCATGCGGTTGACGGCCTGTTCCAAAATGGGTTCGAAATGATCGAAATCCTCGGGCAGTTGGTCAAATTCGAAATCTTTTGGGATGCCGTTCATCGCCCATGGCTTGGCCACGGGTTCAAAGGCACCCAGCATCAATTTACCTGCATCAACCTTGTAATACGCGCATTCGTCGGGCACGCGCAGAACGGGCAATTGTTCCAATCCCGCGATGGGTTCGGACACAATATAGAAATGTTCACACGCATGTAGGGGAACGTTTGTGCCCGCCATGCGGCCCACTTCGTGTCCCCACATCCCCGCACAGTTGACGATCATGTCGCAAGTGATCGTGCCAGATGCGCCGTCATCGGATTGCCAATCAACGGCGGTGACGCGGCGATCCTGTTTTTGCAGACCTGTGACACAGGTGTGTTCCGCGATGACTGCGCCGCGATTGCGCGCGCCTTTTGCCAGCGCCAACGCGATGTTGCCAGGATCGCCTTGTCCGTCTTTGGGCAGATACACACCGCCTACGACGCCGTCCAAATTCAGATGGGGGTATTTTTCGCCCACTTCGGCCGCGGAAATTTCGGTAATGTCCACGCCAAACGCACGTGCCATCGCGGCGGAGCGTTTCAATTCCTCCATCCGTTCCGATGTCAATGCGGTTGTGATCGATCCAACACGGCGGAATCCGGTGGCAAGGCCTGTTTCTGCCTCAAGATTACCATATAACTCTTGGGAATATTTCGCGAGCTTAGTCATGTTCGCGGTTGCACGCAATTGGGCAATCAGGCCCGCGGCATGCCATGTGGTGCCTGATGTTAATTGTTTGCGTTCCAACAATACAACGTCGGTCCACCCCAATTTGGTCAGGTGATAGGCCACGGAACAGCCCACAACACCCCCACCGATAATGACAACGCGTGCGTGATTAGGAAGATTGGTCATGTGTTTTTACCTAAGATGCGCCAAAACGGCGGGAAAGTTCAGTGATATGTTCGGGGCCAACTTCGCAGCAGCCGCCAATCAGGGTTGCGCCAGCGGCGATCCAGCCATCGGCGAAATTGGCATAGCCTTGCGGGGTCAGGTCGGCACGTTTGGAAAAGCTTTCGGCAACGATGTCGCCCATTTCCAATTTCTTGATCGACGTGAACCCATTGGCATAGGCCCCAAATGGGACAGGGACGCCAGCCAAAGTGGGCATCGCCGCGGTGATCGTTTCCGGCAGCGAACAGTTTAGCAAAACGGCATCAGCGCCCAGATCAGCAATCAGGTCCAAGGCATCGCTCAGGGCTTCGCCCGACCGCAGACGTGACGTGTCGGTATCATCGGACAATGACATACTGATCCAAACGGGTTTGCCGCGCCCCTGCATGGCGGTGAGGGCGGCACGAACCTCAAGCAATGATCCCAAGGTTTCGGCCAGCATAATATCGACGCCGTTCGCCTGTGCGTCGGCGATTTGGGAATATAGGTCCGCGGCGCGGTCATAATCGTTGTTCAGGTCAGGATTATAACTGGAAAAGAGGGGCGGCAAGCAACCTGTGATGCGGACCGATTGACCGCTTGCATCGCGGGCGCGCTGGGCACAGTCAATCGCCGCCTGTTGCAGCGATTGGAAATGATCAGCGTGGCCGTATTTTGACAAACGTTCAGGTGTCGCGGAATAGGCGTTGATTGTGATGACCTGTGCCCCCGCGGCAATATAATCGCCATGAACGGCGGTCACCAAGTCAGGTTCGTCTAATAGAACACGGGCCGACCACATTTCGGTTGGCGGGTTTTTGGACCGCGCCAACAATTCTTGGCCCATACCACCATCTAGAATTGTGATCATGCGCGGATCCTTTCATTCTCGGCATCCCACAAAGGTTGATCTTCTTGCACGGTTGCCTTGCGGCGTTCGCCGTAAATTTCGACCTCTATTTCGGTGCCGGCCACGGCCAAATCGGCGCGGATCATGCCCAAGGCGATGGAGGCATTGACACGGTATCCCCACGCGCCTGATGTGGTTTCCCCGACGATTTCGCCGTTATGCCAGAGCGTCGACATATAGGGTGCATCACAATCGCCCGCCTCCACGATCAGCGTGACAAAACGTTTGGTAACACCTTGTTGTTTTTCAGCCAAAAGCGCGGCTTTACCACGGAAATCTTGTGGTTTGTCCAATTTGACGAAACGGTCGAGCCCGCCTTGGAACAGCGTGTAATCGGTGGAAAGGTCGCCTTTCCACGCCCGATACCCTTTTTCCAAACGCAACGAATTTAACGCCCACATGCCGAATGGTTTTGCGCCCGCGTCTGTGACCGCTTTGTATAGGTCCGCGATATGGTCGTTGGCGGCGTGAATTTCCCAGCCCAGCTCGCCCGCAAAGCTGACCCGCGCCAGCGCGCAAGGGTGTCCTGCCACAGTTGCGGGTTGGATGGATAGCCAAGGTAATGTTAAATCCGCCTCGGTGCCCAGTGCAGCAAACAAATCACGCGATTTTGGTCCCGTTACGATCAAGGTGCCATATTCGGTTGAATGATCCGTCAGGGTCAAACCATCGGGTAGGGCGTTTTTCAAAATCTCAAAATCATGCCATTGCGCGGTGGCTGCGGTGATCAGGGTAAAGAAATCATCGGCATGACGCAGAACAGACATTTCTGTCAGAATCCGTCCCCGATCGTCAGCGAAATAGGCAAGGTTCATCCGCCCGACCTTGGGCAGGCCGCCCGTGATCATACCGCGGAGCCATTCTGCCGTGCCATCCCCCGATAGGTTGAACCGCGAAAACCCAGGTAGGTCCAAGACGCCGACATTGTCGCGGACCGCGTCGCATTCTTCGCGGATGCGCTGTTCCCATGGGCCGGAACGGCCCCATGTTTGTGTGGCTTCCTCTGACGTGTCGTCACCTGGCTGTGCAAACCAATTTGCGCGTTCCCAGCCATTATAGGCGCCCATCTGACCGCCCTTGGCGATCACCTGCGCATGTGCGGGGGACAGTTTTTTGTCACGTCCCGCCGGCCATGAATGCCATGGGAAATGCATGGCGTATTCGTGGCCATAAACCTCCATCCCTTTGGCGACGCAATAATCGTGGTCGGTGTAATCGGTGTAACGACGTGGGTCACATGACCACATATCCCATTCGGTGAACCCTTGGGTGATCCATTCGGCCAAGACTTTGCCGGCACCGCCGCCTTGAGCGATACCAAAGGTAAAGACGCAGGCTTCGAACGCGTTTTTCACGCCGGGCATTGGGCCGATCAATGGCAATCCATCGGGGGCATAGGGGATCGGCCCGTTGATCACGCGGGACACGCCGGACGTGCCCAGCAGCGGCACGCGCTCCATCGCGTCGGTTACGATATCCTCGATACGGTCAAGATCGTCGTTCCAAAGCTGAAAGCTGAAATCATCGGGCATGGGGTCGTCTGGTGTGGCCCAATGCGCACGGCAATTTGGTTCATATGGACCAAGGTTAAAGCCATGCTTTTCCTGCCGCAGGTAATAAGACACGTCCACATCACGCAGCAATGGCAGTTTGTGACCGACCGCTTTGGTATGGGCTTCGATTTCGGGGATTTCCTCGGACAGCAAATATTGATGGCTCATCACCATCATGGGGACCGTGCGGCCACCATAAGGTTTGAACCATTCGCCGACGCGTTGGGCATAATAGCCTGCGGCGTTGACCACATAATCGGCGTGAATGTCGCCCTTTTCGGTGTGCACAATCCATGTGTCATCGTCGTTTTGTGTGACACCCGTCGCGGGGGTAAAGCGCAGGATTTTCGCGCCCATATCGCGCGCACCTTTGGCCAGCGCTTGGGTCAGCTGCGCGGGATCAATGTCACCGTCGTTGGGGTCATACAATGCGCCCATAAGGTCATGTGTTTCGATAAATGGATAGCGTTCTTTGATTTCGTCAGGCGTTAGGATTTTCAAATCCATCCCTTGGTATTTACCCATCGACGCGGCGCGTTTGAATTCTTGCATCCGTTCCGCTGTATGCGCCAAGCGGATGGACCCCGTTTGGTGATAATTCATCGGGTAATCGACCTCGTCCCCCAGACGGGCATAGAGCTCGGTTGAATAGCGTTGCATATTCATGATCGACCAGCTGGTGGAAAAGGTCGGAACGTTGCCTGCCGCGTGCCATGTGGACCCTGCGGTCAATTCGTTCTTTTCCAGCAGGACACAGTCCGTCCACCCTGCTTTGGCCAAATGGTACAGGCTGGACGTGCCGACAACGCCGCCCCCGATGATCACGACACGTGCGCGTGTTGGAAAATCTGACATGATTTACTCTCCCTATTGCGTGGCAAGGCGCAGGGCCAATGCCCCGTAAACGCCCGCCGCTATTTTGTTGATTGTCGTTTCGCGCCCCTGCAATGCGGACCGCATTTTTCCAGCAATCAGCCCATAGGCCGATGTGATGATGAACCCCGTGATGCCAAATATGATCCCAAGGATAATGATTTGCGTGGCAACCGACCCAATGTGCGGATCGGTAAAGCTTGGTAAAAACGCAAGAATGAACAAGGCAACTTTTGGGTTAAGCAGGTTGGTCATGGCGCCGCGTTTGAATGCGGCGACCAACGACGTTGCCCCACGGTGGTGGGTGTCGTCGGCCTGTGCGCGCCACGATTTTATTGCCAAATAAGCCAGATACGCCGTCCCCGCCCAGCGTAGTATTTCAAACGCAATTGGGTGCGCGGCCAAAAGCGCGGCAATGCCCAAGGCAGTCAACGCAACATGAACCAGCGACGCCGACGCAATCCCTGCCGCCGCGGCCACGCCTGCCATCACACCCCCGCGCAACGCGGTGGCAAAGGTAAACATCACATCCGCGCCCGGTGTCAGGTTTAGTGCAATCCCAGCCAAAAAAAAGGTCATGATGATATGTGCGTCCATGGCAAAAAGTGTGTCGATCATACCGCCCCCAAAAGGGCGGAAAAGCCCAACAAAACACCATAGATCACAAAGCAAACGGCCAATCCTCGGCGCAGTGTGACATTCATTGCCGCCGCCAATGCCGTGCGCCCCATCCACGCCCCAAGCGCGGTATAGGTCGCATAGCTGATCGTGGTTAAGGTCAACGCCGTTGGCACAATCACCCACATCTGCCGACCAATAGGAACGCTGGGATCAACGAATTGGGTGAATGCGGCCAAATACCCCGCCACCGATTTGGGGTTGATCGTCGCGATCATAAACGCACGGCGGTAAATCGATCCGGAGGCTGTCTTTGCCTGAATGGCCCGCGTGGCCATGATCCAACCACGGATGCCTGTATAGATCAAAAACCCCGCGCCAATCAGCTTGGCCACAAAAAACGCGCTGGGCGATGAGACCGACAAGGTGCTGACCCCAAAGGCAGAGAGCGCCAAGAACAGCGATGCTTGGGTCAAAATTCCGGCCACGGTCCAAAAGGCGCGGGGGATACCGTCAGAGACACCCGTCAAAACGCAGTTTACGGCATTGGGTCCGGGTGTCACCACAAAGACTGCCCAAAACGATGCGAAGATGATCCACCCGTGGAAGGTCATGATAAATTAACATTGTAATAAATGGGCGGTGAAATGATCCAAACGACTACACAGTCCTCTTTGTAAGGGTTGGCCCAACGATAGCTTTGCCCTTTGATCCGAAAACTGTCGCCAATGTTTAACGTGTATGATTTACCGTCGATTTCCATGTTCAACCGCCCGCTTATGATAAAGCCCAATTCATGGGTCGGGCGCGAACAGGTCACGCGCAGACGGCTGTGGGGGTGAAAGGTGGAATGGATCACTTCGAAATCATCGGTCAGATCGGGGGACAGTAATTCTTCGGTCAAACCATCGGCGCGATGACCGACGGCGCGGCGATTGTTGTGGCGCACAATGATTCCCGTTTCATCTGAAACCGTGTCGCTTTGCGCGGTTAACAATTCTGGGGGAACTTGCAAGGCGCGCGAAAAATCGGCCAAGTCATCGGTGCTGGGGCGTGATAAATCGCGTTCCACCTGAGACACCCATCCCACGGATTTGCCCAAACTGTCGGCCAAGGCATTCAAGGTCAATCCCCGCGCTTTGCGAAGTGATCTAAGATCTGCGCCAAGGCTTTGATGTGCACGCGTTTGCGACATTCGGGGTCCGTGAAAAAAAATCCATAAATTTCACGCTGACCGAGTTTCATGAAAAAATCAACAAAAATTTCACGGATATTTCGACATTGTAAAATTGACATGTTCCGCGTAATCACGGGGGCATGATTACACCCTATGATCCCCCGATGGACCCTTTGGTCCTGTTGCACGAAGACGCCCATATCGTGGCTGTTGATAAGCCTGCGGGTTTGTTGTCTGTCCCCGGCCGCGGCGAAGACCTGGCGGATTGTTTATTGACCCGTGTGCAAACCGCGTTTCCAGATGCGTTATTGGTTCATCGGTTGGATCGCGATACCTCGGGTGTTATGGTCTTTGCTTTGATGCCACATGCGCAACGCACTTTGTCGATGCAGTTTGAAAAACGCACCACTAAAAAGGTCTATATTGCGCGGGTCGCGGGTGAGGTTGCAGAAAAAAGCGGAGTGATTGATTTACCGCTTATCGTGGATTGGCCAAACCGCCCAAGGCAAATGGTGTGTCACGACACAGGAAAACCGGCGGTAACGGAATGGACGCGCACCAAGGTTGGCAATGGCGAAAGCCGCTTGCGGTTGGAACCCAAAACGGGCCGGTCACATCAACTGCGCGTGCATTGTTTGTCTATGGGACACCCCATCTTGGGCGATCCGATTTATGCGCCTGAAACCTATCACGACCATCCGCGCATGATGCTGCATTCGCAAGAGCTGCGGATCAGCCACCCCGAAAGCGGTGTTGGGCTTAAGTTTCGCGCACCCGTTCCGTTTTAGGCATTTCCCCGCAGGTTTGTTTCGGATTAGGCTGTCACCATCTTTTATTGATCTGGGACCGCAATCATGACGCAGACCTCAAAAATTGAAAATTTCCGCAACCTAACCCCCCTAGACCGTTTGCGTGCGGTGATTGACGCATCGGGGAATAGGGCGCTGGGCGCGTTATCAGGCGCTGGCGCATTGTCCTTGGATCGTGCGGACGGCATGATTGAAAATGTGGTTGGTGTCTTTGAATTGCCGTTGGGCGTTGCCACCAATTTCGTTGTGAATGGAAAGCACTATTTGATCCCCATGGCGGTCGAAGAGCCATCCGTCGTCGCGGCCGCATCCCATATGGCCAAACTCGCGGCACCCTATGGCGGGTTTTCGGCGTCACACAGTCAACCGATAATGCGTGGTCAGATCCAGATCACGGGTGTGTCAAACCCTGCATCCGTGCGCCAGATTTTGTTTGAACACAAAGAATCCCTCATATCTTTGGCGAATTCAAAGGATCACGTTTTGGTTGGACTGGGCGGCGGGTGCAAAGATATTGAGGTGCATGAATTTCCAGATACGCCTTTGGGCCCAATGGTTGTTTTGCACATTCTCGTTGATGTGCGTGATGCGATGGGGGCAAATACAGTCAATACCATGGCCGAGATGTTGGCGCCGCGCGTGGAACAAATCACAGGCGGCCGCGTGCGGTTGCGCATCCTGTCCAACCTTGCTGATTTACGTGTGGCACGGGCACGGGTGAAAATTCCGTTTGACGGTCTGAATATGCCAAATTTCTCTGGCAAAGATGTGGCCCACGGCATTGTCGAAGCGGCAACACTTGCCATGATCGACCCCTATCGCGCCGCCACGCATAACAAGGGGATCATGAACGGCATCGATCCGATTGTTATCGCGACGGGCAATGATTGGCGCGCGATCGAAGCGGGGGCGCATGCCTATGCTGCCAAAACGGGGCGGTATCAATCGTTGACGCGGTGGGAAATTTCGTCCGATGACGCGCTGTGCGGTTCAATCGAATTGCCGATGGCCGTTGGATTGGTGGGTGGGGCGACCAAATCCCATCCTGCAGCGCAAGCGGCATTGGCTTTGATGGAGGTGACGTCCGCCAATGAATTGGGGCAGGTGATTGCCGCCGTTGGATTGGCGCAGAATATGGCGGCCCTGCGCGCCTTGGCGACCGAAGGCATCCAACGCGGTCACATGACCCTGCATGCCCGTAATATTGCAATATCCGCGGGGGCAACTGGCGCGCAAATTGATCACGTCGTCCGTGCCATGCTGGACGCAGACGACATCAGCGCAACCCGCGCCCGTGCAATCATCGGTCAGCCCAAGGTTTGAAATGGTCAGTAGTGGGCTGACGGAGGCCGAGAGTGAATCAATAAACTAAGACCAGTGAGCGTTGGAGGAAAAATGGCCGTTATTTTAAAAGTCGGATATGGTCCCAAGTGGCACGGTAAATTTCATTTAGTAATGTTTGGTCCAGCGGATGCGGCGCGGGTGCAGGCAGGTTGAGATTATTTTGATGCAGAAGACCTTGCGCATGTAAAAAAATCATTGGCCGAAACTGGCAAATTGGATGAGGTCAGTTTCCGTCTGCAAGAACGGCCATGGTGCGCGGAATTTCTGCCGCAAAAACTGCGTTTTGAAAAGGGAAAAAGCTGCCTGACTTTGCGGGTTCCGGCCCTGGCGGAAATAATGCATGCGCCAAGTCGCTGTTAGTTAGCCCTAGGTTAAAGTCGCTGATCGAGGCACATCAAACAGACGCAGATGGCTGGAATTTCTTTCCTGTCGACATCTATCAAAAGGACGGAGTTATATATGATACTTATTTTGTATGGTGGGTCCATCGTGTTGTTGATGCATTGGACGAAAATACGCCAGGAATAGCCAGTGTTTTAAACTCCGACGTGACAATGAAAAATTACCCCAATGGCAGCGAAAACTATAAAGGCCCGCGTTCGCCAGACCGCCAAAGTGTTCGAAAATCGGTGATTTCTAACCTGTCGGCGTGGATCGATTATCGGTTTTTTCCATCAAAAAAGATATTCGTATCCGACGCGTTGTACCAAGCAATGGTTGATCACGGCATGACAAATTTTGAACCCGAGTCCGTTTGGGGCGAAGTGTGAATTAAAGGCGGGAATGTACGCCTAATTCACCGTCAAAATATCCTTGGCCTTTGAAACAATGGCCTGCGCCGTGATACCGAAATGTTCATAGAGAACCTCGGCACGTGCCGATGCACCAAAGCTGTCCATGCCGATAAAGGCATCTTTGCGACGCAACCATTTGCCCCAGCCGAATTCCATTGCGGCCTCAATGGCGATGCGGGGCGCTGTTCCTAAGACACTCGCCTGATAATCGGGCGCTTGGGCCTCGAACAATTCCCAACATGGCAGGGATACAACCGCTGCATTAATCCCTTGGTTGGCCAAGTCATGGGCGGCATCGACCGCTAATGCGGTTTCGGTGCCTGTTGCGATGATCGTGATGTCGCGCGGGGCCTGTGGTTCCATCAAAATATAACCACCCATTGCCGCAAGGTTTTCACCAAATGTTGTGCGCACGGGGTGGGCCGCTTGACGTGATAGGGCAAAAACAGCAGGCGTTTTATCGGTGCTTAAGGCATCCAACCACAATTCGGCCGTTTCGATTGCATCCGCGGGGCGATAGACATTGATATTTGGCATCGCGCGAAAGCTGGCCAAGATTTCGACCGGCTGGTGCGTTGGGCCGTTTGAACCGACGCCGATGGAATCGTGGCTAAACACAAATGGGACGGGCAATTGCATCAACGCCGCCATGCGCATCGCAGGGCGTTCATAATCGGCAAAGGCCAGATACGTTACGTTGATCGGACGTAAACCCCCATGGGCGGCAATCCCGTCACACATCGCCCCCATGACATGTTCGCGGACGCCGCAATGCACATATGACCCGGTGCGATCATGGGCCGTGAATGCATGTCGGGATCTTTTGTGATTTGTGGGTGCTTCGAGATCAGCACACAAAACTATCGTTTCTGGCAGGCGCTTCGCCAATTCATCGACTACATCGCCAGAGGCTAAGATCGTGGGATGTGGCGCGGTAATATTGGCCATTTTTTCGATGATCTCAGTTGCCTGAGGTGTCCAATCTGTCGGCAGTTGCGAGGCCATCCAACGGTGATATTCGGTCGCGTCGTGATCTGCATTCAATCGGTCTTTCCATTCGGAATGTGCTACCTGACCGCGGGTCATTGATGATCGGAAATCATCATAGATCGCTTTTGGTATTGCAAACGATGGTTCGTCCCAACCCAACACATAGGCCGCCTTTGCGCGATCTTGGGCGGTCAGGGGTGCGCTATGTCCCCCGCGCTGTCCCTGCAACCGAGGGATCCCTCGCGCAATTGTGGTGCGACAGGCGATCAAGGATGGTCGATCATCGCCTTTTGCGACATCAATGGCGCGATCAATGGCTGTAATATCGTGCCCATCAACGATTTGGACGTGCCATCCCGCTGCGCGAAAACGTGCCGGGATATCTTCGGATATTGATAATGCGGTGTCCCCGTCATCTGTGATCTGGTTGTCATCCCAAAGAAATGTCAGTTTTCCCAGCTTTAGGTGGCCCGCGAGTGATATGGCCTCTTGACCAATCCCTTCTTGCAGGCATCCATCACCGACAAATGCCCAGGTGCGGTGATCGACGCGCGATGGTCCGAATTGTGCCGCAAGGCGTTCTTCGGCGACAGCCATACCAACAGCACAGGCGATGCCTTGGCCCAACAGACCTGTGGTTATTTCAATGCCAGCGTGTTGTTCGATTTCGGGATGGCCCGCGCAAACCGATCCGATTTTCCGAAACGATTTTAAGGCGTTGATATCCATGTGCGGATAGCCCGACAGGTGTAAAAGGGCGTATAGCAGCATTGAACCATGCCCATTTGACAATACAACACGATCACGATCGTGCCATTGGGGTGCGTTTGGGTCGGCTTTTAGGTGATTGGCATACAGCGTCGCGGCGATTTCGGCCATTCCTAACGGCACCCCTTGGTGGCCTTCGCCTGCGTTTAGGATCGAGTCAATCGCAAGAAAGCGAATGGCGTTTGCCATGTTTTGGATGTTGGGCATGTCAGGTGTCCCGCCGTTGTTCATTTGGACCACGTTACCCAAACGCACCCAGTCGGGACAATGTACTAATACTAAACCTTTCGGTTAACTTGCCTTTCTGGATTTGATCTGGTGTTCGCGCAGCAAAGTGTATCCCCCCGATGCCATAATCACGCCCGCCCCCAAGAACGTGAATATGTCTGGAAAAATTCCGAAAAATACAACGCCGTACAAAGTAACCCAAATTAAAATCGTATATTGCATAGGTGCCACGACAACGGCATGTGCAATCTCTAAGGCTTTGATCACCAAAAACTCGCCCATTCCGGCAAGGATTGCGTAGATGGCGAATAAGGCCATGTGCTCCCAAGATTGAATAGGCTGCCAAACAAAGGGCTGGACCGCCAATAAAATTCCGGCGCTGGTGATGGCGGTGTAGGCAACGGTTGTCATCGTGTTATCTGAGGTTGAAAGATACCGCGAAATGATTTGACGTCCCGCAAACAACGATGCCGCTGCGACGATGAATAAGTGACCGAATTCAAATGTTTGAAACCCTGGTCGGATGATAATCAACGTACCCATAAATCCGATGACAACCGCGGCCCAGCGGCGCAAGCCCACTGGTTCTCTAAGAATGAAAAACCCCAAGACCGTAACGACCAAAGGCGCAATGAAAGCGATGGATGTTGCATCCGCCAAAGGAATAAAATTGATTCCCAGTACAAAAAGACATGCAGATCCAGTTGCCGATAGCCCGCGAAAAATTTGCAGCCCCATCTGATCAGATTTTAAGGATACATTTTGGGCGATAAGCGCATATAATATCACGCCTGTGATTAATCCCATCTGACGAATGCCGACCACCTGTAGAATTGGGTAATGGGCGGTAAAGAATTTCG
>Ga0181606_10002432_pt1 | contig 16008 bp, 10 predicted proteins | sample 041ome_10_FD_132994 | JGI IMG/M metagenome (GOLD analysis project Ga0181606, IMG submission 132994) | Coastal salt marsh microbial communities from the Groves Creek Marsh, Skidaway Island, Georgia - 041412US metaG (megahit assembly) | ecosystem: Environmental > Aquatic > Marine > Intertidal... | reverse complement strand
TGATCATTTCACCAATCACGACTCGAGTGGGGGGACCCACTCGATGTGCCCAAGGACAAGGACCAATCGTGACCGTGACGACGATCGACGACGATCGACGACGACGATCGACGACGCGTGCGCGTGCGATCGGGGTGAAATCACGTACTCTGTAACTCAACCCTCTAGTATACACCTGTATAGAGGGGTAATCGTCATCACATGCGTATGTATGTATGACGCACACGGCGCGCGCGTCGCGTAGTCCACGACGTCGCGCGCCCATCATCGATGCGCGCGATCGACATCGAGATCGAGATCGAGATCGAGATCGAGATCGCGACATATCGTACGTTCCATAGTGAAGGTCTCGTAGATCCAATCGCGTGCGCGTGCGTGCGTGCGTGCGCGCGTGTGCGTGTGTGCGTGCGTGTATGTGCACGAACGCGTACTCGAGGACGCGCGAGATTTAGGATAAGGTTTCGTCGCTCGCGTCCGTGGCCCGACCGACCGGACGACCGGCGTGTGTGCTGTAGCGCGCGTCGTCTGTCGTGCGTGGCGATGCGATGCGCCAGCGCGCGGCGTCTCTGGTTGGTGGCGTGTAGGGATCGTCGTCGTCGTCGTCGTCGTCGTCGTCGTGCATTCGCGGAGAGTGTGGGTGGTCAAAAAAGCCGTCGAGAGGCGAGAGGCGAGAGGCGAGAGGCGAGAGGCGCACATCGTCGTCGATCGTCGTCGGTGTCGTCACCGATGGGGGTGCTCAAGACGTTGTGGTCGCATCCTGGGGATGTGATCCCGCTGGTCAAGGTGAAGCGCATGGCGGATAAGGCGAAGAGGTTACCAAAGGAGAAGAATTTGGCGTACTGTTATGATGTGTTGAATAAAGTGTCGCGTTCGTTTGCGATTGTGATTCAACAGCTCGACGAAGAGTTGCGAGACGCGGTGTGCGTGTTTTACTTGGTGTTGCGGGCGTTGGATACGATTGAGGATGATATGGCGATCCCGATTGATGAGAAGCTTCCGCAGTTGCTCGAGTTTTATCAATACATTTACGACCCGGCGTATTCGACGAACTGTGGGGAGAAGCACTACAAGGATTTGATGGCAAACTATCCCAAGGTGACGGCGGTGTTTTTGAAGTTGAAAAAGCCGTATCGCGAAGTCATCGCGGATATCACCAGACGCATGGGTGCGGGTATGGCCAAGTTTATCGAGAAGGAAGTGATGACGATGGAGGATTTTGATGAGTACTGTCATTACGTCGCGGGTTTGGTTGGGATTGGATTGTCAAACTTGTGGGGCGTGTCGAAGATGGAATCCAAGGCGTTCATCGGCGAAGAAAAGCTCTCCAACGCCATGGGTTTGTTCTTGCAAAAGACAAACATCATTCGCGATTACTTGGAAGACATTCAAGAACTCCCGGCACCGCGTATGTTTTGGCCTAGAAGCGTGTGGAGCAAGTACGCCAAGGAGTTGGATGACTTGCAGCACGAGGAAAACCGCGAGGCGGCGGTGCAGTGCATGAACGAGTTGATCACCAACGCGTTGCACCACTCGCTGGACTGCATGAAGTACATGGCGCGCATCAAAGAAGCTTCTATTTTCCGTTTCTGTGCCATCCCGCAAGTCATGGCGATTGCGACTTTGGCCGAGTGCTATGGCAACGAAAACGTCTTCCGCGGCGTGGTGAAAATTCGCCGAGGCTTGAGCGCGAGAATCATGCTCAAGTGCAACAACATGCTCGAATTTGCCACCGGCTTCAAGTACTTTGCAAACCAGCTCGTGCACAAGGTTCAGCCGAATAAGGACCCGAACGGTGAGGAAACGTTGCGTGCGATTGAGGCGCTTGAGGAGGTGTGCGATAAAATCATCGCTGAAGAAAGCGAAAAGATGCACGTTGCTCGCGTAAATGACGATTCGCTTCCCATGAGCACGCGCATGTTATTGTGGTTCTTATTCGGTGGCTACTTCACCTACGCGTGGCGATTAGAGGAAGTGCGCGAATCACTCGGGGTGAACCGTCATGCCGGCGATCCGCGCGTCGACGCGTTTCAGCGTTGGTTTGCGACGATTTGCTTCATCATCATCTCCCTCTTAGTCATTGTTGGCAAAAAGCGATAGGCACAGCAAAGCGCGCAGGCACGCGTCATAAAAATAATATCTATCCATTCATTAGTTCAATCTATATGCTTTACCGTGCTGCAACTAAATCCACCGCGTCACTCGCTCGAGGCGCGGCGCCTTTAATATCCATCAATTTTATCTTGCAATTCGCTCGCCTCGTTCGCGCCATCGATGCCCTTCTTCCAAAACCAACCCGCCAAGGGAAACCCTGTGAACACAAACCATCCGAGAATCGGCGCATACAATCCACTATCGGCGTTCACGACGCCAAAAATCGGATTCTTGTACGCATACTCAAACACGCTCCCAGTCGACGCGATCAACACGATGACGCTGCCGAGCAAGTACAACGGCCAGGGCAACCCGCCTTTGTCGTCCGCAGCCTTACGTTCGATCTCGCGGCGCTCCCAGATGGGCACTTCGTCGTCGGTCGCGCTCGCGTTGTCGTCCGAACCGGCGCGAGTGCGCACGCGAAGCGACGACGAGGACGACGTCACGCGCGCGGCAGACGACACCGGGCGCGCGTGCGCGTGCGCGATGCGCGCGACAGCGCTCGAGGACATCGCGCGACGCGTTTTACGCGCGACGCGCACAGCGGCGGTGACGGGCGTGGCGGTCGCGGCGAGCATGTCGTGCGGGCGCAAGTGTGGGGCGTTGTGGATAATCTTCTGCGCTCGCGAGCGCGTCGGCGCCTTTACGCGAACGAATGCGTCAAAAGGATTTTTCGATTGGATCGTCATGTGTGCTGTGGCGTTGGTCATGACAAGCTAGAATTTATGAATCAATGTGAATGGATGGAAACACTATACATGGCGAATGCGGCGGTTTTTATTTTAACGGCGGCGCGCCGATGGATGCTGCGGCGTACGACGGCAACCCTCCGATTTTAGACGGCGGCCAATACTTCACCGTGGCGCGACCGATGACGCGGTTGATAGGGAGCGGACCCCACACGTGCGAATCGAATGAGTTGTTTCTGTTGTCCCCCATGACGAAGATATTACCTTCTGGTACGGTGAATGGCCCGTAGGAGTACTGCATCGGCTCGAGCTTCAACTCTTTCCCTCGAGACGTTCCGTTGACGTAAAGCTCACCATTCTTCACCTGCACCGTATCCCCAGCCGATGCTACGACGCGTTTAATAAAAACTTCATTGCTCACGTTACGCGTCTTCGGGGTCTTTGGCGGATTGAAAATCACTACGTCTCCGGCTAACGGCTCCCGCTCGAAACGATACGTCAACTTCTCCGCGATGAGCCTGTCACCGACGTCGAACACCGGATACATCGACAACGACGGAATATACCGCGGTTCAGCGATAAAATGTCGAAACCCGAGCGACACCGCAAACGTAATCAACACCGTCGCCGCGTCTTCCTTGTTAAACCTTAAGAACTCGGGGACAAACTCAGGGTAGTCGATATCCACCACGTACTCGTCGTCCCGCCCGTCGTTATCGTTCCCGTCATCGCCGCCCTCGGGCGAGCTCGGACCACCGTCGTTACTACCTCCATCCGACACCTCCGTCGCCGCCGCCGCGACGCGCGTGACGCGCGCGCGGTGTCGGCTCAGAGAAAACACCGTCAAGGGTCTGCTGCGCCCGCTGCGCCCACTGCTCCCGCCGGGCGCGCGGCTTCGCGGCGGCGCCGATGCCGTCCGCGACGACGCACGCGTCGCAGTCTTCATCACCGTCGGCGCCGTCGCGCTCGCGACCGTCAACATCATCGTCGTCGACGGTATGCGAGTGGAGCTCTGCCGCACTCGTGGCCTCGCGCCGGTGCTTTTCGTCGTCAATCATGTCAGCGGCTGCGTACGCGTACGACGACGACGGCGACGGCGACGGCGACGACGGCGATGCGAACGATGGGTGGTTTTATCGCGACATTCGTGACGTCGTCGATGGGCTCATTCATTCGCCGTCGCGCGCGAGCGGCGGCGGTAGTAGCAGCGGTGCGGATGAATTTTCATTTAGGATTGATTCCGATGCATATTCGGCACCGGCGCTAACGAGTGCGATGGGTGCGATGCGCGTGAATGACGACGCAGTGCGTGGGTCGTCGGTGGCGCGCGCGGCAAAGGCTCAGGATGCGATCGTGCGGGCGAAGGCGGCGGCGAGAGAGGCGCGGGACGCGGCGGTTCGGTTGAGCCAGGGCGCGGCGGCGACGCCGCCGCACTTGGTCAAGAGCGCGCGAGGACGCGATGCGACATCTCCCAAAGCGGCAGTGTCACCATTGGGTCCGGCTAGGCGAGTGGTGCGTCGAACGGGCGCGCCTCCGGATCTCGAGATACCGCCGATACCGACGTCGCGAGCTCGCAACGTTGCGGACAGCGCGCAAAGTTTGATGCGCGAAAACGTTGGACGACCGAGCCAATCAGCGCGTGAACGGGCGTTTTGGAACGTGACTCGTGATAGAGATCGCGCTGGAGTGAGTGTGACGGCGATCGAGCGGCGAGCGTCGTCACGCAGAGCGGCGAGAGCGGCGAGCGCGAGTGAAGAAACGACGTTACGGAAACTCTTTAGCATCGCCGCCAAGGCGGACCCAACCATGGTGCGACGACACTCAGTCGCTGGGAACGATCGCGCTGTCAAGGAGGCGATTGAGTTTTTGAGTTCGCCCACGAAGCGACATGTTCGCCAATATCAACCGCCGCATCCGCGCCTGTAAATAACTGTTGTCCTTTGTTGTCCGCGCTTGTTCTTTGTTCTTTTGTTGTACAAGGCATGTAATCCTCATCTAATATTTCTAATACTCCACAATCAGACGGGCTAATGATCATGGCGTTCACTAAGGTTGCTGTGCGCGCAAAATGGCAGTTGCGTCACCTGAAGCGATGGCTGCGAGAACCGTTTTGGTTTTGGCTGCCGTCGCTTCAGCGCTCGACTCATCGAATTTGTGGTGCGCCAAGGTACGTCGTGCGGTTTGAACTTCAAGCTCTGCTGCCTTCGCGCTCGCGATTTGAATGACCTTATTTGGTAAACTCGCCATGCGAGCGACATTCAATCCAAACGAACGATGGGCGACGCCTGGCGTCAATTTGTACAAGAATTGAATCCTCGGCATGTCTTCTGACGAGCCCGGCAGCTCGACGTACGATGTGAATGACGACGAGCAGTGCGACGGATACTTAGCCTGTACTTCTCGCGCGACTGATGGATAATGCGTGACGAAGAGCGTAAAGCAGCGCGCATCGCGTACCAAATGCTCGAGCGTCGCGGCTGCGATGGCTACGCCGTCGTGCGTCGAAGTGCCTCGGCCGAGTTCATCCATGATGACGAGCGACCGCGGCGTACAGGTTTCTAGAATCGTTGACGCCTCAGACATTTCTTCGAGAAACGTCGATGAACCCATGGCTAAGTTGTCGCTTGCACCCATACGAGTGTACACAGCGTCGAGTACAGATAATCGCGCGCTCTTCGCCGGCACAAAACTGCCCACTTGCGCCATGATGCTCAGCAATGCGATTTGACGAATGTAGCAACTCTTACCGCCCATGTTTGGCCCAGTTATGACCAGTGCTCGAGTGTGCTCGGAGTCGAGGTCAATGCTGTTCGGCACAAAGCTGTCCAAAAGATGTGCATCCAAAACTGGATGACGCCCGTCAACAACCTTGAGCGCGGGCGGCGCCGAATCTTCAAGAAAGGCTGGTCGAACGTACCCTTCGTTACGCGATAAAACAGTGAGTGCGTGAATTGCATCAAGCGTCGCAATAGCCGTCGTTGCCGATTTGAATGTCATATAATTCTCACGAAATGTGGACAAGAATTCCTTCCAAGCGGCATCCGCGGCGAGCATGTGTCTCTCGCTCGCGCGCTCTAACGCCGCCGCGGCTTCAGTGACTTGCGGTGGGTGATAACGCACAACCTTTTTACTTTTGTTCGAGCTCACCTTGATCCAAGTCGTCGGGCATGAACGATCCATGGGGACTTCAATTAGCCACTCGCCGCCACCGACGCCTCCAACCGTGGTGTACTCGAGTCTTGGCATACCAAGTTTCTTGCGCAATTCGGGAAGTAAATCAGTCATGGCGTTTTTAGCATCTTCTACCGCCTGTGTAGCTTCGTGCAAAGCCGGGAACCGCTCGGGGTCGTCCTTGAAGAGACCAGTTTTCGTCTTGGAAGGCTTCTCCGCGAGTGCGACGTCTAAATTCAAAGCGCTCATGAGTTCATCCGCGAGTGCGCGTAACAATGGATCAGTCACGGCTTCGAGATTGTCTTCGAGAAGCTTCGATTTGATTGTCACACCGTGACCCGTTCGCATATCCGAACACGCCTCGCTGAACTTGACGAGGGACGTCAATGCGCCGACAAATTCAGCTGGCGTAGCTGTGCCGTGGAAAATCCGCGCCAAATATCGCTCGATATCCGGAAGCTGCTTGAGTTGTATTTTTAAGCCATTAAAGCTAGATGTGTTCGCCTTGTCGTAGTCCATCATGGATCCTTCTTCAAAAGATGAAAGTACGTTTAATTCTTCCACGGCGTCTAGACGAGCTTCAATTTGTACCCTCGATTGAAGTGGATGACTCACCCAATGTCGAAGCAATCGTCCACCCATGGGAGTCGAGGTGTGGTTCATGAGCCAAAGTAAACTTCCTTTGTACGTTCCAGCGGAGGACGTCAATACTTCGAGTTGCCTTAAGACGTTTGGAGAAAGTTTCATTTCGTCGCTGCCTTCGAGCGGTCGAAATGCAGAATCCAGCTGCAGAATATCCGCTTGCCCGAATTGTTGAAGATACTTTGTTCCCGCGCACAAAGCAGTGTGCACGAGAGACGTAGCTTCAGTCGCGGCGACGCCAGTGAGCGTGACGTCGGCAAATGATTCGCGAGTCAAGTACTCGGTGCGCGCCGCGTTGCTCCCCGAGCCGTACATGGCTTTTATCAATCGCACTGTTTGCTCGCTGATAGGCTCGACGAGGACAATCTCGGCGGGCGAAATGGATAACAATCGCGATTCAAGCTCTGGCCTCTGCATAGTGTCTATGAATTCCCCGTGTAACACGTCGCCTGTGCTCGTCTCTACGGCGACGAGACCAATCCGCGTCGTCGTGGACGTCATGTGCTCTTCGGCGACGCACAACAAGTAATTCGAAAGCTTACCACTCGTCATACCCGCTGCAGCCTTTTCGCCAGTATCCGCAGTGTCTACCAAACTCGCGCCGGCATCAAGCGTAGCTTTCGTGTACAAACCAACCAATTTGCGTTCAAACAGCCCAGACTTGTTTCCACTCTCGCTTTCGCCGCTCGCCTTGAGCGCCGCCGTCTCTGTTTGTTTAATCACCCCAACTCTAAAACCAGCTTGCACCAATCGCCGCACGTACACATGTAATCGCACCACCGGTACGCTCGCGGTGAGATAATTTCTCGACTGATATGCGAAAATGCCTAAACATTTCGACGCGTCCCGCGCATCGTCGCCGTAAAAGTGAAATTTGTACCCAACTTCAATCATCAACAATGTCCCCTTATATCTCGCCTTAAACTGCTTCACCGACTCCTCAAGCGGTGTCATTTTCTGTGTCGCCGCCGACGTCGACTTTGCACCGTCGCCATCACCCTCTAAATCTCGCCGTCGACGATCGAGGCTCAACTTGTGTAAAAATTTCGCGTGCGTCTCTGGCTTTGAAGCTGGAATCGAGTCTAACACCGCACGCACATCAACGGCCGTCGCGGGCGCCTCGGCGACCGCCACTGCCTCCGCGTGACCAACATCGTCCTTCTCGATCGTTTTAGCCTTCTTTTCCGCGCGCGCGTCGCCAGCGCCGCCATCAACGTCGTCGTCATCTTCTAAGATGACTACCGCTTCCTTCGCATCGACGAGCGACGAGCTCACGGTCGCTGACGATGACGCCGGGCGTTTCTTCGCCGTCGCGCCTGCGGCGAAGAAGCTCGATATCGTCTTCTGTCCTTTGGGCGGTGGCTTATTCGGCGTGCGCATCGCGTGAAGCGTTGTGAGGCGTGAGCTCGAGGGGGTGATTATTTCAAACGTCAGGCGCGAGCTGTCATTGTGTGCGTGTGTTACAAGACGTATGCGCGCTACGCGCCGCTGCCGCGCTTAGACGACGGCGCGATGAAACGGGACCAAAGGATTCCCCATGGTGTAAATTTGTTGATGAATGCGAGCCAGTCGACGACGGTCATGGCGACAGCGTAGACGACGGCAGATGCCACGATTTGGGACACTAACACGGCGGCGCGCGCGAGCAAGAGAGGATTGCGGAGCAATCGACGCATGTGCGTGCCAAATATGTGCGCGAGGGCGCGTTTTTGGGCGCGGTCTTGGCGTTCGCGAATGCGTCTCGCTTCGTCGGATTCAGGCCATTCGGGTAAAGGCGCAACGCGCGGTTCGTGAGCAAAGCGCCTCGCCGTCCAAAATTCTTGCATGGCTCGGGAGAGTAATTTCACACTGCGCTTACGCAAGCGCACCGCCTTGGCGCTGGACAAGTACTCCACCATGGATTCCGTAGATGCGGTGCTCGCGACGCGGCGCAACGCAGCGCCTTCTCTGGCGCCGAGTAAGCGCCCGACGACTTCTTTTGAGCGCTGCGCGACCAACGCTTGCGAGTCGCCAAAGACGTCGCCGGCGGCGGCGCCATCCTTATCCATTGCTGACGACGATGCGGCGTCGCCTTCATCGACAGAGTCTATAAGCACGAGTTCCTCGATGCGATCCCAACGTAATTCATCCTTGTCACTCAAGAACGCATCTCGCATGAGCTTCTGACCTTCGGGAGTTGACGGCGCCATGGCGCGACGAATGGCGTACGGCAGCGCCGACGTGTAAATGTTAAAGTTTGGATCAGCTTGTTCAGCAATGCCTTCCAACGTCAAAAACGTACGAATGAGCAAGATAATGTACGGTGGCGTAAGAAACTTAAAGTTGGCGCTGAGTTTAGCCAACCCCGTGGCGAGAGCGCCGAATCGACTCTGTCCGCCCTCCTCCGCCGACAACGTCTTCGCCACGGCGGCGGTCATCTCCTCGAGCGTCGCCGGCTCATACCCAGCCCCTCTCGCCTCGCGCTTCAAGAACCCATCTGCAGGCGTGAACCCAACCTCTTGGAACACCAACACCAAGCCTTCCCAATTCCCAGAAATCATGTGCTGGATACCCTTGGCGAACCCCTCCATGATTTTAGGCTCGACTTCGCTCATCAATCCAAAATCTAAAAACACCAACATGTCGTCGTTGTCGAGCATCATGTTTCCTTCGTGCGGGTCGGCGTGCACGAACCCGGTGTAAATGAGTTGCGCCACACACGCTTCGACCGCCATTTGCGTCATGATGATTTTCTTTTCTTGCGGTAACGCGGCAATGTGTCTGCCGTGGATCCACTCCGTGGTGAGCACGCGCGCCCGCCCGGCGGGACCCGTATACTTGGGCACCCACGCTGGCGCGCGCACAAACCCGAGCCATTTGTGACGCATGTTGAATTCATCCATGTGTGCGGCTTCTTGGGTGTAATCTAGCTCCTGCCACACGCCCTGGCCAACCTCATCGGCGATGACATCGAGTTCCGTCGTCGTGCCCCACAACCGCTTCAACGTGGATAACGACAGCGACCAGCACGTCCAATCTAAAGCTACTTGCCTCATCACCAACGGTCGCTGGACTTTCACCGCCACGTCCTCACCTTCCCACGTTTTCGCTTTGTACACCTGTCCGAGTGACGCCGCGGCGACGGGCTCGTCGCCAAATTCGGCAAACAACGCCGGAGCGCTCGGGTCAACGCCGGGGTAGGCGTGCCCAGGCGCGAGCGGGCCGTCCCACTCCAAATCTTCCACAATCGTTCGCCACGCCAGTTCGTTCGGAAACGGCTCGTTCGATTGCTGTAACGACTTTAACGCATCCGCAGCTTCTTCACCAATCAAATCAGGCCTTTGCGAGAGCGTTTGGCCAATCTTTACAAACACGGGACCGAGCGCCGTCATCGCCGCCCGAAGCTCCGACCCGCGCGTGCGCTTCTCCACCGGCAGAGATTCTTGCCTCTTCCACGACTTAATCAACCGTCGACCGACTCGAACAACCTTGGCTAATCTCCCAGCAACCTGTAATGGACGGCGGCGGAAAAACCGCAAGAGTTTTGGCTTATCAAACTCCCCACGCAACGCGTCGTACGCGTCCCGTCTCCGTCTCCGGCTCCGTTTCCCCTTGACCCGTCGCGTACCCCCAGCGCGCTCCAACACGCGATCACGCAGGCGAGAAATCTGCGTACCACCAACACCTCGCTCGACCTCGCTCTCGCCCTCATCGCGCTCGAACACGTCCACGACGCCGACGTCCCCGTCGTCATCCTCCGCGCGCGCCCCCGCCACCGCGTCGCGAGTCCCTCGCCCGCATCCCGTCCGCCCCCACGCGCGTGCCGCGCGCGCCGCGGTCACCGCCGACAACGACGACGATGACGTCATCGCGCCCGTGCGCGCGTCCATCGCCCCCGTCCCGCGCCCGCCCCGCGACCGCGCGACCGCGCCCGCGACGTCACCATCACCGTCACCCATCATCCATCGCCCGCGCGCGCGCGCATCTGCGCCGTTCGCGCGCGTTGCCGACCGCGTCGCGCGCCGCGGCGCACCGACGCGTCGCCCACCGCCTCGCGCGAGCGCTCGCGCGCCGAACGCGCGCGCGGCGGCGCTGCTACACGCCGTACCCCCGCGCGCGAGCGGCAGGGACGTGGAGCGCATCGCGAGCGTCGCGCAATGCCGTTCGTCGACGACGACGACGACGCGCGATCGCGGACCACCGCAGTGCGCGCGGATAGATCGGGGAACACGAGCGCGCTGGTTGTGTGCGACCGAGCGGAACGCGTGACCGTCGAGGACGGCGTTCGCGCGCGAGACGCGAGGAAGCGCGTCATTGTCGGACGCGTTTTCGTGTGGGATCACATGCCCGGGAAGGACAACGGCAAGGCGAAACCGCTCAAGGCGGCGAAGAAAGGGGAGAAGGTGATGACGGATGATGATTTGGATGCGCAGAAGCGGGCCAAGGCGCAACAGGCGGAGTTGAAGGCGATGCAGGCGAAGCTCGGGGCGGGCGGGAAGCTCGGCGCCGGGTTGAAGAAGAGTAAGTGAGCAATGTATAGCGGATGATGAGAGGATATAATAATAATTTATGTATTCGTGTCTTTTGTGTTGTCGTGCGCGCGCGTGGGGGTGGGCGTGGTGGCGCCGTACATGGCGAAGTTTTCAATGCAAATTTTTTCAAAGACGGTCCAGGTGACGACGCCTTCGGCGCGGAGCGCGCCGTCGTTGAAGTGTTCTGGGGAAAAATACGGCGCGAGGAGTGCGCGTGGCATTGGGCGACCGAGAATCGTGGATGCACCGTCGCGGAATTCGTGTAATGAGAGCGTACCGCCGCCATCGGCGTCGAGAAGGTTGAAAATCGCGCGGAGCGGCGGCTCTTCGGCGCTGGCATGTGAAATTTCTGCGCGGATGATGGTTCGCATGCGGTCGTTCCACACTCGGCGATGATTCGGGACGACGACGGATGCGTCGTTGCTTGCGCTGGGGGAATCTTCCTCGCCGCCGCCACAACCGTTGCCGCCAGTGCCATTCTTTACCGTCTTCTTCATCGTCGCGACGAAATCGAGCCAATCGACGTGAAGCGACGCCGCGCGAGTAAACGCCAATCGCGTTGCCAATCGTTTCAGCGTCATCTCGCGCGTTGATTTATCGCTCGGTATATCTTTCACGTCCAACTCCCGCGCGACGACGTCCCAGACATCGGCACCGAAATAATCAAACTCTAAAATTGGCGTAAAGCTTTCCGCCGTGAGCACGCTCCAGAGCGCATCGTCCTCCACCGGATCCCGAACGAGCCGCCGTCCATTAATCGTTACGTTTCGTATCACTTGCACGTCTCTATACTCACGAACCGCGCTCGTCACCAAATGTCTCGCCACCGACGCTTGCTCATCGCAGCTTAAGTCAAGTCTATAATGCATCGTAAACGACGCAAACGGCTGGTCGCCGAGCGCGTTTCTCCACCCGACGCGCGAGCCAAAATAACTCTGCTCAAAGCACGACAAATGCGCGCCGATGACGCGTGATATATTCTCACTATCCATAACTCGCGTAAACAAAATCACACACGCCTCGACGCGATCGGCACCAACCGCAAAGGCGTTACAAATGCGCGCGTATTGCCTCGCCGACACGCCCAGCCGCGTCGAGCACTCGCGAAGCGCGTGCAACGCGTCCACCGCATTCGACGCCGCCCGCCACTCCACCGCTTCCGCATCCAGCACGCCTCTGTCATGCAGCATGTCATGCAGCGTTCTGTCTTCAACGCACGCGCGATGGCGATCGACGCGGACGCTGCTCGTGTAATCAAACTCGAGCGTCCCGCAATGCGGCACCCTCGCGCACACGGAACCTGGCACCCCGCTCGGCGTCGCGTCTTTCGCCTTGGCCCGATTCACCCGCACATTCCGCCACGTCCGCCGGCGCAAGCCTTCAAACATCGCGCTATCAATCATCGTCGCCGCGATGATGCGATCGATGTCCACCGCGAGATTGAGTTCGTACCGGCCGGTTGGATTGGCGACGCGAAACCGGGCGTAGGCGCCGACGTGCGCTCGAAGCGCTTCGTATTCGGCTCGCGACGCGAACATGCGCTCAGCGTGTTCAGCATCGAGCAGCCGCGCGTGACACACCGCCGCGGCGTGCAGACGATCGGACCCACCGAGTGTGAATGTTTCGAGGAGCACTCGCGCGTGTTCGACGAGAAAGTAGTGCGAGGCGCAAAACATGGTGAGTCGGGAGAGACGTTCGAAATCGGACAGCCGAGGGACGCGAAGCTGTCGAGCGAGATTATCCAGGTCTTCAGGTTCAATGGCACGCGGCGCGCGCGGTGGAGCGGTGGCGCTCAGGGAGAAGTGGACCTCGAGCGTCGTTGCCCTGGGGTGCGTGGCGGTGATGGCGTCGATGCCTTCGGCGATGAAGACTTGGAGCGCGTCGGTCGCGGGAGGTCCGTCGCGGCGGTCCCGTCGGGCGCCGGATGACTCCTCGATGATTTTCACGTTCGTGATCGATCCCGGATTGTCGCGCTCGAGATTCCATAGCTGAGATGCGATTGCGCGATCGCGTGTGTCGTGTAAATGGAGCGCGTACGCGCCGTCTGGATTGTGTAGATTGAACGTGGCGCCGGCGCGCGACTCTGTCGATGTCGTAGCCGTACTCGTAGCCGTCGCCGCGTTGTGCTTTTTCCGCCTTGGAACATCCACGAATGACGACCCATCCAACGTCAGTGTGGTTAAATAATCATTATGCATCAGCATTGTCATCAAATGCCTCCCGCCGTCTTCCCCACACGCGTTGTGGTCGAGCCGAAGAGTCGTCAACGCGTAGTTGCTTCGCAATCCTTCGCTAATCACCATACACGCGTCACCACCCAGACGACATCGCGATAAATCAAGCACTCGCAACGAACGATTAACACCGAGTGAATCACCAATATGCTTGCCGCCTTCGTCACCGATGCCGTTCCACGCGAGCGATAATGTTTCCAACGCGCGGTTGGCTTTTAATCCTCGGCTAATTTCGGCGCACGCTTGGGCTCCGACGGCGTTCCAGGACACATCCAAAACGCGTAATGTGTCATTCATCGCCAGCGCGTCACCGATAGCGCACCCAGAAATGTTGGTTATTTTATTCTTTGATACGTTCAGCGTCTCAAGCGCGCACTGCGGGTCGCAGAGAATTGTGAACATTGTGCGTGCGGCTTCGTCGTCGATGCCGCACGCCGAGACATTGAGTTTCTTTAATCGTTTCAGAGCCTCCGCGCATTGCGGTTCAATCGCCCTCGACAGGATGTTTTCGCTAAAATTTAATGCTTTAAGTGCTTTTGCGCGCGTGGCGGCGTGCACGAGAGCGTGAATACCGTCATCATCGATCCGATTGCGAGAGACGTCCAAGCTTTCCGTAACGACGTTCGCCGCGACGCCCGCGGCGACCGCCATGGCGCCTATGGATCCGAGACCCGCCGATGAAACGTCAGCTTTTCGCTTACACAACTGTTGTAATACTCTCGAGCTCACGCGCGCGCCGGTGGATGCGCACGCGGCGGCGTAGGCGGATGAGCACGCCGACGCGCGCGCCGGGACGCGAAATCGAGGCGAGCGCCACGTCGGCAGGGCCTCATCAGTGCGCCTCTCGCCGCGCCGCGATGCGCTCGTGGACACGCGAGCGTTCGATACCATATGTCGCGGTGCGTCGTCGTCGAGCCCGAGCGGTGAGACACGACGCACGTCATCATCGTCATCGTCGTCGGCGTCGTCGGCGTCCTCACATGTCCATGAAACATCACGAGTGTCTGCATCCAGCACCGCACCCGCACGCCTCGCGCGCCCCACGGACGCTTGCAGCGCCTCGTACGCCGCGCACACGCGCGTCGGCATGTCGCACTTCGCGCAATGTCTCGCGCGCGCGTCTCTGTCGCGCCCGCCGCGGCGTCTCGCACTGGCGCCTAAATTTAGTCCAAAGAGAACCAAAACGTCACTTTCGCACGCGCCGTCGCGCGCGCCGCCTCGAGTCCTCGCACACGCGTCGAACGCATCATGCGTACCGCGTATCACGTCTCCGTGGCGTCATCTTCCGCATCGACGTCGGCGCTGGGGCGAGCGCGACGGGGGAGCTCCGCCGCCGCCATGGCCACGCGCGTGGACTATGACGAGCTTTTCGCGCGCGGACGCGGCGGTGGATGCCCATCGCTGCACGCGGCGCCCATGGAAGGGTTAGGGGACTCGCGTTTTCGCATCGCGCTGAGCGCGCGAGGTCACGGGGCGTTTGACGAGGGATGTCGAGAGTTTATACGAATTCCAGGTGGGTGTGGTTTTACCGACGTCGGCGCGCTCGGGACACAAACTAACCTTTTGTCGCGTTCATGTGCAGGCACGCTACCGAATGGTGCGAATCCAGAGAAATTATTACGTAATTTATGCGGCAAGTACGATGCGGATGAGTTGTTTGGGATACCGCTCGCGGCACAGATTATGGGAAGCGAGACGACGTTGTTGCGCGAGGCGTCGAGGATTTTAGCGCACGAGCTCGGAGCGCCGAGAATTGATTTAAATTGTGGGTGCCCGGCGAATGTTGTGACTGGGAAGGGTGCTGGAAGTTCGTTGTTAAGGGATCCTGAGCTCGTGTACGCGTGCTTGAAGGCAATGGTGGATGGTGCTGCGGGAGCGGACGCGATTGTGACGATGAAGCTTCGAAGCGGCTACGACGACGCGAGTCTGCTTAAAGATAATTTACTCGCCGCCAAAGAGGCTGGGGTGAAATTCGTCTCTTTGCACGCGCGCACGCGTAAACAGGGGTACTCTGGACGGGCAAATTATGACCACATTGCGTTTGCAAAGGATGTTTTAGATATCCCAGTGCTAGGTAACGGCGACGTCACAAACGCCGCGCGGTGCGCGCAATTGCTCAACGCGTCCAATTGCGATGGCGTTATGATTGGCCGAGGTGCGGTGCAGGACCCATTAATTTTCCGCCGCATTAAAGCATGTCTTTCGCGCGATGCCAAAGGCGTGGTGACACTCAACGCTGACACGTTTGAGCGTGAGTTTGAAGTTGAACTAGTGATTAATTTTTTGCGCGAATTCGCCGAAGAAGTCTTCAAGACGGAGAACAAACCAAACGGCAAACGCGGAAGTGGCGTCATTGCGCAAGAGTTGGAAACGTTCAAGGTTGGGAAAATTAAGAGCATAGTTAAGTATATATTTGCCGCGAATGAGAGTTTGGAGCCACACATGTCTTCAATCATGCAAATTGATCCGACGCGCACGTCAGCTGCAGACGTTTTAGCGAGCGTCGAGCAGTTGGTGGAGCGTGAATGGCAAACACCGCGTGATGTACTCGTTGATACGTTCTCCAAACGTAACCAATACGCGTAGTTGTGTGCATGTGTGTGTGTGTGT
>Ga0181606_10002427_pt1 | contig 16026 bp, 18 predicted proteins | sample 041ome_10_FD_132994 | JGI IMG/M metagenome (GOLD analysis project Ga0181606, IMG submission 132994) | Coastal salt marsh microbial communities from the Groves Creek Marsh, Skidaway Island, Georgia - 041412US metaG (megahit assembly) | ecosystem: Environmental > Aquatic > Marine > Intertidal... | reverse complement strand
GTCGTCCAGGACGGCGATATGCTCTAGCCGCAGCGGCGGTGCTGCGTCGGTACCAATCGCCGCGATCCTGTCGCCAAGGCCTGTAAGCCATGGCGCATTTTCTTCAACCATGGCACCAGGCACAGCCCAGTCCGCCAAAACGCCAGCGGATTGTGTGACTACTCCAGCTTGGCTCACGGTCACAATACCGATCTCACCCGATTGGATCAGGCTCATTATGGCGTTGCTTAGACCTGGATCAGTCTCAATGTGCGACATGAATGTCTCGTCTATTGACAGCGGTAGCCCCATATTCCGGTTCTCATTCGCGCGTCGTTGCCCCCAGGGCTTACTCAGCAAGTCCCGCGCCACGGATGTGGACTGATAATCCTTAAACGCCAATACGGACGATTCGTTCAGTCAGGCTGCGGAATAGGTCAATGATCTGGTCGCCCGTGGCTGCACTTACGCGGCGCTGCGGTGCATCAAACCGCTCCGCTAGCGCGTGCTCAATACCATCTGTTTCTGTAGCAGCCGCCAAGTCCGCCTTATTGAACGCGAAAGCCAGGGGGCGGCCTGGTGCTTCATTGGCAAACATCTGCGCATGCCCGGCCATTGCATCAAGCGTTACTGCGCGGCTGATATCGCCGACTACGAGGGCTCCGGCAGCACCTGTAATATAGCTTTCGCGCAAGCCAGGGGCCAATTCACCGCCCTCAATATCCCAGATCAAAAGATTGGCTTCAATGTCCTGGCCTTCTTCAGAGGTCCAGGCGTCAGCGAATTTGTAGATATTGACGCCGAGCGTTGCATGATAATCCGGTGTGAATGTTCCGGTCACATAGCGCCGTGCGATGGAGGTCTTGCCGACGGAGAATTCTCCGAGCAGGCAAACTTTGCGTGTGACCGATACCATAGGCCTAGGGTCTTTCCGGTAATTTCTAACAATTGTTATCTAACAGACTACCGCCAGGCGATTTCAAACGCGACCCTGCGGTTTGCGGTGTCACCTGGCGGTGCCACAAGGGCTTCCCCGCCGCGTCCTAGAACAATCAAACGTTCAGAAGGAACGCCGCGGCCAGTCAGGGCGGCAGCGACCAAATCTGCGCGTCTGCTTGAGGTCCGGCGTGGTCGACGTTCAGTCGGGTCGGCGTAACCAGTGACCAAGATTTTGAAATCAAGGTTCCAGGCCTTTATGAGTTGGGCGACAGCATCCAGGCGCTGTTCAGCAGCACGCCTGTCCGCAAAGCTATCTCGCTCATTGAACTGGATGGGATGCTGCGCCAGCCAAAGTGCGATCCGGCTAACAGGGTCTACACCACCGCCGCTGTTTTGCTTCTCAAGCGTGGCGATGCGTGCGGCCAGTGCACTTTCGGATGGCTGAGCGGTTGTGGCTGCTTGCCCGCTCATCGGGGTTACATTGAAAACGACACTGCCGACACGATCGATCTGCTGCAATCCAGATTGCAGGCGCGCGGCGGCGGTGGCATTGGGGGCCAAGCCGCTGGCGGCTAACGTGCGATCATCCCCTTCATAGTCAAATGACATCGGATATCCACGCCATTCTGGCGTGTCGATCAAGGTTGCGGCTTTGTCGTCAACCTGGCTATCGCGCCAATTTTGAAAGGCGCTGTAAGCAAACCAGCCGATTAGGCCAAGAGCTATGAGGCCAAGGATAGCAAGCCCAGTCGTCGGCCTGCGCTTTGGGGCTGCACCGGCTGCATTGCCGGAAATTTGCTCGTTCGCGACCGTAAGATCGGCCTGCAGCTCTGTCCGCTCACCGGGAGGCAGCGCACCAGCGAAGTCCTGTATTGGGTCTGCCCATCGGCTTGAAACATCCATTAGGGCGTTCTGTAGACGCTCTTCTAGGTCATCAGGCGCTCGGCCACGTGTTTTGACGGCAAGAAGGGATGTTACGGAACCGGCAATATGCACTTCGCGGTCACTGAATTTGATGCCCCGGACAAATCCATCCGTCCGTCCGGCAAAGGCATCCCGGGCGAATGTCTGAACGACGGACAGCAATGCGGCCAGCTGTTCGCTGTCCTCAGCCACGTCATCTTCAGCGCCGCTGTCGCCAACCAGAAGGCCCGTTGGTCGATGGATTAGTAATACGCGCTCGACCACAAACGTTTGGGAGCGGGCAAGGAGGACATCACCTACCTTGCGCCCAGAACCCCAGGCCGAAAACCTGGCACTCCATAGGCTCGGCGAGAAAACGCTATCGACGGGCTTGGCGATGCTGTCAGCGAGTTGTCGCATCGCTTGTGCAATGGCGGCCTGCACCAACTTGCCGGCCACAGGATAAAGCGATTCCAACATTGCATCGCGGGAATTGCGGATCTCGCGCCTAACGGTATCCAGCACCAAAGGTGCCAGGGCAGCCGCCACCCTGTCATGGTCGTGCACGCCAGACTGGCGCAGTACATCGACCAAGACACGACGGATACTGTCGATAAGTGCTGGGTCCGCGCCGACACGACTGTGCAGCACCGCAGTGCGGTCACGCACGCGGTCAAGCAGCTCCAATTCAGGGGAGAAAAGGAGGCGCTTTAGCTCAGCCGTCTCGTCGGGTTCATTTCTTATCCGGCTGGCCATTTGACTTGCCGGCCTTACTGGATGCAGCTCCGACGTCACCGCTCAACCGCATGCCAAGTTCCATCAGATAGCCACCAAGTTCGTCGCGGCTTGTCTTGTCGCCATCGAGCTCACTGGCTGCTGCATCGAGATCAGCCTTGAGTTCAGCCAGCTTCGTCTGTGTCTGACGGCTCTGTGCTTCAATTTCTTCACGGAGTGTGCGCTGGGCAGTACTCAAGCTGTCAGAAAGCTGCTTTTGATTCTGGTCAGCTTCTTTGCGGAAGCTGGCAAGCGAATCGTCCATGCGCTCTGAAAGCTTGGTCAACTGGTTGCTGAGCTTGGTCTCCATCTCCTCAATGCGTCGCTCAAGTGAGCGTTTTGCTTCTTGGAGGCGGTCGTCGACAGCTTTCGTTTCACGGTCGATATATTGCTCAACCTTCCCAAACCGTTGATCAGCTTGGCGTTGCTGCGCGCCAAATAGAATTTCACGGACCTTATCAATGCTATCGCCGGACTCGGCATCTGCATCGGTTCCTTTGGCGTCATCGGCCATGGGCTTTTGTTCCTCCCTCAATTCTTTCTGCGCGGGCCGCAATTTTCGCAGCGCCACGGTCAATCTCGTTCAGACGGGTTTATAGCGTAGTATGCTTCGAATTCCACGCGTCGATTTGGACTGGTCTCATCAGCACTCGCACTTAACAATCTTTCAGCGCCGCGACCAACAGAAACCATCCGGTCGGGCTGGACGCCTAGTTTTGTCAAGGCATTGAAAGCCCAGTCAGATCGACGCTGCGACGTGATGCGATTGGCCTCAACAGCACCGTCGCTGTCAGCATATCCAACGACTCGCAATTTCACGCTAGCTGGCATGGATAGGGCCACGTCGGCTGCTTTGCGCAGGACTTCAAGCGCTTCGTCATTATCGTTCGGCTGGTCGCTGCTGATAAAGGTGACAACAAGCGGACGAAGCGACCTGTTGGCGGCCTCTACAGGGCTATCAGCTTTGGGCTCGGCCGCACGCGCGATCCTGTCAATCCGTTGATCCAGGATTGCGATGGCCTCTCCCGCACGTGCCTCAAGGTCTTCAACTCTGCTGGTAAGCGCGGGATCTGGGCCTGCCGGGGTGGGAGGCACCGTTCGTAGCTTTGATACGGCGCGCTCAATCTCGCTAAGGCTGGCTGCCAGCTTTTCGGCCTGGGCAAGCGCTTGTGTCTGATTGGCATCAGCTTCCGCTAAGCTGGCGATCCGCGTCCGCAGGGCATTGATATCCGCTGCAAGAGTGCTGATCTGATCCCTGTTGTCCTGCGTGGCAGCGGGTGTCGCCGCCAGTGCTGCGAGGGCGCGTTCTGCGGTCGTTATCCGGTCCGTTTCGACCTGGATTTGATTGTTTACGCTGGCCAGCGCTGCGGCGATGGTTTGCAGGCCAGCAGAATTGTTCGCTGTATCATCAGGTAGCTTGGCCAGATTTGCCAATTGCAGTTCTGCCTGAGACATTCTTTCTGCCTCAGCCTGGATCCGGCTGGAAATTTCCTCAATTGATGTAGCGACAGCCGTAAGTGCACGGGCCGTTTCATCAACTTTTATATCTGTTGCATCCGCAGATGCGGATAGGCTGGCAGTTTCTGACCGCACTTGTTCGAGCAAGGCTGTCAGAGTGGATGTGACCCTAGCTAGACGGTCGTCCGCGGCGTTGAGAGCCACCCTGGTTTCAGCCAGGCGTTCCGCTGCGCGATCTTGCGTGCGTTCTACCGCGGCGAGGGCTCCATCAACACGCGCGAATTGTGATGCGATATTAGCAGCGATTTGGCGGCGCGCAGCCTCAGCACTTACAGCAGTCGCTGCAAGACCTGCACGGGCGTCGGCGAGGGCGGATTGTAAAGCTGATACAGCAGCGGCTTGTGCAGCGGCACGACCAGCATTGTCCTCAACTGTGTCCTCTAGATCTTGGGTACGAAACGCAACATCGGCCACCGTGCGGGACAATGGCTCTAACCGCCGTTCGACCTCCGGCAGCAAAGCATTGGCAACGGCGGATGCATTCTGGGCAGCCGGGGCGGGAAGAGCGCTGACGGCAATTGTCAGCGGTGTTTCTGCCGCCGCAGCTGTGGTTGTGAGCGAGGTTCTCAAGCGGTCAAGAATGGCTTGGGTGGGGGCCAATCCGGTTATGTGCAATCCCTTGTCATCGACAGAGGCTTCAACGCGGTACCCGGTGAGCTCTGGGATGCTGGCGATGATTGTTTCTGCTTCAGCTTTAAGGTCGGCACGTGCGCTCCGCTCAAGCCACATATTGCCGCCGAACCATAAGCCAATTGCTGCGACAACCGCGGCAGCAATCAAGCCTTTCCAGGGCGGGCCTTTTGCTTGCTTGGCGCTACTGGCGGACACGGCATTTAGCCGCCGTAGCAGATCATCACTAAGTTCCACGCCGCTTTCTGGGTCAACCGGGCCGCCTGCATTTATGGTTTGACGGTTGGCGCTCAGGAAATCAACAAATAGGCGCTCAAGCTGCTGATCGATATCCGCTGGCGGCGGCCCGGCGGTCCGGACAGCCAACAACAGTGTCGGTGATGTGCGCAGAAACAGTTCTGCGCCGCCGAAGTCCAGCCGCCGCAGATCGCCGCCTTCGGTTTCCCTAAGCGCATTACGAGCGAATGTGAGTGTTGCGTTGAGCATGCCGGCGAACAGTTCATCATCACTTTCGCCGTCGCCATCCGTGCGACCAAATCCGCCATGGCGCGCGATGGGAGACCCTGTGGCTCTGTCAGCCACCAAGAATGCTTCGACCCGAAAGCGGGGGCGATAGCTCAACAGGATTTCCGCCTGCGATCGACCTGTGACGCGTGAGATGATCCGTGCGCGCCATCGGTCAAATGACAAGGCGCTATCGAGCTTCTGGTCGACCTGCTCGAATGCTTGCTTGATGGCGTCTTTAACGGCAGCGGAGACCAGCCGACCTGTGATTGGATAAAGCGCTTCAACCATCATATCGCGCGAGTTGCGAATTTCAGCGCGCATTGAGGAGACAATTAAGGGAGCCAGTGCGCTGGCGACACGTTCGTGGTCCCGGGCTTGGGCGGTGCGTAAAACCTCAACCAGGACAGTTTCGACACTCTCCGTTAGGGCAGGGCCGTCGCCAACGCGAGCGTCAATTTGATCAGCGCGGCGCTGAAGGTCTGAAAGCTGGGCGAGCTCGCGTGAGAACAGGAGCTGCTTCAGCTCTTGCTCAGTCTGTGCGTCTCTGTCTCCAGATTCTGTCGTCATATGCGCCATTTACCGCCTGGGCGAAGTCTTTGGAACCCATGAGTCCAATGTTTCCGATACCGTATACAATCCACTAACGCCACGGAACCAAAGGTATTTAGCTGTTATTGTGGCATGGCCCGGCGGTTCGCCCAAGCAATGTCTCAAAGTGAGAGTAAAATAGTCTCATTTTGCCTGTTGTTTCAAACAATTATGAGATGTAGGTTCCACGCCTCCTTAACAGACCAGCTGGAGCGCATCATGCGCAAGGCGCTATTCGCTACGTTAATCGGGGCTTGCTTCGTCATGGGCGGCGGTATCGCAAGCGCGAGCTTCATTCGCTATGTGGCTGCACCTGGCGTGGTCATGGCTGATCGAACATCTGCCGATAGCCGTGTTGAGAAAGCCGCTGAGGTGGCTTTTGGGCCTGTTCAAAAAGCCGATGATGGTGCCTGTTCAGCCGAAGTTCCTGTTTGCGATGCTGCCTTCGCTGCTTTCATGTTGCAGGCTGTATTAGGTGCTAATGGCGCTGGCGGTGAGCATTTGGCGGCTTTACGCGAAGATGCAGCTAAGAAGGTCGCTAACGCCGACCGCTAGACAGGACTGTCCTTGCAGCAAACGCCATGCCCGGGAATACTCTATGCCTGATTCTCTTGGGCAATGGAGCGGCGACGCATGGCAGGTTTAGCAGCATTCAATCTAAAGCAATGGATTGCGGATAATCGTGCGCTTCTGCAGCCGCCTGTTGGCAATGCGCAACTTTATAAGACCACCTACAAGAATTTCATCATCATGGTGATTGGCGGCCCGAATGAGCGCACGGATTATCATGATGACCCTGGCGAAGAGTTGTTCTTCCAGGTCGAAGGGGACATCGTCCTTCGTGTTATCGAGGACGGACAGCCGGTCGATGTGCCAATCCGCGAAGGCGAAATGCTGCTGCTGCCGCCCCATGTTCGGCATTCGCCGCAGCGCCCTGCAGGCAGTGTCGGCCTTGTGGTCGAGCGGATCAGGCTGCCTGGCGAACTGGATGCGTTTGAATGGTATTGCGAACAGTGTGACGCCTGCCATCATCGCCGCGAGTTTGAATTGGCTGATATTGAGAAAGATTTGCCGCCTGTTTTTGCCGAATACTACAGCGATGTAGCACTTCGGACATGTGAGTCCTGCGGCCACGTAAATCCTGGCAAGCCTGCCTGACCTGGTACGATTTGAATAGGACTTAGACATATGCGTGCAGTTGTTTGCTCTGAATTTGGCGATCCCGAAAAGCTTGGAATTGGGGAACTTGCTGTTCCGCTGCCAGGGCCAGGAGAGGTCCTGATCAACGTATCTGCGGCGGCGATCTCATTTGCGGACACGTTGATGATCCGGGATATGCACCAGAACAAGCACGATCTGCCATTTGCGCCCGGTATGGAGGTGGCTGGCACGATCGCAGCGCTTGGGGCAGATGTAACAGGGTTTTCTGTGGGTCAGCGTGCGATGGCGCTCGTATATGACGGCGGGTATGCCGAACAGGCCAAAGCGCTGGCGACCGAAGCCTTCGCGATGCCGGAAGGCGTGTCCTATGAGTCTGCCGCCGCACTCTGCTCCGTTTACCTGACAGCCCATTGCGCATTGGCATTTGACGCGCGTTTGGCTGCTGGAGAGACTTTACTGGTCTTGGGGGCCGCGGGTGGCGTTGGGTTGGCAGCCGTTGAAGTGGGCAAGGCGTTGGGCGCAAAGGTGATTGCAGCTGCTGGCGGGCCTGAGAAGACCGCTGCGGCGACGGCGCACGGGGCCGATGCTGTGATTGATTACCGAAGTGAGGACCTGCGCGCCCGGGCAATTGAGCTTTCAGGCGGTGGTGTTGATGTGGTCTTCGATCCGGTTGCTGGTGATTATTATGAGCCTTCGTTCCGGTCGTTAGATTGGGGCGGCCGCTATCTGACAATTGGATATGCCGGGGGCGCGATTCCCAAAATTCCAGCGAACCTGCTGCTCGTGAAGAATAGGGCCGCCCTTGGCTTCGCGCTGATGCATTACCGGCGTCATAAGCATGATTTGTTGCAGCAGTCTGGTGCCACTCTGCTGAATTGGGCGGCGGAAGGCATTATCAATCCGCATATTGCTGAAACCACGGGCCTGGAGGGTGCCGCTAAGGCAATGCGGGCTGTAATGGATCGTAAAGCCATCGGGAAGTATGTTCTGACAGTGTGATTGAACGCACTCTATCCGCGTGAGTTTCCATGAAAAGCGGCCTTAGTTCGCCGCATTTCGCCCCCATCTAAGGCGCAGATCAAAGCTTTAGAGCGAACGCATAGGGAGTTTTTCGAAATGCGGGTTATTCCAAAGACCTTGCTTATAGCTGTAGCTGCTGTCGCGCTAATGGGTGCTGGCGGTGATGGTGGTGCGGATGAGGACGAAAACAGCATCGTCTATCAGGCGGAAATTCAGGACAGAGATAACCAATATGCCAGCGTGACAAAGATATTGGCGTCAGGGCCAGATGGCGTTCTGAGCGCATCTGGCTGGCGGGGCTTTGATCGACGCAATCAGAATAGGATCGATTATTCTGCGGTTCCAATTTTTGGCCAGCTATCTGAGCCACGTTATGACAAAGAGGACTTCAGCGATTACAATCGCATCGGGGAGGTCCGTATTGATGGCAGCACGCTTGCCATTGTGCTTGATCAAGATGCGACGGAGAAATTGGCGGATATTCGAATGATTGCTGTTTTAAACCAGGATCAGGCTTATGAGACGCGCGGCAGCCTGAAAGCGAGTGGTGCTGCCGCCGGTTGGCAGTCCCGTGGCCGCGTTGTTGGTGACGCTTATCTGACGAGCGATGGCGTCGCGCTAGCACTTGTCCGCCCGTTTGTCGTAACGGATTCTGGGCTCTGGTGACTTGGCGGCGGACAAAGCGGGCGGCGGCCAATTTAGCCATAGCCACGGCATGTTTGATGTGGATGTCAGGCAATGGGTTCGCAGCACCGCTTGAACCTAAAACCGTCACGCTGCGCCAGCCTGGGCCAGACGGCAGCAAAGTTGACCGAAACTACCATATCCTGATGCCGCCTAATTTGAGACGCGGCGAGCGTCCGCCCGCAGTTATCCTATTACATGACGCAGGCGATGATGCTTTGGCGGCAGTTTATCGCCATGGCTGGATCGCAACTGCGGCCCAGGCACGATTTGCGATTATCGCACCTGAAGCGGGGTTACAGCAGCAAGGGCGGGCAGAGGGCGGGTTTTTCAATGCGCGCATCTGGAATGCTGGATCTGAAGCGGCTGCATCCTGGCAGGATGTCGCGTTTCTGGAGGCCGTTGCAAAGGATGCCGCTGAACGGAAAACACTGGATGCAAAGCGCCTTAGCCTGATTGGCTTCGGTGAGGGCGGGGCGATGGCGCAGCGCGTGCTACGGGAAGGCAATGGTCGATATGCCGCCTTCGCCAGTATTGCCGGTGCACTTTATGGCGCGGCGGAAGCCGCAAAGAATGCGCCGCTATATTTGTTGTTTGGTGCTGTTGACCCGACCAATCCGCTCAATGGCGGGGACATCTACACGCCTTGGACCGGTCAGGCTTTGGCACCTGCTGCCGCGAAAGCAATCCATGGCTGGCGGGTCGGTCTTGGCTGTCCGGTGCAACCCGACGAAGCCAGCCTCAACAAAGGCGTGCACCGCAATGAATGGCGGGATTGCGCGGGCAGGGGCGCGTTGCAGGCAATCTGGGTGGAAGGCTTAGGGCGGCAATGGCCGGGCACTGGTGCAGGGCCATTGCCAGAACGGGTGACGGGGCCGCCAAACGACGCCATATTCGCCCCGTGGGATATCTGGCGATTCTTTGAAGCGCGCCGGTTGGCCAAACAAAACTGATACATGGATTAAGGAGAAGCGCGATGAGCATGCGCGCGTGGCGGGTCGCTGAATGGGGCGGTCCGGATTCGATGGCACTTGAAGAAATCGCAACGCCCGAGCCTGGCCCAGGTGAAACGGTTGTGCGTGTGCGCTATGCAGCGCTCAACTTCTTCGATGGTTTGATGATATCTGGCAAGTATCAGGTTAAACCGCCGTTCCCGTTCACGCCCGGTTGCGAGATCGCTGGTGAGGTCATCGCCGTTGGCGAAGGTGTAGATTTGGCCATTGGTGCGCGCGTATGCGGTCAACCAAATTGGGGCGCGTTCGCTGACCAATGCGTCATGTCCGCAAATGCGCTTTGCCCCGTGCCGGACGCTGTTGGCCTGAAAGATGCCTCCTGTGTGCCTGTTGTTTATCCCACGGGCCATATTGCGCTCGGTCGCCGGGCGCACTTGCAGGCGGGTGAAACGCTTTTGGTAACAGCGGCGGCCGGTGGGGTTGGCATTGCTGCGATCCAGCTTGGCAAAGCTTGGGGTGCTAATGTGATTGCGCTTGCTGGTGGGGCGGAGAAGTGTGCTGTCGCTAAAGCCGAAGGCGCTGACCAAGCCTTGGACTATACAAGTGGCGAAGACTGGGTGGAGACGGTTCGCGAGCTTACCGGTGGTAAAGGTGTGGATGTGATCTATGACCCAGTCGGCGGCGATATCTTCGATAAAGCGTTGAAAGTCATCGGGTTTGAGGGCAGGGCAGTCATCATTGGTTTTGCTGGCGGTGACATTCAAAAGATCGCGTCAAACCGCCTGCTTCTGAAAAATGCATCTGCTGTAGGTGCGATTTGGGGGCGGTATCGGACGGATCAACCGGATTATGCAGCGGAAGTTATGGCGGATTGTTTCCAATTGATGGCCGATGGCCGGATCAAGCCAGCAATTTCAGCCACGTATTCATTGGAACAGGCACCAGATGCTATCGCAGCGCTCGACAGCCGCAAAACTTGGGGCAAGCTCGTTATCGATATGGCGCTCTAGGGTGGATTAAGCTTCCAGGATGAAAGCGCGCTTTAGGGCGAATGGCATCTCGCCTTTAAAGCGCCGCACATCGAATTCACCGCACACTTCCACCGGTCCACGCGGAATCTGGTCTGGCGCGGAGGCCAGTTGCAGCTCCGTCACCGGCCAGAGCTTCTGGGCGTCGCATGCGGGGCAGCCGACTGCCCGGCGTGTTAGCAGAATCCGGTTAAAGGACGGCGTCTTTCGAATAAACCCGGTCAATGTAATTTCTTGGTTCACCACGGCTTCCAGGGCTGACGGGAACTGCTGCTGATGGGAATGGGTTTTCGCTGCCAGCTCCATCGCCTGCCAAAGTTCTTCGCCTTCAGCATCTGCAACATGCGGCTGATCTGCACCGTGATTTGCCTGCGGCGTGCAGGCCGCCATACCGCCAAGTGCTAGAACTGTAGGCATAGCACTCGCGAACTTCAAGATTGAACGGCGGGATGTGGAAACTGTTTCTAAGCGCATGGTACGATCCTGACCGGGGTGATCTACTGAAATTGTATTCTGGGCACTTGGCCTTAAGATTGACTTCGCCCGAATTGCTAAACTTTGAGATAATTCTGGGGCTTGGCCGCTAAAGGCCTGTCGCTTTCCGTTTTGCAGTTATCAGAAAAGCCATGAAATCAGTTGGACTGGCGCTTCTCTTCCCGTTCCTGTTGACGCCAATCGTCTCCTTCTTATTCAGAATGGTGAACGCCACAATCGCGCCGGAGCTGATCGCTGAGTTCAATTTGGGCCCAGCGGAGCTTGGTCTGATCACCAGCGCATATTTCATCGGTTTTGGCCTGACACAGCTGCCTATGGGTGTGCTGCTGGATCGTTATGGGCCGCGTGTCGTGGTGATTGGGTTGCAATTGGTTGGTGCCGCGGGTGGCGCACTATTTGTCGTTGCAGATGGGCAGACGGGGCTTCTGATCGGTCGTTTTTTGATCGGCGTCGGCATGGCGGGCAGCGTAATGGCGGGCTTGAAGGCGGCAAACCTTTGGTTCGACCGGGAGCGCTTGCCGGCAATCAATGCGCTTCTATTCGGCATGACAGGCCTAGGTGGCATGTTGGCGACCGGGCCGTTGGCGCAACTCCTGAAGGTGATTGATTGGCGGACGGCGATGCTGATGATCTGCGTCTATTGCTGCGCTATCGCCCTGATTTCCGCCATGATGATCCCACGGGTCCTGCAGACTGGACCGGCACCACGGCTTCTCAGCCAAATCGCAGATATCGGTAGACTGTATAAATCCGCAACGTTTTTGCGGTTTGCGCCAATCACGGTTGCCTCAATCGCCGGGTATTCCAGCTATCAAAGCCTTTGGGCCGCGATTTGGCTGCGTGACCTGGAGGGCTTTAGCCGGGATGCACAGGCCTGGGCGCTTTTCATGCTGATGGGGGCCATGATGATTGGCAATTTCGCCTTTGGGGCCATTAATGCGCGGCTTCGGGCGCGTGGAATTTCGACGTTGAACGCAGCACTAACGGCCATGGCGCTGATGGCCTTGCTTCAGGCGGTCATTGTGTTGGACATCTTCGCCGCATCCTTGCCAATCTGGATTCTCATGGCGCTTTGCACCAGCGGCCCTGTGGCCATGTATGCCGTGCTGTCCCAGCGCTTTCCGCCTGAATTGGCGGGCCGGACCAACACAGCAATAAACGTTCTGGCATTCCTTGGCGGGTTCCTTGTGCAAAGCGGCATCGGTTTCCTTTTGGCGCAGTTCCCAGTCAGTGCAGATGGTGGTTATGATCCGGGTGGGCATCGGTTGGCGTTGGCGATTGTCGTCGCGATTCAAGTCGCCGCCTTTGCATGGTTTTTCCTCTCCGCCCGGCTTGACCGATCAAGCCCGGCTGTTTCCTAAAGGACGCATCACATGAGCTATTCCGCCAAAGAAGTTGGCCCGAACCGGTTTCGGGAGAATATTGGCCGTTATTTTGAAGACTTCGTTATCGGCCATATTTATGAACACCGCCCCGGCCGCACCATCAATGAAGCAGACAATTCTTGGTTCACATTGCTAACTATGAACACCCATCCCCTGCATTTTGACCATGAGTACGCCAAGCACAGTGAGTTCGGTAAGCCGTTGGTCAACAGTGCTTTTACGCTTGCTGTCGTCGCTGGCATGTCTGTGTCAGATACCAGCCAGAAGGCTGTCGCTAATCTCGGTTGGAATGATATCAAGCTGACCGCGCCAGTGTTCGTCGGCGATACGATCTATGCGGAATCGGAAGTGATGGATAAGCGGGAATCCAAGTCTCGCCCAACCCAAGGCGTCGTGAATATTCGCACCCGCGCGTTCAAGCAGGATGGCGTGCAGTTCATGAGCTATGACCGCGCGATGTTGATGCCAAAACGCGGCCATGCGGTAGACGATAAAGCTAATTACTAATGCGCATCCTGCTCGCGGTCCTGATGCTCGTGGCGGCTTGCACGCCGCTGCGGGCGGAGGACGATGGTGGGCCAGGAGCGACTTGGCAGGGGGCTTGGCTTGCGTTTCCTGCCGGGTTTGCGGGCGGTGCTGAAGCTGTAACAGTTAAGTCTATGGCAACGGGAATGGCTCTTGGCGCGAAGGCCCAGAAAACTTGGCCGACTGTGGTCTATATTCATGGCTGCAAAGGCCACGGCTATTCCTCACGCATTGCGTTGAAGGTGTTAAGCGATGCTGGTTTTGTCGTAATCGCACCAAACAGCTTCGCCCGGAAAAATCGCCCTCAAACCTGCGATACCAAGCGTAAGCGCCCCATTGCTGGATCGCCAGGCCGGGCTGTTACAGCCATGCGGTTTGAGGAGGTCGCCTACGCCGCCAGGGCTACGCCAAAGCTGCCATGGGTCGACCAACGGAACCTGTTTATTTACGGGCATAGCCAAGGTGGACGTGTCGTTTCAGCCTATAGCGGTGATGGGTTCAAGGCGGTCGTCACATCTGGCAGCCGCTGCCCTGCTAGCATCGGTGCACCGGCGGATAAGCCCGGGCTTTATATGAACGCGGCGCGGGATCCGTGGTTTCACGGAAAACCGCCACCGGGCAAGTGTCAAACGTCTGCACCCGCAGGCGCGCTGCACGCACATCCTGTATACGACACGGACAAGCATGTCGTGCTGGCGTTGCCCGCAGCGCAGCTGGCGCTTATCAATTTCTTGAAAGCCAATCTCGATTGAGGCTTACTTTTGCCGCTGCGCCATGTCGGCGCTGACAAAGCAGGAGACGACCTCATGGCGAAAGCGAAGACGCCTTATGAATTGGTGCCGCAACTCGGCAAACTGCGAGACGATGTACTGTTCGGTGATGTTTGGGAGCAACCGGAGCTTAGCAAGCGCGACCGGAGCCTGGTGACGGTTGCCGTGCTGACGGCGCTGTATCGGACAGAAGAGCTCAAAGGTCATATGCAGCGCGCGCTCGATAATGGCGTCACCCAGGATGAACTGCGCGGGATGATCACTCATTTGGCATTTTATGCAGGCTGGCCTACGGCTGTGAATGCAGGACGCGTGGCGATGGAAGTCTTTGAAGACGACCAGTAAGCGCTATGCTCTAGCTTAAGCCTCGCGCAATGGTCTGATAGTCCGGTTCGTTATCTGGATTGATCAGGCCGTGGCGTAGGAGGAAGTGAGCGACGACGAGGTTGCAGTTGAATTTGAACCGCTCGCTGGTCGCAACGATCTGACCGGCGGTGCTTGCGGGCATGCGTTGAAAGGCGCTGGTTTCGCCGTCCGTATTTTCTGGCGTGAACGCTGGCAATAGTTCCAGGTCAAAGCAATACAGCACGTCTGGGCGAATGCCAGCCGGCGTCTCCATGACATAGCTGATTGCGCCCACGGGCTTCGCCTGGGCTGCGAGGGCAGGGGGCACGTTGGCCTCCTCCGCTGCTTCCTTGATGACGTTTTCGTGGAGGCTCAGCCCATGAGGCTGGCCGCCAGCGACCATGTTGTCCAGCTTGCCAGGATCGACGCCCGACGACATTGACCGCGTGCCGATCCATAGATCTGGTTCACCAACGTTCGGCACCCAGCCATTTACATGAATGCCATAGGATATCAGCCCAAATGCGGTGACTGCACCCCTATCAACGACCGCATGGGCACGGTCCGTCCATCGGTTCTTGACGCCATAAAGCTCATTGCGGAGGCCGCGAATGAGCCCGGCCTCAAGCAAGGCGATACTGCCTTCGGCTAAGGTGCCACTGCGATCTGCGAAGGTTTCTAAACTCGGCGAGATTGCAACGGCTTGCGAAACCACATCGAACCCATCGATGCCGTTCAATACATCCATGACCGCATCATTGACCCATCCAACGCGCTCGCCCGCGATCAGGAACGGTTTGTAGGCCGTAAGATCATGAGCATTGCAGCGCTGGATGTGGTCAAGAATGCTCACGCGGCGACGACGGCCTCGACCGGCAGTACGGATTTGGCGCTGGTCAAAACCACGTTCACCATGGGCATGCGGCCAAGCACGCGCGCGAAATAATCCGTGCGGTCTTCAGCCAGGCCGGCCATTTGGATGTCCATCACCAACTGATCGCCTTCGACAACGCTGGTCCAACGGGTGGGGGTGAGGCTTTCTTTGGCGAATACCTCAAGCACCCGTGGCATCGCACCTGGATCAACGGCGGCATGAACGGAAAAGCAAGCGACGCGGGTCGCGGAATGATCTTGTGTCATTGGAAAAGTCCTTACACGGAAGTCTGCCGATATTGAAACGGATAAACCCCGGCTCTCAGAGAGAAGCCGGGCCGCTAATTCGCAGAATGGTCCGAGCAGGAAATTGCATGGGTAATAATATTGCGTATGCCCGATGCTGCGTCAAGGACAATCCCATTGAACGCATAATTTCGTTGGCGCGGGGTGCGTGATCCATTCTATCAATGGGGTATGAGCAATTCCTTCTCCCGCCGTGCCGCAATCGCTGGATATGATCTGGTCGCAGGCCTTATCGACCCCATGACCATTGGGGCTATGAAGCGCTGGTGGTTTCCATCCGCGCGCATTTGGGCCTCTGCGAATGGTGCGCGCGGGGATGCGGATGCTGTTGCTGCAAACTTGCCGCCGCGTGGCCAAAAGCGCATCCGCTCCAAAGCGGCGCAGTTGGCGCTGCAGAAGAATGAAAGTGCGCGCCAACAGTCTAGCAACGCCAATGCGGCGTGGCGGGAAGTCGTGATCAAGGGCGCTGATGGGGATCCCGCAGCAGCGGAGACCTCACGTCGGCGTGCAGGGTCTCGCCACCTAGAGCAGATTCCCATCATTCTGGTTCATAGCCTGCAGCTGTGAAGTAGCTCCTGCAGTCGTTTGGCGTGAGGTCGTCGATGGCGTCTCGGATGGCGTCCCAGAGATCTGGGAGATTACG